>Ga0193728_1001153_pt1 | contig 13362 bp, 11 predicted proteins | sample U1c1metaG_FD_143037 | JGI IMG/M metagenome (GOLD analysis project Ga0193728, IMG submission 143037) | Soil microbial communities from a riparian zone of the East river system, Colorado, United States - U1c1 | ecosystem: Environmental > Terrestrial > Soil > Riparian zone | place: USA: East River...
ATGCAACAAGGAGACAATCGATGAAGACGTCTGAACTAATGGCTGCGGTCGCCCTCGTGCTGGGCACTGCGGGAACTGTGCGCGCCGACGAAGGCCGCACGATCGCTACGAACGGCCAAGCTTGCGTGGCCGCGTACGGTGCCGCCGGCCAGGTCGGCTACGGCGAGCCGGGCATCGGCAACTACTCGAGCTCGGGCGCGCGGATCTTCTGCGCGTCGCAGCTCGACACGATCAACTACAACTACCAAGGACTCGTCACGAACTCGTACCTCGAGGTCCAGGCGTTCGACTACAGCACGACCGTCGACTACTGGTGTTATCCGTGGGCCGATGATCAGGGCACGAACTTCTGGGGGCCCACGAAGCACACGTGCAGCGGGTGGGGCGGTTGCCCGGATCCGACCACCTCGTTCACCGGCATGTCGTGGCTGTACTGGTACAACCCGTTCCCGGGCGGCCACAATCGATCGCTGACGTACGGCGTGTCGTGCAACCTCGCGCCGAGCTCGTGGTTGCAGTTCATGTGGTCGAGCAACGTGCAGCAGGGTTCGAACTGATCACAACAGCGCGTCGATCGTGCTCTGCAACCGCGCGCCCCCGAGCGGCTCGGCGGTCGCGGTCGTCACGACCAGTGTCTGGACATCCATCGCGACGCCCGCGCTCGTGCCGACGCCGAGGCGAATCGCACGTACTCGTTGCGCGAGCGCGGCACGGCCGAGCTCGTCAGCGCACACGCGTTCCAGTGTGAGTCGAAGCTGCTCGAACAACGGCGCGAGCGTCGCGAGCTCGCCGGGCTCGATCTCGATCGCGATCGGCGAGCCGACTTGCGCCGAGAGTTGCTCGCCGAACGCGCGCGCGCGGCGCTTGAGCTCGAGCGGCGACGTCGCCTCCTGCGGCTTCGTCGCGCGCGGTTCCGGGCGGAGCGCGCCGTGGACGGTGATCGCCTCGACACGGCTCACCGAGATCATGGTGAGGTCGAGCTCGACCGAGCCGCGTTGCGGCAGGCTGCGCACGCCGAGTGTCGCGCCGCGCCGGTCGCGTACGAGCTCGTGCACGTGGCCGACGACGCGCTGGCCGGAAGCGAGATGGATGGTCACGACGACCTCGCGCTCGGGCGCAGGCGCGGCGAGCTCGTCGAGCACCGCCTCGAGGTCGCGCGTGACCCAAGCGCTCACAGCGCCTGCTCGAGCTTCTTCTGCATCGCGTCGGCGTAGATGTAGCCGGAGCTCGAGCTGCCGAAGTACGCCTTCCACGTGATCACGCCGTTCTCGAACGTGAACGCCGTGTCGTCGGGCTTGCCCGGTCCGATCACGATCTTCTTGAGCGCGCCTTTGATCGCCTCGCGCCCGAGGTCATCGGCCGTGATCGTGGTCAGTGCCTTGAGGAGATTGTGGAGGCCGTAGGTGTCGTGATCGATGTACTGCACGTCGCTCAGATCCTGACTGAAGCCATCCCAGTCGATCTGGATCGGGACCTCGAACCCGACCGTCGATTTGATCTGCGAGACGAGCGCTTGCTCGTCGGTCTTCTTCTTGTCGGCTGCCCAACGTTTCTCTGCCAAGCCCATGGTGTGTCCTTTCGAAAGGACACAACGCACGAGCCGTGCGGCTTACTTCGTGGGAGTGCGCACATCAACTCCCGGCGCAGAACTGCCGCACGACCTGGATCAGCTCGCTGAGCGGGATCGGCTTGGTCATGTGTGCCGAGACCTTGAGCTCTTCGGCGGCGGCGGCGACGTCGTTCATCGCCGAGACGATCACGACCGGAATCGGGGCGAGCGCCGGATCGCGAAGTTGCTCGGCGCGGAACGTGCGGCCGTCCATGTTCGGCATCATCAAGTCGAGGAGAACCAGGCACCAGCGATCCTCGGGATCGCGGAGCTGTTCGAGCGCCTGATATCCATCGGCCGCGCCGACGGCCACGTAACCCTCGTCGTTGAGGATCTCGACCATCGTCTCGCGGATCTCGGTGTCGTCATCTACCACTAACACTCGGTGCGCGAGATTCATGTCGACGAGCCCTTCGTTGTAGTCAGCAGCGGTAACCGAAACTCGATCGCGGCTCCTCCGCCTTCGCGATTGCGCGCGCGAATCGTCCCACCGTGAGCGACGACGATCTCGCGTGCGACGTACAGGCCCAGGCCCATCCCGGGGTAGTTGCGCGCCGACGCCGCACGCTCGAAGCGCTCGAAGATCCGATCGAGCTGGTGCGCGGCGATGCCGGGCCCGTGATCCTCGACGCTGATCACCGCATCGCCACCGTCGCGCTTGACCTCGACATCGACCTGCGTCCCGGCGGCGTACTTGAACGCGTTCGCCAGCAAGTTGGAAACGACCTGGCCGATGCGCAGCGGATCCCACATGCCGACGAGGTCGCTGCCGATCGAGGTGACGACGGCGTTCTTCGCGAGGCTCGCCGATTCGTCGAGACGATCGACGGCATCGTGGACGATCTCGCCGAGGTCGACCCGGCGGAGGTTCAGCGTCAACCGCCCTTCCGCGATCCGCGAGACGTCGAGCAGCGTCGTGATCAAGTCGGCGAGGCGCGTCGCGTTGCGGCGCGCACGCTCGATCTTCGCGAGCTGCTTGGGCTCGAGCTCGGCGGCTAGGTTGTGAAGACTGTCGAGCTGGAGCTGCAGCGCGTTGAGCGGCGTGCGGAGCTCGTGCGATGCGACGGACAGGAACTCGTCGCGGAGGCGCAACGCTTCTTGCGTCCGCGCCAGGCTGAGCCGGTCGAGCTCGGCCGCGCGCCGCTCCGTCAGATCGCGCGTGATCTTCGAGAAGCCGATATGCGTGCCGCGATAGTCGCGCAAGGGTGCGATCACGACGTTCGCCCAGAACCGCGTGCCGTCCTTGCGGACGCGCCAGCCTTCCTCTTCGAAGCGGCCTTCGCGCATCGCGATCTCGAGCTCGCGCTCGCACTTGCCCGTGCGGCTCTCCTCGTCGAGATAGAACTTCGAGAAGTGCTGGCCGATGATCTCGCGCGCGGTGTAGCCCTTGATCCGCTGGGCGCCTTCGTTCCAGGTCGCGACATGTCCCGAGGGGTCCAGCATGAAGATCGCGTAGTCGCGCGCGTTTTCGACGAGTAAACGAAACTTGGTGTCCTCGTGGTAGCGCTCCTCGGAGGCTCGCCATCGCTCGGTCAGGTCGCGCGATACTGTTACGTAGTGCGGCTCGACTCCTTCCTCACCGGGGACGAAGCGCACGACGAGGTTCGCGAAGAACCGCGTCCCGTCCTTCTTGAGCTGCCACTGCTCGGTCTCGACCCGGTCGCGCTCGCGCGCCTCCGCGAGCAGGCCCTCGATCGGGCGCACCGCGCGATCGTCGGCCGGGTACAGCATCTGAACCGGCTTACCGCGCAGCTCCGAGCCCGCGTAGCCGTAGACCTGCTCGGTGCACGCGTTCCACGTCTCGATCCGGCCGCTGGCGTCGACCACGACGATCGCCTCGCGCACCGCATCGATCGCCACCTGCAGCATCACATCTCGCAAGATGCGACTCTAACTTCACTCATCATGCCAACGGCGGTGGCGGCCGGTTCGTTACCCGGCAACCCGACCGTGGCAACAGCGCGCGCCGTGATCGCCCCGCACGGGACGAGGCCTCCCAGGCACGTGCGGAGGTCCTCACGCCCGGCCATCGGCTGTACGAACTTTGCGCGATCGCGTCATGATCGGCGTTCATCGGGCCTGCACGGCCGTGGCGGATCTCCGCCGGCAAAGATTTGTCGAGCACTTCTTCATTTAGTTGTGTGAGCATCCCCGCAACTCATGACGATGAAGTTGGCGTGCGCGTTCTCGCTGTTGTTCACGTTCGCTAGCTGCGGGCCGACGCATCACAACGGAGCGCCGACCGACGGCACCGTCGCGATCGATTCCGCGGTGACACCGATCGACAGCGACAACGGCAGCAACAATGGCAGCGCGACGTGCGGGCTCACGTCGTGCGCGGCGCAGAACGCGATGTGCGGTCCGATCGGCGACGGTTGCGGCGGCTCGATCGATTGCGGTAGCTGCAATACGCCGGAGACGTGCGGCGGCGGCGGTACGTTATTCACGTGCGGCGGCTCGGGCAGCGGTGGCTCGTGTACGGCGCGCACGTGCGCACAAGCCGGCGCGACGTGCGGTCAAGTCTCCGACGGCTGCGGCAACCTCACCGCGAGTTGCGGTACGTGCCCGACGGGACAGACCTGTGGCGCGGGCACGACGCCGAACACCTGCGCGACCGGACCCGCGTGCACGACCGGACTCTGCAACAACCAGATGGACTGCGGGATGATGCCGAAGACGTCGATCAGCGGCACCGTCACGGCGCCGGGTCACGACAACACCGCGCTGTGGGGCACGCCCGATCCGATCTACGGCGCGCTCGTCTACATCCCGAACGGTTCGGTCGGCCCGCCGACGTATGGCGTGACGCCGTTCACGGCCGGCGTATCGTGCGACTCGTGCAGCTCGCTCGTCACCGGCAATCCGCTGATCAGCGTGACCACCGGCGTGAACGGCCAGTTCACGCTCAACAACGCGCCGTGCGGCACAAACATCCCGCTCGTGATCCAGCTCGGCCGCTGGCGCCGGCAGATCACGATCCCGACGGTGGCGTGCTGCATGGACAACCCGCTCACGAACGCGCAGACCCACTTGCCGCGCGATCACGTCGGCGTCGCGGGTGATGTCCGCAGCGACATCCCGCTGATGGCGTTCAGCACCGGCGACGTCGACACGCTGCACTGCGTGCTCCGCAAGATCGGCATCGCCGACACCGAGTTCACGAACCCGAGCGGCACCGGCCGGGTTCGGTTCTACAAGGACAACGGCGCGGTGATCAACGCGAGCACGCCGGCCGCGTCGATGCTGTACGGAACCGCCGCCGAGCTCGCGAAGTACGACATGGCGATGTTCGAGTGCGTGGGCTCGCAGGTCGCGAAGGCGGCCGCCGATCAGACGCGCCTCATCAACTACGCGAACGCGGGCGGGCGCGTGTTCGCGACGCACTACAGCTACGTGTGGCTGACCAACAGCACGGGCACCGCCGGCACGAACACCGCGCCGAAGCCGTTCTTCCAGACCGCCGCCTGGATGGTCAATCAGAACGCGTTCGATTCGGCGACCGGCTACGTCGACCAGACGCTGCAAGGCGATACCGGAACGCAGGCCCGCCGCGTCGCGTTCGCGAGCTGGCTGCAGCTGGTCGGCGCGTCGACGACGCTCGGCCAGATCCTCGTCAACGTCGTGCGCCAGGACTTCAACTCGGTCAGCTCGGCGCCCGCGACGATGGCGGGCACGCCGGCGCAGCAGTGGCTGTACTCGAGCGGCACGCCGTTCACCGGACCGTTGCACTACACGTTCGATACGCCGGTCGCGTACGCGCCGGATCCGGCCCCGACGACGCAGTGCGGGCGCGTGTTGTACAGCGACTTCCACGTATCCGATGCGACGTCGGGCGGCATGACGTTCCCTGCGGAGTGCACGACGGGCACGATGACGGCGCAGGAGAAGACGCTCGAGTTCATGCTGTTCGATCTCGCGTCGTGCATCGGTCCGCCGCCGCCGGTGACGTGCACGCCGAAGACGTGTGCGGATTTCGGGTTTACCTGCGGCGAGTCCGGCGATGGCTGCGACGACGGCGTGGTGTTGCAATGCGGCAGCTGCCCGACCGGCCAGATGTGCGGCGGCGGTGGCGGCGGCAACACCGTCGATTGCGGGCCGTGCCCGACGGGTACGGGCTGCGGTGGCGGTGGCGTCGCGAACCAGTGCGGCGCGATCGAGTAGATTCGTCCGGAAGAATCGCCGCGGCGCGCGTCTCGAGAGGGGACCACCGTGGCCGTCAGCTCTCTCTCCCTCGCGCACTTGACCCCGCATTCTGGCCCGTGTGAGCATGCGCTGCCGAGGGTGCGGCCGATGCGTGAGGATCTGGCCGTTCACGAGCCGATGTTGCGCGCGACCGCGAGGCATCTGTGCCGGAAGGCGTGGGAGACCGACGATCTGGTGCAGGACACGTTCGAGCGAGCGTTGAAGCATCTCGAGGCCGGGCGGCCGGCGCCGACCCAGATGCGGCCGTGGCTCGCGTCGATCCTGCGCAACGCGTTCATCGATCGGATCCGGCGCAAGGCCGTGACGTTCGAGCCGATCGACGACGCGGCGCAGCCGGAAGCCGAGGTCGCTCCACCGTGGGCGGATGTCACGATCGAAGAAGTCCGCGCGGCGCTCGCGCGGATCGACGAGCATCTGCGGCTCGCGTTCGAGCTGCATTATCTCCAGGGCCTGCGCTACCGCGAAGTCGCGAAGCGGCTCGGCATCGCCGACAACACCGTCGCGAGCCGGCTGTTCCGTGCGCGCCAGGCGTTGCGCGAGGAGCTCGAGCGCGGCGGAGAGAGCGAGCCGGGCGACGTGCGCGAAGTGCGTGAGGTGGCGAAATGACTGCGGTGTGGAAACCGGAAGAGATCGAGGCATTCGCGGCGGGCGAGCTCGCCGAGGAGCATCACGAGCGGCTGCTCGCGGCACTCGCGGCAGATCCGGCGGCGGCGGCGGAGCTCGAGCACTGCCTGCAGGCGCGGGCGGTTGCGTTCGACGTGGCGGCGGCGCAGCCAGCGGACCTCGGCGCGGCGCGCGAGCGCAAGCGCAGGGAGCGGGAGAGCGAGCGGGCGCGCGGGGGCCGGCGCTGGATCGCGCTCGCAGTGCCGCTCGTCGCAGCGGCCGCGGCGGTCGCGATCTATCTGGTCGTCCGGCGGCCGGACCATCGCACGCAGGTCGCGTCTGTCGAAGATCGGTTCGCGGCGGCGCTGCGGCCGCATCGCGAGCTCGAGCCCCGCCTGTCGTGGCCGGGTGCGGATCACCATCGCGCGTACGATCCACCGCGCGCCGCCACGGGCGAGGCCGAGCACGTCTCGTTCGACCTGCTCGCGGAGCTCGAGCACACCGGCGATCGCCGTGCGGTCGCGGCTGCCCAGATCCTCGTCGGCAACGTGCCCGCGGCCGCGACCGAGCTCGCCAAGGACACCTCGGCCGATGCGGCGAGCGACCGTGCTGTGCTCGCGCTCGTCCAGGGCGATGCCGAACGCGCGCTCCGCGAGGCGGCGGCCGCATTGGCGATCGCACCCGACCATCCGCAGGCGCGCTGGAATCGCGCGCTCGCGCTCCACGCGCTCGGGCTCGATCGTGCCGCGGCCGCGATGTTCGATGCGATCGCCGCGCGCGGCGAGCCGGGCTGGAGCACCGAAGCGCACGATCTCGCCGTGGCATTGCACGCGGAGCGCGCGCGCCACGATGCCGCCTGGAAGCACGTCCACGATGCCGGCACCGCGATGGTCGCCGGCGGGCCACCGCCACTCGATCAGGTCGCCGCGTTCCCCGGCATCCTGCGCCTGTACTTCTACGACGCCGTGCGCACCGCGGGCTCGGCGGCCCGCGTGCGCGAGCTCGCGCCACTCGCGACCGCGCTCGATGCAGCGTTCGGCGGCGATCACCTCGCGAAGTACGCCGCGCGGATCGTGGCCGAGCCGTTCACGTTGCGCGCACCGCTCGCGGCTCGTTATGCGGCGCTCGTCCGTGGCGAGCTCGACGCGCCCGCCGCCGCCGCGCTCGTTCGCGACCTGCGCGCCGCGCACGCGAACGACATCCTGCTCGGCGCGCTGTTGCAGGCGAGCCCGACCGATCACGTCGCGCCCGCGGATCTCGCGGAGCTCGTGAAGCTCGCAGAGGCGACGGGTGATCCGTGGTTCGCGTTGTTCGCGGCGCAGCAGAAGGGCGCAGTCGCGCTCGAGCGCGGTGATCTCGCCGACGCCGAGCAGGTCTTGCATGTCGCGGCGGAGCAGTGCCAGCGCGCTCCGATGCCGTATCGATGTGCGTCGATTTATCAACACCTCGCCGACGCCGACGAGAAGATGTCGCTGCCGGCTGCGGACATCGAGATGCTCGCCAAGGTTCGTGCAACTGCAGCCGGGGTCGTTCCATTCGAGAACGACGCGCTGGTCGCGCAGGCTGTCGCCACGACCCTGCGCGACGAGCTCGATGGTATTGGTGGCGCCGTCCCGGCGGCACACCTCGACGAGGTCCAGCTCGCGGACGTGCCGTGCCAGAGCAAGCAGATCGCGCGCGACGCGGTCGTCGCGGCGCAGATCAACCAGAATCGCCTCGCCTCGGCACGCGCGCTCGTAGCCTCGATCCCCGCATGCACCGATCCGTCATGGCGCTACCGCCCGTTCCTCGAGGTCGAGCTTGTCGATCACGCCGATCGCGCCGCGGTTGGGAAGCTGCGAGCGCAGATCGTGGCGTTGCGTGCGGGCGCGAGTGCGGAAGAGACAGTCTTCCTCGATCATCTCGAAGGGCGGCTGCTTCTGCCCGACGCGCCCGACGAGGCACGCGCGCTGTTGCGGCGTGCGATCGCGAGCCCGGTCCGCGACCCGCTGGCGGCCAGGGCGCGTTCGTACAGCTACTCGGTACTCGTCGAAGACGCGGGCCGTCGCGGGGCATGGGCCGAGGCGCTCGCACTGCTCGCCGAAGAGCGCGGGACACTGGTCCCGGCCCGTTGCGTCGTCGGTGCCGCCGAGGAGGCGGCCTCCGTGTTCGTCGCACGCGGCGCCGATGGTGCGGTGGTCGGGGCCTTCGTTCCACGCGCGGTCGGCGAGCGGCTCGGTGCCGCCCGCATGTCTGATGCCATCGTCACCGCGCTCGGCGCCTGCTCGACCGTCGACGTTCTCGCACGTCAACCCTACTACGGCACGCCCCAATTACTGCCCTCGAAGCTCGCGTGGAGATATCGCACCGGCCCTCCGACGGCGCCTCCACGCCCGGGAGCAAAGCTACTCGTGATCGCGAACGTGCCTGCGCCTGCGGAGCTCCACCTTGCGCCGCTGGCACCGGTGACGCCTCCCACCGACGCGATCGTACTCGAGGGTGCGGCGGCGACTCCCGCGCGGGCGACCGCCGCGATGAGCGATGCAGGATTCATCGAGATCCACGCCCACGGCCTCGCCGATGTGGGCGACGATGCGGCCGTGCTCGTGCTGGCCCCCGAACCGACCGGTAGCTACGCACTCGCTTCCTCGGCGATCACTACAACGCCGCTGCGCGCGCATCCCGTCGTCGCGCTCGCGGCGTGTGGCGCAGCTGCAACCGGTCACGCATTCCAAACGACGCGCGGTCTCGTCGACGCATTTCGCGCGGCAGGAGCGAGCGCGGTGATCGCTTCGCCGGATCCCATAGCGGATTCTGCGGCGCCGAGGTTCTTCGCGGATGTCCGCGCGCGCATCGCCGCCGGCTCCGATCCGAGCGTCGCGGTTCGCGACGAGCGTGCCAACTGGAGCGATCCGGCACAGCGCCGGTGGATCGATCGAATCGTTGTCTTCCAATAACCCCAAGGAGAGTGAACGTGCACGACATCGAACGGTATGGGATCGGGAAGTCAGAGCTGGCCTCGTGGCGCAACGCGAAGCGGGCGACGCTATTGTTCGCGCCGCGTGGTGAGGTGGTCACGCTGACGCTGCTCGCCGACGATCTGTTGATCGGGCGTCACACCGTCGGTACAGGACAGTTTGCCGAGGCGCTCGCCGGTTACGCGGGTTTCTGGCACGCCGGCGGCGCCGCTGGTGGCGCCAACGCACAGGAGCGGTCGTTCGTGTCTGCCTTCGCGATCGCGGGTCAAGGCGTGGACCCGCAACTTCCTCCGCACACGCCGCCGAAGGGTTATCCGGCCGCGAACTTCCTGATCCACACACAGCTGCAAGCGTTCGTCACGATCGCCAGCGAGGGCTAGCCTCGGCGAGTCCTGCGTCAGGTCCGGCGGCGCGCGGTCAGCCGCCAGCCGTCGCGCGTGCGATCGCTCGTCGTCGTGCTCACCGAATTGGTCAGCGCGTCGGCTGGGCTCTTCTTCGCGCGCGGCTCGCGGCCGGGCATGTCGGCGCCGTAATAGAACCGCTGCATCACCCAGATCCAGAACGCTGGGCGATACATGAAGAGGTCCGCCATCAGCGACACCTGCGCCTCGTTGTCCCAGAACAGCCGCTGCGGTGCGCCATCCTTGCGGGCTAGCTTCAGCAGGTCGTTCGAGACCGGGCAGCGCGTGATGCACGCGCGGCACATGTGATCGCGGCGCGGCCCGAAGTAGTCGCCGGCGATCAAGCGGTCGCACGACGCGGCCTTGTTCATCGTGTAGTCGTCGAACGCGCCGACCGGGCACGCCTCGACGCACAGGTTGCACGTCGTGCAGTCGGCGAGCTTCCACTCGCGAGCCACGGGCAGAGGATCGTAGCGGTCGACGGGCGCGCCGAGGAACACGACGCCCAGCTTGCAGTTGAAGCCGAACTTCCTCGAGAACAACAGCGAGTTCTTGCCGATCACGCCGAGCCCGGCGGCGGCCACGAACTCCTTCAGCACGATCGGGATGCCGGCCTGCGCCTCGCCCATCGCGACATCGCCGTACAGCGCGTTCGTCTTCGCCGCGATGTCGGCGCCCATCGTCTCGACGAAGTAATCGGCGGCGACGTCGCTGTACAGCACGAACACCAGGATCGCTTCGCTGGTCTCCGCGCGATGGGTCAGCCGCAGCTTGCCGACCAGGTGCGTGCCGCGCCGCTCGACCGGCCCGGCGGGAAACCGCGTGCGCAGCTCGCTCGCCGGCATCACGACCGCCTCGTACGGTACGCCCGGCGGTGCGGCCTCGCTCACGAAGGCGTCGAGCGCGTCGCGCGAGATCACGATGTCACGCCGCGCGAGTGCGCGCAGCTTCGCGACCGCGGTGGCGTACTCGCGCTTCATCCACGGCGTCGCGAGCGAACGCGCCGCCTTCCAGCTGTGGCCCCACGCGTCGTCGACCGCCTTCGCCTTCAAGTGGTGCAGGCGCTCGCGCAGCGAATCGAACATGCTCCGAGCCTAGCCGGTCGCCGCAGAGATGCCTACGCGCGGCCGTGCAACACACCATCGCGGCGAGCGCGCGTGATACCACCGGCGCCGTGAGGATCCTCGTCGCGCTCGTCGTCGCCGCCGCATGCGGCAGTACCACCACGCCGGTCTCGGAGCTGCGCACGCAGGCGCCCGCCGCGGCCGACGGCGAGAGCCCGCCGGTCGTTGCTCCGGTACCCACCGTACCCGCTGCCGCGCCGGTCGTCGCGCCGCGCGTGACGGTGGCCGCGATCGCGGATGCGAAGGCCAAGCTGGTCGCCAAGTACGGGGCGCACGACGACATCTCGCGCGGCGTCGATCAGGTCGCGGCGCTGTGGCGCGCGAGCGATGGAGACCTCGCGGCGTTCTGTGTCGCGCAGTACGCGGCCGACGCCAAGACGCGCGATGCACTGTTCGCGCGGATGGAGGCGATCGACGAGCAGATCCGCGGCCACGATCTCGAGATCGGGCGCGCGGCGCGCTGGAACAGCGAGGTCGATACCGGGCCGATGCTGGCGGTCGAGGAGCTGCTGACCACGTACGACCCGAGCACCCACGTGATCGACGACCTCTTCACGTCGAAGGTCGCGTTCGCGGTGCTCCTGAACTTTCCGCTGACCACGCTCGCGGATCGGATCCGCGAAGGCGCGCGCTATTCGCGCCGCGAGTGGGCGGAGGTCCGCCTCGCGAGCAAGTTCGAGGCGCGCGTACCGGGCGAGCTCGAGCAAGCGGCGAGCACGGCGGGCGCGAACGCGGATCGCTACATCGCCGGCTACAACCTGTGGATGCACCACGTCCTCGGGGAGGGCGGCGCGCGGCGATTTCCGTCGGGGAAGCGGCTGATCAGCCACTGGAACCTGCGCGACGAGCTCAAGGCGAACTACGCCGACAAGGACGGGCTCGCGAAGCAGCGCACGATCGCCAAGCTGATGGAGCGCATCGTCACGCAGACGATTCCGGCCGCGGTAATCGATAATCCGACGGTCGACTGGGATCCGGTGACCAACAAGGTGACCGCCGCGCCGGCGGCCGAGATCGAGGCCGATGCGCCGAAGGATCGTCTCCCGGCCAGCGAGACGCGGGAGCCCGACAGGCGGTTCGAGCTCGTGCTCGCACACTTTCACGCGGCGCGCGCGATCGATCCGTACTCGCCGGTCGCGCCGACCTATCTCGACCGCGCGTTCGAAGGTGCGGAGCTGCCCGAGGCGCGCGTGCGCGCGATGCTCGTCGAGATCCTCGAGTCGCCGCTCGGCGCCGACGTCGCCCAGGAGATCCAGACCAAGCTCGGCCGCCCGCTCGAGCCGCACGACCTGTGGTTCCCGCTCGCGGCGCCCGCGACCGCGGAGGCCGAGCTCGATGCGGTGACCCGCAAGAAGTATCCGAGCGCGGATGCGTTCGCGAAGGACATCCCGCGGATCTTGCGCGACCTCGGGTTCTCGCCGGCGCGCGCGACCTATCTCGCCGAGCACATCCAGGTCGATCCGTCGCGCGGCGCGGGCCACGCGATGGAGGCCGAGCGCCGCGGCGACAAGGCACATCTGCGCACGCGGATCGAAGCGCACGGCATGGACTACAAGGGCTACAACATCGCGGTCCACGAGCTCGGTCACAACATCGAGCAGACGTTCTCGCTGTACGACATCGATCACACGCTGCTCCAGGGCGTGCCGAACATCGCGTTCACCGAGGCGCTCGCGTTCCTGTTTCAAGCGCGCGATCGCGAGCTCCTCGGCCGCCCGCGCCCACACGGCGACGCGGATCGGTTACGCGTGCTCGATGCGTTCTGGGGAACGCGCGAGATCGCGGGCTCGGCGCTCGTCGAGATCGACGTGTGGCACTGGCTGTACGACCACCCGAACGCGACCGCGACCCAGCTCCGCGACGCGACGGTCGAGACCGCGCGCAAGGTGTGGGACCAGTACTACGCGCCGATCCTCGGCGGCAAAGGCACCGCGCTGCTCGGCATCTACAGCCACACGATCGCCTCGCCGCTGTACTTGTTCAACTACGTGCTCGGTCACCTGATCGCGTTTCAAGTCGAGCAGCACCTCGCGGGCAAGGACAAAGCGACGTTCGGCAAGGAGTTCGAGCGCGTCGCGCGGCTCGGCCGGATCTTGCCCGACCTGTGGATGGAGCAGGCGACCGGCAAGCCGGTCGGGACCGCGTCGTTACTCGAGGCGACGAAGCGCGCGCTAGACCAGCGGCCAGCGCATCCATGACACCGCACGCGCGGCGGGCGTCGCCTGCGCACGTGCCGCGCGATACGCGGTCCCGGCGCTCGCCGTCATGTCGGCGAGGTCGTCGCGATCGATGCCGATGCCGTGACGCGCGCGCTCGAGGATCGTCGCGCAGCGCTCGAACCCGTCGACATTGACCCGGCGGGCAAACACGGCGGGCGATTCGTGCGCGCTCGTGCGCCAGCCGGCATCACGCAATCCGACGAGCGCGAGTTGCCACGCGTTCGACACGCGTTGCGCGACGGTCTC
>Ga0193728_1001154_pt1 | contig 13361 bp, 16 predicted proteins | sample U1c1metaG_FD_143037 | JGI IMG/M metagenome (GOLD analysis project Ga0193728, IMG submission 143037) | Soil microbial communities from a riparian zone of the East river system, Colorado, United States - U1c1 | ecosystem: Environmental > Terrestrial > Soil > Riparian zone | place: USA: East River...
GCACGCCGTTCGCACGCGCCCACTCAGCGAGCTTCACATACTCATTAAAACATAAGTTCGATCACATTTGCTCGCGAAATGCCGAGCAGTTCAGAACCCCTGGTTGGTGTGCGCGGCGGGCCGGGTTCTTACCTCCCGCCGGCGCGCAAAAAGGATTACGGAAAAATGACGCGGCCTTTCAAGGCGGCCGCCGGAAGCTACGCGCCGGTCAGTCCGCCTCGCCGCGCACCGCGGCCAGCAGCCCCTCGAAGTCCTCGCCGCACGGCCCGCACGCGCGCAGGTGCGCCGCGATGCCCGGGTACCGCTGCTCCGCCGGGCCGCCCGCCGCCACCAGCTCCACGTAGACGTGCAGCATCTCCATGGCCTGGGCGCATCCCACGTCGCGCGGATCGGTCCGCAGGAAGTCATCCAGCGCCGGCCAGTCGTTCATGAGTTCCTCGAAGAGTCATCGCGTAGATACCCGTTAGCGACAAGAACAGACCGCAGCTTACGCCGGGCGTCGAACAACACCTTGTAGATAGCGTTGCGGTTGGAGCCGAGCTCGAGGACCAGGGCATCCAGCGGGACACCGTTGAGCACGATCGCGACGAACACCTGCCGCTGCCGCGCGGTCAGCTCCTCATCCACGGCGCGGCGCAGCGCCGCGGCCAGGTCCCGCCACTCGGCCTCCTGCGCGGGGTCGAAACCGAACCGGTCCGGCAGCCGGTCCCAGTCCTCGGCGTCCAGCGGCACGGCCGGATGACGCCAGAAGTGCCGTCCGAGCTTGGCCGACACCTCGAAGATGGCGAACTTGCACGCCCAGGTCGTGAACCGGCTCTCGCCGCGGAACTGCCCGAGCTTGCCGGTGATGGCCATCAGCGCGTCGGCCGCGGCCTGGCAGGCCAGGTCGTCAAGCTCGGGCCCGGTGATCCGCACCCGGGGCCCGCGCCGGGCCACCTCCGCCCGCGCGACGCGCACCAGCAGCTCATGCAGCCGCGCCAGTGCCGCCTCCCGCCGCGGACCCGTCTCGGCAAGCACCCCAAGCCACCAGGCTGACTCAGGGTCGAGCCCGGCAGCGGTGACAGGAGTCTCATTTACCATCGGTTAACCGGCATCATCGCCATGCTACGTAAAAACACGGGCTACCTGGCCCCTGGCCGGATCGCCCCGGGCCGGCAGCACCACCGGCCGCAGCCGCGGTCCCGCGCCCGGGAGACCGTGGCCGGCCAGGCACGGGTAAGACCGGTGAACGCCGCAGACACTAACAGTGCATGACCCAGATGACAGTGCTGCAGCCCGGGGACCCGTTCCCGTCGCTCACCGTGGCCCTTCCCGGCGGCCGGGCCCTTCGCCTGCCTGACGCCCTGGCCGGCCGCTTCGGCGTCGTCCTGTACTACCGGGGATCGTGGTGCCCCTACTGCAACGCCCAGCTCAGCGCGTTCCAGCGGTCGCTGGACAGCCTCGCCGACGTGGATATCTCCGTCGTCGCCCTGTCGGTGGACGACGAGGCCACCACAGGGGACCTGATCGCCAGGCACGGCCTGCGGTTCCCGGTCGGTCACAGCGCCGACGCCGCCGCCATCGCGCGCGCGACCGGCGCCTTCGTCAACCCCGGCCCGCCCTACCTGCAGTCCACCGGTTTCGTGCTCGACCCCGGCGGCCGGGTCATCGTCAGCGTGTACTCCAGCGGCGCGATCGGCCGGCTCGTCCCGCAGGACGTCATCGGCCTGGCCGGTTACCTCCGCGAACACGCCCAGGCCAGCTAACGCCTTGGCCCGTCGCGAATCGCCGGCGCATGGCAGCGGGGAACACGTCAACGCCGCCTACCTCACGTAGAGCTTCGCCAACCGTGAGGGTGCGGCGACCAGTTCGCAGAACGCAGCGCGGGCCGTGCGAGCCGGGTGGCGGCGCCCATAACCGGATGATCTGCGCGCAGATAACCTTTCGATCCGGGCGGCCGACGAGGGGTGAATAATCGGCGGGATCGGTCGGTAGCGAACTCACGAGGCGCAGCAACGGAGGGTCCGCTCACTTTGTGTGATGGCCACAGAGTCGACTCCGTGACCGCCAGCGAGCAGATCCCGTGTGGCCGTCCTGGCGGTGGCGGCGTCTATCGGGAATGGACCCGAACGCCCATAGCGGGGCTACCGGATCGCCGCGCAGCCTGTCGCGCAGCAGGAGACCCATCGGCGCCCGTGGCCGGGCCGCGCTGCTGAGTCTGCTACACGGCTGGGCGGCGCGCGGCCCTGATGCCTTTGCCAGCTCGTCGCCGTGGTACGGGCGGTCGGGCGGGCACCAGCATGCGTAGTCGCGGCCCGCCAGGTCGCATGCGGCTGCCTGGACGAGATCGGGGTGCACGCCCAGGCGCTCGCGTAGAACCGGAGGGATGCCTCCTCCAGTGCGAGCTGACCTGCTACTTCTTGGCCCGGCTGCACCGCGAGCGCTACGGCGACTTCCCAGGCACCCCGCGAGACCGGCCGATACCCCGGCGGATCGCCAGGCTGAACCGCCCGGCTGCGGCCTTCGGTGACCGAGACGCGCCCGGCCGCCGGGTAGCCCGCACCCCGTACTGACGCTAATCAGCCTCGCGTCACGCCTACATCGGGACGGCATTAGCCTGACGCCCGTGCTCGCCGTCTGCACGGCCGGCTCACCAGCTGTTAACGCCGCCCGCAGGTACGCCGACCGGTCCCGGCCCCGAAATGCTCCACCAGGCGAGCCAGCCGATCCTGGTCCTCTACCGCGAACCCGACAGCCAAAGTAGACATATCTTCTGACGGTGGCGCATCACCCAGTCACTGCGAGGGTCTGTCCACTAACGAGCTTCATGGGCTGCTTGTTGACCATGATCCGTCCGTCGGGGTGGACGCGGCGGCGGGCGGCGATCGACCCCGCGGGCAGCGGCGGCGGGGGGCAGCGGGGAGGCGGCCCTGACGCCGTTCATCCGGGCGGCGCGCTCGGCGGTGACGGGGCAGGGCCACGTTCCGGCCAGGGCGCCGCTGGCGATGGCGTGCATGAGGTGCCCGTCCAGGCGCATGGTTACCCGGGTGCCGGCGTGGCCGGCGCCGACCTGGTACTTCTCGCCGTCGACGGTGACGTGCCCGTCGCGCTGGACCTTGCGGTCGATCTCGACCGCCTGCCCGGCGGCCAGCGAAGGCTCGCGCCTGGTGGCGTTGAGGATTGGCACAGGTGGACGCGGAGTGACCTAGCCAGTCACCTAACGTGATGACAGGTGCACGCTCGCCATTCGAGGGAGGACTGTCATGCCCGCAGCCGCTCGTAGCGCCACCCGTGCCGTGCTGATCTCGCTCGCGGCGGCGCTAGGGGCGCTCGCTGGGGCTGGGTGCACCCATCCCGCCACCACGTCCCGGGGCGCCGGGGCCACGGCCCCGGCCACGGCGTGCAATGCCAGGGCGATTCAGGACAGGCTGGACCTGGCCCATGTGACGGTAGCCAGCGCGTCCAGCGTTACCGGCGGGCGTACCCCGTCCGGCTCCCCGCCGGTCTCGGACCTGCGGCCGTTCTGCGCTGTGACCCTGAAGCAGGCAGATTCCGCGGGGAACGTGATCACCACCGACGCCTGGCTCCCGACGCCCTGGAATGGCCGTTTCCAGGGAGTCGGCGGCAGCTACTACAGCTGCGGGATCAACGAGTCGGCCCTGGCGGGGGGCATCCAGGGCGGATATGCGGCCGCGTCGACCGACTGTGGCATCCCGGCCGGCCACGAGCGCACCGGCCAGTGGGGGCTGAGGCCGGACAACACCCTGAACTGGCCGCTGATCAACGACTTCGCCTATGCGGGGATCCACGACATGTCCGTGACCGGCAAGGCGGTCACGGCTGCCTACTACTCGCAGGACCCCGCGTATTCGTACTTCCAAGGCTGCTCGACCGGCGGCCGCGAGGGGCTGATGGAAGCCCAGCGCTACCCCGGCGACTACAACGGCATCGTGTCCGGGGCCCCGGCGATCAACTGGTCCCAGTTCGTCCCGTCAGGGCTGTGGCCCCAGCTCGTGATGAAGCAGAGCAACGACTACCTGCCCACGTGCAAGCAGGCTGCCTTCACCGAGGCCGTCGTCAAGGCCTGCAGCAACCAGAGCGGCGCGGTCAGCCCCTTCATCACCGACCCCGGTAACTGCCATTGGAGCCCGGCAAGCCTCGTCGGAGTCCTCACGCCCTGTGGCATAATCACCCAGACTGACGCCCAGGTCATGGAGCGGATCTGGGCCGGGCCGACCGCTACCGACGGCAAAAGGCTGTGGTACGGGCTCGAACCTGGGGCCAGCCTGAGCGACCTGGCGGGCACCAGCACCATAGGCGGCGTCACGACGCCCGAGCCGTTCTCGATCCCGCTGGGCTGGTTCCGGTTCTACCTCAAGCAGGACCCGTCATGGAACTGGCAGACACTCACCTACAGCCAGTTCGGCCGGCTGTTCGCCCAGTCCGTCAGCGAGTTCTCCCCCGTCATCGCCACCAACAACCCCGACCTGTCCCGGTTCAGGAAGGACGGCGGCAAGATCCTCATCTGGCACGGCCTCGCCGACCAGCAAATCTTCCCCCAGGGAACCATCAGCTACTACCAGCGAGTCCAGCAGGCGATGGGCGGCCCGGAGCAAACGGGCACCTTCGCGCGCCTGTTTCTGGCGCCCGGCGCCGCCCACTGCGAAAGCGCCGCTGGCCCCATCCCGGATAACCCGCAAGCCGCCGTCGTTAACTGGGTGGAGCACGGCAAGCCGCCCACGTCCATCGTGGGCACGGTCACCAACCCGGCCAGCCACGCCATCATCCTGACCCGGCCACTATGCGCCTACCCCGCCAGCTCCAGGTACACCGGCCATGGCAATCCATACGACGCCAGCAGCTTCACCTGCACGACCAGCAAGCACTAGCCAGCATCGACGCCCGGATTATCTGGAAAGGTGAAATTCTTGCCCCGACCGAAGAAGAGCTTCTCGCCGGAATTCAGGGATGAAGCGGTGAAGATGGTGATCGATGTCGAGACGTCGCGCCCGATTGCCAGGGTGGCGAAACAGCGCAGGCGTGGACGGGGAACCCACTGCGATCTGATTCCGCAAGCTGGAGGCGCGTGACCTGCATCCGGCTGGCCGCGACCGGCGTGACCGCGCGCTCGGACAAGGAACTGGCCGTCCAACTGAAGCCGCCACCAGGGCCAGGCCCGCCACAGCCACTATCAACGATCTGGGCCTTGAACTCCGCACTGAACGAGCGGTGGCGCCGGGGCCTCCGTCAAAGCGGGTCAGGCTCACTCAGGCAGTCGAGCCATGCGCCACCAGCGCCTCGTAAAGCGCCAGGCCACGTTCAATGCCAAGCACCACCCAGACCGTACGGGCTGTCATCTCAGGCCAACTCCTGACCGCCCGTGCCGTTGACCGATGCTGCCCACGACGGTCAAATGACGGTCAGACGATCTTGGAACGGCTTGCCGAGCCGCCCGAAATAACCCCTGACCTGGGACTTCTGGTGGGCGCAGTAGGGTTCGAACCTACGGCCCCTCGCTTGTAAGGCGACCGAGCCCCAGCGCTGTAGCTACCAGCGACAACGCAGGCCAGGCGGAACTTAGAACGGCAAAGGCGAGAGGCCGCTGAAAAGATCTTCGCGCCCGCGGCCGTGCCGCTCACGCAACGCCGCGCCGTGGGGCCTGACCAGCGGATTCGCCGAGTCCAGTCCGGTCCGGCAGCCGCTAGTCGACACTTCCGGTCGCTAATTGGCCAGTCTTTCGCCAGCCGAAATCCTCCGGTCGGCACTGGGCCAAGTTCGTCGAGCAAACAGCGGCCGTCCATGCACGACCGCTTCGCCCTCACCAGAGGTGATGTAGCCCTGCAGCGCCTCAACGACTGCGCCGACCCTGAGGGACCGACCAGTGTGGGTACGGCCAACCCGATGAGCCAGTTCGCCGCCGCGAACTTCCTCGCGCCTCGGTCTGGCCGCTCCCCAGGACGCGCTGGCGGGCCAGGTCAGGGACGGGTGAAGATCCTGTGAGTTCCGATGCGGCGCCAGACAATATGCGGCTCGCCCTCGGTCACGGGATTCCCGAAGTGGAAGGTCGCCCTCCCGTCGGGCGCCCAGGTCATCTCCCACACGTCCTCGCGGCCTTGCATCTTCTTCACCCGCAGGCCCTTGCGGAACCCCGCGCCCTCGCGGAGATCATCCACAAGCGCCGCAACCGCGTCCCGGAAGGCGCGCTGCGCCGCCGCGGGTCCGGTGAGCCGGGCCGGGGAGACAGCCACCCTGGCCCAGGGCACCACCGGCTGGGCCGGCTTTGGCGCCCCGGAGGTGAGCGCGTGAACCCGCCCGCCGGACCGGTCACCCTGCCCGCCGGGCAGGCCCGGCGCATCATCGACCTGCTGGGCATCGCCGAGTACCTGCTGTCCGCACTGCGCGCCCGCGGCGAGCGGGCGAACCCGGCGATGCTGGCCAGCCTGGAAGACCTCGCCTCCATGCTGACCGGCGGCGGTGATGCCAGCGCGCTGATCAGCGACCTGGCGGCAGCGCAGCGCGAGCTCGCCGCGGTGATGCTCGCGGGGAGCGGGCGGTGACCGGCCCTGCGGCGCCGCCGCTGGAGCCCGAGCTCGAACGGCTGCTGCGCAGGATGCGGCTGCCGTATATGCGCCGCGCCTGAGGCCGCGCTGGATACGTGCCGTCCGGGAGGACCCCCGTCATTACTGTTGAACCTGCCGTCGTCGAACCGGCAGCCTCATCAACCAACGGGAATCGTTGGCTGCTCGGTGCCGTGCTGCGAGGATGAGGCTTTGCCGCGTTGCCTTCATCCCCTCCCACGCCTTGAGCTGGGTCTCGGCATAATCGGCGAAGTTAAAGGCCTCGCCAGTTTGAAAGTAGGCTCTGGCCCAGCGTGTTGCATCTGCTCTGATGACCTCGAAGTCGTCCACGATGGCATGCAGCTGGGCGTCATCGGCAAGGAGGATCTCAAGCCTGGCGCGAGCCTCACGCCACTGAGTGTGGGCGGAGAGCCGTTCGGTGGTCACCTGAACGACGCGATCTTCGTGCAGCGGCGGAGATGTGCCGCCTTCAAAAAGCTCGAACAGACGTTCATATGCTCCAATCATCCGCCCGGAGGCGGCGACGATGCTCACCAGCGCATCCAGCCGTTTGGCCCGCGACTCATGCGCCATCGTGAACACCTGGCTCAGGAAGACGCCGACAAGGACGCCGATTAGCCCGATAAGTGCAGCGATCACCCTAGGAGCCTACGGACGCAAAGGACGGGGCGGGTGCCGCATCTCATTGCCTCCGGTCGTGCTTGTCGGGCAGCCGCCCGTCATCAACGTGGTCGGCGAGGTAGAAGGTGACGCCTTCGGGGTTCATGCCGAACGCTGCGGCGACGATCTTGGGGTCGATGATGTTGACCGGGCTGGCCAGGCGGGTGCACCGCAGGGACCGAGGCGGGACGCCGCAGCCGCCCAGGATGTGGCTGGCATAGGCGGCTGAGGCGGGTGCCCGCCCGGCCTTGGTGCCCTTGGTGACGATGATGTGCGGGTTTCCGGTTCGCTGATGCTCGCGGTGATCGAGGCAGCGCTGCAGGACCTGCCAGCTGGCCGGGTCGAGCGGCACGGGCCGAGGCCGGGCTCCGAGTCGGATCGTCTTTGCCGCCTCGTCAATGTGGGCGACACACAGGTGACGGACCTCGTGGCTGGAGGCGCCGTTGAGCAGGGCGAGGATGCCGAGCAGTGCCTCGTGCGGGTGCGCGTCCTGGCTTGTGGTCCAGCGGCCGAACAGCTCGCGCTGCCCCCCGACTGGAGTCACCGTCACATGTCCAAGAAAATGCGGAATGGCAACTGGAGTCGCATTTGAGATCTATATCTGGCCCATAGCCTCTGGACTGTTTTACCGGCCGAGTTCAGCCAATCGTGCCTTAACACGCTGGGCGCCGGGGACGCCGAGTCGCTGGTAGATCTCCAGTGCCTGGCGTAGGTTCTCGACGCCATCTGCGTAACTGCCTTCGCGCAGGCTAACCTCACCAAGCCCTTCCAGGGCTGCAGCTTCGTTGGAAGGAGAGTCGATCTCGCGGGCCAGGAGCAGGGCTTGGCCGTGATGCTCGCGACCTTTTTTCAGCTCACCTGTAGCGGTGAGTATTTTTCCATATTCGTTAAGAGCTTCCGCCTCGCCGCTACGGTAGCCGATCTCCCGGAACTCTTCCAATACCTGCTGCACAGCTTGGGCCGCACCAGTATAATCGCCGATCTCACGTCGCGTGATGCCCAGGTTGCCGAGAGCATTGGCCTGGCCCTGCCGATCACCCAGGACTTGGAACAGGTCAAGGGCCTGCTCCAGCGCCTGGACTGAATTCAAGTAATCGCCGATCTCCCGCCACACAACGCCCAGGTTGTTGAGAGCGATGGCCTCGCGTTGCCGATTCCCCAGGGCGCGGAACAAGCGAAGGGCCGCCTGCAACGCCAGAGCCGCACCGGGATAGTCGCCGGCCGCCCGTCGCACAATGCCCAGATTGTTGAGGGCAGCGGCCTCGCCTGGCCGATCACCCAGGCCCTGGTACAGGTCCAGAGCCTGCTGCGCGGCCTGGGCAGCGCCGGGATAATCGGCGGCCGCCCACCATACGAGGCTCAGATTGCTCAGGACAGCCCCCTGGCCTTGCCTATTCCCGAATGCGCGGAACAGGTCCAGAGCCTCCTGCAGTGCCTGAACAGCACCGAGGTAATCGCCGACCTCCCGGCGCATGGCACCCAGGTTGTTGAGAGCAGTGCCTTGGCCTTGCCCGTCGCCCATGGCCCGAGCGATATCCGCGGCGGCGGCGTGCAGGGCTAAGGCCCGGGTCCAGGGGCCGTGGGTGCGCAAATACGCGTGCAGGGCGGCAGGCAATGCGATGGCGTGAACGGGCCAGGCGCGGGTGGCAGAGTGCTGGGCGGCGGCGTTGAGGTTTGCGAGTTCGCTGCCTACCCACGTGTCGGCCTGCTCGCGAGTGCCCAGAGCAGGGACATGATGTGGCGGACTAGCGATGGGCGGCAGGTAAGCAGGGGTGAGGTAGGCAAGGTGGCTGTCGGCCACCTGAGCGGTGTGCTGGTAATAGTCGAGCAGTTGGTCCAGAGCGTTCTCGCAGTCGGTTGCCGGGTCATCTCGGTCTGCGCGGCTGCGGGCGTGCGCGCGGATAAGGTCGTGCATCCGGTAGCGGCCCTGCTGGGGTTCTGTAAGGAGGTTATGGTCAACGAGCGCTTGTAGTAAATGCTCGGTATCAGCCAGTTCGCCGTCTAGCAGGGCCGCAGCTGCATAGGCGTCGATATCCGGCCCTGGGACCAGGCCCAGGCGGCGGAACAATAGTTGCAGGTCGCCGTCGAGGGACGCATAGGACAGGTCGAATACGGCTGCCAGCTTTCGGTCTCCATCTGAGAAACCCTCAAGTTGCTGGCCGGGCTGCTGTTCCCGCAGCCTGCCAGTAAGGCGCCCCAGGTTCCACGTCTTGCTGTTGCGGATTAGGGCAGCAGCGATGCGCAGCGCCAAGGGCAAGTGACCGCACATTTCGGCGATCTCCTCAAGCAGCGGATGATCGGCCGAGATGCGCTCAGGGCCGGCCACTTGCCGGAAAAGCGCGACGGCGTCCAGAGCAGGCAGCACGTCCAACGACAGCGCATTGACGTCGTCGAGTCCCTTAAGTCGCCTGCGGCTCGTGACGATCACCAAGCACCCGCTGTCCCCGGGCACTAGAGGGCGCACTTGCGCTTCAGTGGCGGCGTTATCCAGCAGGATGAGGGTGCGGGTACCGGACAGGCGGTCTCGGAAGAGAGCGGCTCGCGCGTCCAGGTCCGAAGGGATCTGCTGAGGCGAGATGCCGAACGCCTTCAGGAAGACGGCGAGAGCATCCGTGGGCTCGCGCGGCGCAATGCCCTGGGTATAGCCATGCAAATCGATGAACAGCTGGCCGTCCGGAAACCGGTCTTTGCACAGATGCGCAGCGTGGACGGCGAGGGCGGTCTTGCCGATGCCGGCCATCCCGTCGATCGCAGAGATCACGACCATGCCCGGTGAGCTCTGCTCGGGGACGGCAACCGCGAGCTCCAATAGCTCCCCGAGTTCGCGTTCGCGGCCAGTGAAAACCCGGGTCGTAGCCGGCAGCTGATGCAGCGGGCCAGCCGTCCCTGGCCGTGCGGCAGCGGCGATTTCCGCCAGGCCGCTAGCTGTGCCCGGCAAGCCTATCAGCGTGCTGAGCTCTATGACCTGGCTGGCGCTTAGGTACTCATACCAGTGGTCAATCCGGTACGCAGCAAGCGTTCCCAGCCCATCACTACGATGGTGCTCGCCGATCACGCCGATCAGGTAGTCGCCGCTGAAGATTGCAGCCCCCGACATCCCCTCCCACGGCGAGCGCTCGGGTCGCGGGTCACGCTCCGGAGCCCGGACATCGACTGCCATGGTTCCCTCTCGCAGGTTTGACCAAGACGTGGCGGTGCCAACCGCATGATGGTAATCGCGGTACTGCGACGTGCGGCCAGCGGCGTCCGTACGCGTTCGATCCTCGCGCAGCTTGAATAACGGAAAGCCCACAGCCTCGCAGTTCGCAGGGGGCCTCGTGACGCGCCCGAAACTTACTGGGATTACCTCGGGCACCGCGCCCGGAGGAGCGACTGATTCCCCCATGATGCGCAGCAGCGCGACATCAAGCCCCGGGTCCGACCAAGCCACCTCGGCTGATGCGCTCCACTGGCCTGCCTGATCAGCGTTGAACCGTACCCGGATTGACTCAGCGGCGGTCAGCACGTGCGCCGCGGTCAGCACGAACTGACCTGTGATGAGATATCCGGAGCCTCGGCCATCCGGGTCCCCAGGGCGCGCGGCTATTACCTCGGCAGCGCGCCGCGGGTCAAGCCCGACGGGCCTATGCGCCTCGCCGCGCCCCGGTGTCATCGCTCCCGGTCCCCGGCCGTGCCCGAGACCCGCGGAGTCGTCCTGTGCTCGCCAACCTGAGGCGCAAGCACGAGCTTGATCCGCTGGGTGACGGCCTGGCTCGCGTTCCCCTGCACTCCCACATCGACAACCCAAAACCGCACCTTTGCCCCGGCCTGCGCTGCAACCTCAACCACGACCGATACCTCAAGCTCGATCGGCCCGACCTCAAACCGCAGCGCCTCGCCATCCCCGGCTGCGATCGCGCGCTCAAGTTCGTCACGCAACCCTCGAATGACCTCCGCCAACTCGATCATGCCGCACCTCAGTATTTTCAATACCTTCAAAGATAGAAAGCTGAGTGACCTACCATATACACGACGATGCACTCTCAGTAACGGTTTGCGGCTATTTCCAGTTCCTGCCGACTCAAGGCTGCGGAACCGCCGTGAACAGCGCTCCTTGTCGGCGTTCGGCAGCGGGCTCGGGCCAGGGCGGCCAGGTCGCCCGGCTCGCTGAGCCGTCGGGCCAGGCCCCGCCCTACTCCGGACAGCGCGGCCGTAAACCCGGATCTCTTCACCATCCAGCAAGAACCGATCAAGGGCCGTCGACATAACGCACCAAATTACCTATACACGATGACCGGCGAGATGGATCATGAAGGTCCGGTCGACGCCCGTGGAGATCTGCACCTTCTACTGAGCAGAGATCCCGCCACCGCGATTGCGCATCTACGAAGGCGCTCGGTCACGACCCGTACCTCGGCCGACAGGATGTCCGGAACCGGTCCGGACCAGCTCGGACCGGTCGGCAGGATTCAGTCCAGGCGGCAGACCATATCCGACACGCCTTCCGGCCGCAGGTAGCTATCTTCTGGAGCCCCGCCTCCGCCACCGATCGGTGCCCAGCTCAGGATGCGGGGCAGCGCCGCGATCGACATTTGCAGACATTGCAGGTCTCGACGGTCCAGGAAGGCACCCCACATGGCGAAGCCGACTATCCCGTCTGGGCTGATTTCGGGCGTGCCCGAAACGATGATTAAGCTGCCCGCATGGACTGACCAACCACCGGAGCGCCTGTCACGGCACAGTTCGGTGGTCACACTACCTGTCGGCCGCCACCATGACCCGCGAGGAAACCGGCCCGCCCGTGGCCGAGCTGGCCCGGCGGATGACCCTCACCTCCTGCGCGCTCGACCCAGTCCGCGCCCTGGCCGTCGTCCTGACCCGCATGGCCGCGGCCGGCATCCGGCGACATCCCGGACGATTCCGGCTACGCCCACCGCGACGCCGAGGCCTGGTCCATCCCGCTCCGGCAGGCCGGCGCGCAGCTGATCCAGGACCTGCACCCCTCTGACCGCGGACCCAAGGGCACCCACCAGGGCGCGATCATCGCCAACGGCAGCCTGTACTGCCCCGCCACGCCGAAACCGCTCCTGGAACTCGGCCCGCTGCCCCCCGGCGCCACTCCCGAAAACGCCGCCGCGCACGACGCACAGACAGCCGAGCTGGCAAAACACAAGCCTGGCCCGGTAAGCGCCGACGACGCCGACGGCTACCACCGCGTCATGTGCCCGCCGTCGCGGGGAAGATCCGCTGCCCGCACCGGCCCGAGTCGATGAAACTGGACCGCGGCCGGCCCGAGATCCTCACCCCGCCCGAGCACCCGCCGGCCTGCTGCGCCCAGCAGACCATCACCATCCCGCCGCAGGTCGCAGCCAAGACCCGGCAGAAACACGACTACCCATCAGCCGCGCACCGGCGCTCCTACGCCCGGCGCACCGGATCCGAGCGGACCTTCTCCACCAACAAGGATCCCGCCACCACCACCATCGCCCGCGGCTGGTGCCGCCTGACGGGCCTCACCCCGCTCGCGCTGTGGCTGGCCTGCCTGATCGCCGTCCGCAACCAGCGCATCCTCACCGCCCGGGACGCCCGCCAGGAGCAGAACGCCCGCCGGGCCGCCGCCGGCCTCCCGCCGAAAACCCGCAAGCGGCGCCGCCAGACCCTCGCCAGCCTCGCCGCCGGCCCGCCATAACAGCCGTCGCCTGCCCCGTACGACACCAGCAGCAGCGCACCCGCCAACCCCAGCCACCACCAACGCCACTCCCGCGCGCCCTGACCCAGGCGAGCCAGTCCGACCAGGACCGGCCCACCTCGCACACAAGATCATCCCAGGGCGGCAGGCCCCGGCAGCCGGAATGTCAGACCCAAACGTGAACATAGAGCCTGGTGAAACGTGAAGACCTCCTGGTGGGCGCACTTGGGTTCGAACCAAGGACTTCTCGCTTGTAAGGCGAGTGCTCTACCGCTGAGCTATGCACCCCAGAAAGCCAGCGCAGACCGGGCTTCCCGCCTGCCGGCTGCCAGCCAGCCTACCGCTCCCCCACCCCGGCCAGTCCCGCACTCCGCTCCACAACCCATCCGCCCCAGGCCGCCAATCCCGCCCGTCACCCGACCCCACCCCGACCGGCCTCATGATTTTCCAGAACCTCCTCTCACGAACTCCCGAGC
>Ga0193728_1001155_pt1 | contig 13348 bp, 9 predicted proteins | sample U1c1metaG_FD_143037 | JGI IMG/M metagenome (GOLD analysis project Ga0193728, IMG submission 143037) | Soil microbial communities from a riparian zone of the East river system, Colorado, United States - U1c1 | ecosystem: Environmental > Terrestrial > Soil > Riparian zone | place: USA: East River...
ATATCGGCCGCCGCCGCCGACGTGCTGGCGGCGTTCAGCGCCGGCAGGTACTGCGACCACTGCTGGTTGAACGTGAGGACCGCCTCCAGTTGCGCCTGCAGGTCGGCGGTCACGTTGCCCGTGACCAGGCCGGCGGGCAGCGGGGTCCAGCCGATCAGGCCGCCGCCGCCGTCACCTGCGGACTCGGGGTTGCCCTTGGACTCCTGGTACATGTTGCCCGCGATGCCGGCCGCCGCGTTGCCGCTGTACCCGTGGCTGGTCAGGAAGCTGACGATGGCCCCGTAGTTCTCGGGCAGCATCCCGGTCGCCGTCGCGGAGCACGTCACGGTCCCGCCGGTCGCGGCGGGCGGGCTGGCGCCGGCGCCGGCGCCGGCGCTGGGGGTGGGGGTGGCCGACGGGCTGGGGGCGGCGCCGACGAGGGGGTGGGCGGCGTCGGGGACCGCCGGCGAGCTGGCCCGGGCCACCGGGCGGTGGGCCGTGCTCGCCTTGACGTGCTGGACCCAGTGCGCCTCCTCGCTGCGGGAAGCGGCGCCGATCTGGTCCGGCGCGGCGAGCCGGGTCGCGGCCACGCTCCCGGCCGAGGCCGGCCCGCCCGTGACCAGGTCGCGGACCTGGGGGACGGCGGCCAGCGCGCCGACCACGGCGACCGCCGGGGCGGCCCGGCCCGCCCGGCGGGCGACCTTCTGCACTCCGCTGGGCGCCGCATGTCTTCCTGACCTGCGGATCTTCCGTTCCTTGCCGTGCACCGCTCCAGACACGAACTTTCCTAACGCCGGTTCCACGCCCAGCTACGCGGCATGCTTCGCCTCTCGCCGGGCCTGACTCGCCCCCAGCGGGCAGCTTGCCAGGACACGCCTAACAGCTCAGGTGATTTCGAACAAATACCCCATTTGGGGTAGGCGCCGGTTACTGACTACGGCCACGGATTCGCTTACCGTGACCAGCCAGGACGGTGGAGGGTGGCCTGGCGGGCGCCTAGAGCACCTTGCGTGGGTGAGCACCGTCAACGTAGCCGAGGAACGGGGGGTAGATGCCGTAACCGAGCAACTCCTGCAGGCGCGCCGGCAATTTGCGGGCGATATCGCGCGGAACGGCGAGGCAGTGGTTCTCCTGCGGGCGCAGCCAGCCCGCGGCGTACTCCAGGATCACGCCCAGGCGCGGCTCGCCGGTCCGGTTGGCGCCGCCGCCGTGCCAGAGGCTGCCCAGGTAGAACATCGCCGACCCCGGCGAGATGAGGGCGGTCTGGACCGGATCCTCCGCCGCCGGGGTGCGGTCCGGGACCCAGCGATGGCTGCCCGGGATGAACCGGGTGGCGCCGTTGCGCGCCGTGAACTCGTCCAGCGGCCACATGGTATTGACCACCACGGGCGGGCCCGGCCGGGGCAGCGGGTACACCGAGTCGTCGCGGTGCAGCACCTGGGCGGTCTCCCCCGGCCCGATGCGGATGCCCACCGGCGCGCTGAGCTGGTAATGCCCCAGGACCCGGTCGAGGACGTCGAGCAGCAGCGGGCCGGTGGCGGCCGTGTCGAAGGTCCTGGTCTTGGCGAACAGCGCGTACACCCGCTGGGTGGCCCGGCCCTCGAAGTCGTTGCGCCCGGTCGGGGTGGCCCGCAGGACCCGGCTCAGGTCGGCCCGGGCCGCCGCCACCTCATCGGGGGCCAGCAGGTCCGAGACGACCACGTACCCGTCCTCGAGCAGCCGCTGGGCGACTTCCGCGCCGCCGGACGACGCCGGCGTGGTGGGCATCACGATGACCGAGCCTAGGCCCGGCCGCCCCGCCCGGAAAGGGCCCGGCCGACCGGAAGCAAGCCCCGCCGAAGAATTTCAGTCCTTCTCGTGCCGCTCCAGGAACTCGAACACGTCCGCCTCGTCGACGCCCGGGAAGTTCCCGGACGGCAGGGCCAGCAGCACGTGCGAATGCGCCCGGGCCGACGGCCACGCCCGGCCCGCCCAGCGGGCCGACAGCGCCGGGCTCGGCCGCTGGCAGCACTCGCCGTCCGGGCAGGCCGACACGGTCCGGCGGGTCGTCTCCCGGCCGCGGAACCACTGGGAGTCGTCGTAGGGGACGCCGAGGGTGATCGCGAAGCCCCGCTCCGGCCCGGTGTCCAGCTGGGCCGTGCACCAGTACGTGCCCGAGGGCGTGTCGGAGTACTGGAAGTACGGGCTGAGCCGGTCGGTGGACGCGAACACCTGGCGCCCGGACCAGAACCGGCACATCCGCTGGCCCTCGATCGCCCCGCCGCCGTCGGAGGGAAACGAGACGCCGTCGTTCTCGTAGGCCTTGTAGATCACGCCGCTGGCGTCGTTCTTCACGAAGTGGCAGGTCATGTCGAGGTGATGGGTGGCCAGGTTGGTGAACCGGTGCGCGGCCATCTCGTAGGACACCGCGAAGACGTCGCGCAGGTCCTCCACCGACAGGTCCTTGGCCTCCTTGGCCCCGCGCAGGAACCGCGCGGCCGCCCCCTCGGGCACCAGCACGGCGGCGGCGAAGTAGTTGGCCTCGACCCGCTGCCGCAGGAACTCGGCGAAGTCGGCCGGCGCCTCGTGCCCCAGGACGAAGTGCCCGAGGGTCTGCAGCAGGACCGCGCGCGGGGTGTGCATGCCCAGCGACTCCTGCCGCAGGTAGATCCGCCGGTTGCGCAGGTCGGTCACCGACCGCGCCGAACGGGGCACGTCCGGCACGTAGCGCACGGAGAAGCCGTGCCGGTTCACCACCGACAGCAGCATGCCGTGCGACAGTGCCCCGCCGGAGTAGCCGACGGTGGCCAGCGCCGCGCCGGCGGCCTGCTCGATCTCGGCGAAGTAATTGCCGCGGTCGCTCATCATCCCGCGCAGCACCACGTTGGCCGCCCGCGCCTCCTCCGGGGTGGCGGTCGGCTTGGCCCGGTGCCGGCGCAGCTCGGCGTGCAGGGCCAGGATGTGCTCGATCACGTCGCTCGGGACCCGAGCGCCGACCCGCAGCGGCGGCAGCCCGAGGTCGGCGTAACCCGGGTCGCGCTGCGCCTCGCTCAGGGCGATCTCTAGCTGAGCGCGGCGGCTCGGGGGCTCCCGCCGCATCAGCTCGTCGGCGGGCACGGCCAGGGCGTTCGCGAGCGCCTCGATCAGCGAGAGCTTCGGCTCCCGGCGGCCGTTCTCCAGCAGGGACAGCACCGACGGGGCCCGGCCCACCTTCTGGCCGAGCTCGGCCAGGGTCAGCCCGCGGGCGCGGCGCAGGTGCCGCAGCCGCTGGCCGAATACGCTCAGGTCCAGGCTGATTTCCTGCAAGGACTGTGAATCTTCACCGGCGAAGATGTTCATTTCTTCACTATAGCCAAACTTGGATCGAACTTCACTCAGAACTTTCTTGGTTTTTTCTCTATGTGCTGGGCAGTCTGAGGTAACTACCCGGGGACATAGACCACCAGGAGGTTCGAAGTGAACGACGGTCGCCTCGAGGACACGCTCCACGGCAACGGCGCAGCTAACGGCCATGCCGCCACCATCAACACCGCGCCCGCGGGCGCAGCCAACATCGACAGCGAGGTCGCGGCGCTCTACCGCGAGTGGGCGACAGATCCGCGCTGGGCCGGGATCGATCGCACCTACGGCGCTGCTGACGTCATCCGGCTGCGGGGCTCGGTACAGGAGGAGGCCACGCTCGCCCGGCTCGGGGCGGAGCGGCTGTGGACGCTGCTGAACTCAGGCGGCTACGTGAACGCGCTCGGCGCGATCACCGGCAACCAGGCCGTGCAGATGGCCAAGGCCGGGCTGCAGGCCATCTACCTGTCCGGCTGGCAGGTCGCGGCGGACGGCAACCTGGCCGGCCAGACCTACCCGGACCAGAGCCTGTACCCGGCCAACTCGGTGCCGCAGATGGTCCGCCGGATCAACAACGCCCTGCTGCGCGCCGACCAGATCACCTGGGCCGAGTCGCTGAACGAGGGGGCGCCGCACTGGCTGGCCCCGATCGTGGCTGACGCCGAGGCCGGCTTCGGCGGCGTGCTGAACGCGTTCGAGCTGATGAAGGCCATGATCGCGGCGGGCGCCGCCGCCGTGCACTGGGAGGACCAGCTGGCCTCGGAGAAGAAGTGCGGCCACCTGGGCGGCAAGGTGCTGGTCCCGACCGGGCAGCACGTCAAGACGCTGAACGCGGCCCGCCTGGCGGCGGACGTCTGCGGCGTGCCGAGCCTGGTCGTGGCCCGCTGCGACGCCCAGGCCGCGACGCTCATCACCAGCGACGTCGACGAGCGCGACCAGCCGTTCATCACCGGCGACCGGACCGCCGAGGGCTTCTACCGGGTGACCAACGGCATCGAGCCGTGCATCGCCCGCGGCCTGGCCTACGCGCCGTACGCGGAGCTGCTGTGGATGGAGACGTCCACGCCGGACCTGGCCATCGCCCGCCAGTACGCCGAGGCGATCAAGGCCGTGTACCCCGACCAGATGCTCACCTACAACTGCTCGCCGTCGTTCAACTGGCGCGCGCACCTGGACCAGGACACCATCGCGAAGTTCCAGCGGGAGCTCGGCGCGATGGGCTACACGTTCCAGTTCATCACGCTGGCCGGGTTCCACGCCCTGAACCAGTCCATGTTCGACCTGGCCCGCGGCTACGCCGAGACGGGCATGGCCGCCTACGTCAAGCTGCAGGACGCCGAGTTCGCGGCCGAGCCGCACGGCTACACCGCGACGCGGCACCAGCGCGAGGTCGGCACCGGCTACTTCGACATGGTGACCTCGGCCATCAACCCGGACTCGGAGACGACCGCCCTGGCCGGGTCGACGGAAAGTGAGCAGTTCGCCGTCGCGCACTGAGCGCGGCGAACCGACGGGGCGCCATGACCGGAGCTCGGGCTGGCCGCTGGGGTCCCGGAGAGTGCCCAGACGCCGCTGACTGGCGCTCTTCGGGATCACGGTCACTGCGGGCCCGGGCGGGACGGGCCGCGTTACTGCAGGAGCCCGCCGGCGGACGGGCGGCTGAAGCCGTCCAGGTCATCGAAACGGTCGCCGCGCCCGCGGCCGCGCCAGCGCGACGGCACGAACAGCGGGATGATCATCACCGCGCCCAGCGCCGCCAGGATCCCGCTGGCCAGCAGCGCGCGGAAGCCCACCTCGGCGGTGCGCGCCGCCGACAGCGGGATGAGCTGCTCCGCCAGGCGGGGGCTGACCGCCAGGTAGGCCGACCAGGCCAGCAGGGCCAGCCCGGGCAGCCCGGCGGCCAGCGGCGAGACGGCCGGCACGGCGATCAGGACGCCGAGCAGGAGCCCCGCGCCCGCCAGCACGGCCAGGGCCTCCGAGCCCGGCGCGGTGGCCAGGCTCGTGCCGTGCGCGCGGAGGGCCTCGATCCGCCCGGCCCCCCAGCCGGCTCCGGCGTACAGCACCGCCGCCATGACCAAGGCCAGGAAGAACCCGGTCAGGTGTCGCATGGCCCAACCTCCTGGCTGGACGCCGCGGGGAAACCACGGCCTCCGGCATTCCGTTTCGCCAAGCCCACACGATAGCGGCCGGTTATCACCGTAAGCTCCGCTACCCGGCGCAAACGGCCGCTCACGCCGCGCCCCGCCGCTCCCGGCCAGGGTTGACCGGCCGCGCCCGGGGGAGGTGAGCCGGGGCTGGCAATACCGCTCGAGGAGGCACTCATGGCCGGGGCACGGGACAGCGACTTCTACGCACTTGAGCTGCTGGTGGACGACAGCGGGCGGAACCTGCTGCACCAGGTCCGGCAGTTCATGGAGCAAGAGGTCGAGCCGGTCATCAACGACTACTGGGTGCGCGAGGAGTTCCCGCACCAGCTGATCCCGCAGCTCGCCGGGCTCGGCATCGCGGGCCTGTCCTACTCGGGCTACGGCTGCGGCGGGCAGAGCGGCCTGCTCAGCGGCATGGTGTCCATGCAGATCGCGCGGGTCGACTCGTCGATGTCGACGTTCATGGGCGTGCACAGCGGCCTGGCCATGGGCTCGATCTACCTGTTCGGCTCCGAGGAGCAGAAGCAGCGCTGGCTGCCGGAGATGGCCCGGATGGAGAAGATCGGCGCCTTCGGCCTGACCGAGCCCGACGTCGGCTCCGGCGTGGCCGGCGGGCTGGCCACCACCGCCCGCCGGGACGGCGATGAGTGGATCCTGAACGGCGCCAAGAAATGGATCGGCAACGCCACGTTCGCCGACTACACCATCATCTGGGCCCGGGACGAGGCCGACCACCAGGTCAAGGGCTTCGTCGTGGAGAAGGGCACGCCGGGCTTCACCCCGGTCAAGATGCGCAACAAGATCGCGCTGCGGGCCGTGCAGAACGCCGAGATCACCCTGGAGAACGCGCGCGTCCCGGAGGCGAGCCGGCTGGCCCGGGCCAACTCGTTCCACGACATGTCGGCCGTGCTGCGGATGACCCGGGCCGGCGTGGCCTGGGAGGCCGTCGGCTGCGCGCGCGGCGCCTACGAGCACGCGCTCGCCTACGCCAAGGAGCGGGAGCAGTTCGGCCGGCCGATCGGCGGCTTCCAGCTCGTCCAGGACCAGCTGGTCAAGATGCTGGCCAACGTGACCGCGTCGGAGTGCATGTGCGTCCGGCTGTCCCAGCTGCAGGACGGCGGCCACGCCCGCGACGAGCACTCCGCGCTGGCCAAAGTGTTCTGCACGGTGCGCATGCGGGAGACGGTCGGCCTGGCCCGCGAGCTGCTCGGGGGCAACGGGATCCTGCTCGACTACCACGTCGGCCGCTTCGTGGCCGACGCCGAGGCGATCTACTCCTACGAGGGCACCCGGGAGATCAACACGCTGATCGTGGGCCGCGCGATCACCGGCACCGGCGCCTTTGTCTGAGCCGGACGGGAGCCGGCCAGCTGAAAGCGCCAGCCACCGGCCATCCGAAACGGATCGCTCCCGGCATCACCCGTTCCCGGCCGCGCGGCCGCCCCGGCGGGCCAGGCCGGCGCCCACGGCGACCCGGAGCTTGTTCAGCGGCTCCAGCGCGACGTAGGCCAGGTAGGCGTCCCGCTCGATGAGCGCGAACTTCAGGCCGCGGGCGCCCGGCGGCCGCCGGTAGCCGGGCGGGCGGCGCGCGACGAAGTCGGCGTGCATCCGGGCGAAGAACGCGCGCCGCGCGCCCCGGGGCACCAGGCTGCCCCGGCCGGGCCACGCCCCGGTCGCCTGGAACACCGTCGTGTAGTGCCAGATGGCCCGCTCGAAGATGGCCGCCCGGACCGCGGCGCTGGCCGGCGTGCCCGCCGCCGCCCGGGCCTCGAGAAGGTCGAACACCTGCCGGTAGGCCTCGAAGATGCCCCGGTGCGCGGGGCCGGCGGTGCCCATGAACTGGCCGCGGCGGTCCCGCCGGTAGCGGTAGCAGGGCCGGGCCACCGCGCCGACCGACTCCGCGGCCAGCAGCGCCGCGCAGGTCACGATGACGTCCTCGTGGATGCCCGGCCCGAAGGCGACGCCGAGCCTGGCCAGGAACTCGCGCCGCAGCAGCTTGCTCCAGGACGTCATGCTCAGGTCGATCAGCCCCGGCTGGCTCTCCAGCGTGCCGCCCCCCGCAGGCACCCGGTCCAGCACCTCGCGGCCGGCACCGGGGACTGTTCTTGTCGCTGCCCGCCCAGCCCCGCGCACCCGCCCAGCCCCGGGCACCCGCCCAGCCCCGGGCACCCGCCCAGCCCCGGCCGGCCGCCGCCCGGGCGGGCCGTCGTAGGTGGCGGCCCAGCCGATGAGCAGGACGTCCGGACGGGCGCGCAGGGCCGCCGTGACGGCGGCCACGGCGCCGTCGGCCAGGCGGTCGTCGGCGTCGACGAACCAGACGTACTCGCCGGCGGCCACGGCCAGGCCGGCGTTGCGGGCGGCACCGGGGCCGCCGTTGACCGCCCGGCGGACCACGTGCAGCCGCGGGTCGGCGGCCGCCCGCTCAGCTAACAGGGCCCCGCAGTCGTCCGGCGAGGCGTCATCGACCGCAATCACCTCGATGTCGCCGCCATGCCCGAGGACCGAGTCCAGGCACTCGGGCAGGTACGCCGCGACGTTGTAGACCGGGATGATGACGCTGATCAGCGGCGGTCCGGGCACGCGCGGCGGCCGGTCAGGACAGCTCGGGCGCCGGCGTGGCGGCCGCCTCGGGCGCCGGCCGCTTGGTCTCGGCCGGGCCGACCCCGGACCGGCCGTTCCCGGATGGCCCGGCCGGGGGCGCCTGGTCGATCGTGATCTTGGACGGCCACCAGTTCCACCGGCCGAGGAGCACCACGATGGAAGGCACCAGCAGGGTGCGGACCAGGAAGGTGTCCATCAGGATGCCCAGCGCCAGCCCGAGCGCGATGTCGCGGAACTGGCTGCCGCCCGACTGCCCGCCGGCCACCAGCCCGAACACGATGAACGTGCCCGCCAGCACCAGCCCGGCCGAGGTCACCGTCGTGCCGGTCACCGAGATGGCCCTGGTGACGGCCTCGCGCAGCGGCAGCTTGTGCGCCTCCTCCCGGATCCGCGTCATGACGAGGATGTTGTAGTCCTCGCCCAGCGCCAGCAGGAAGATGAACATCAGGAACGGCAGGAAGAAGACCAGCCCCTGGTCTCCCCCGATCTTGATGAACAGCAGCACCGAGAGGCCCAGCGCGGCCAGGTACGAGAGCCCGACCGAGGCGATCAGGTACAGCGGGGCGATCAGGCTGCGGAGCACCAGCGCCAGCAGGATGCCGATGGCCACGATGGCGATCGGGATGACCCGGGCCAGGTCGCTGTTGGACACGGCGCTGATGTCGTACAGGGCGGGCGCCTCGCCGCCGACGCCGGAGTCCGCCGCGCGGACGGAGGCGGCCACCTTCGAGATCTCGGCCCGGATGGCCGGCACCGCGTGCAGGGCCGGGGTGGCGCCCGGATCGCCGGCCGTCAGGCCCACCGAGAACTGCACGGTCCGCCCGTCGGCGCTGATGAAGTTAGCAGTGGCCCGGTACAGCTGGTAGACGTCGGGCGGGACCTTGGTCGCCGGCCCGGTCGTCGGCGGGGTGGCCGGCAGCGCGCCGGCCGGACCGAGGCCGGCGTGCAGCGCGGCATAGCCGGCGGGCGGCAGCGCCGCGCCCGTGGGGCTGAGCGGGGCCGCCACCTTGGTGAACAGGCTGCTGGCCCGCAGCTCGGTGGCGGTCTTGGCCAGCACCTGCGGGTCGGTCCAGACCGGCTGGCTGAACCGGAAGATGGGCGTCGTCGGGTTGGCCGCGGACTGGGGGAAGTACTTGGTCAGCAGCGCCGTGCCGGCCGCGGAGTCGCTGCCGGCCGGCGCGGTGGTGGTGCCGCCGAAGCCGGCCGCGGCATAGCCGAGCACGCCGAGGGCCACCGCCCCGAACGCCACCACGCCGATGGCCAGCGTGATCGCCGGCCGCCGGACGATCCGCCCGGCGATCCGGCCCCACACGCCCGCGCCGCCGGACTGGCCCTGGATGCTCCACGGGATCAGCTTGGGCCGGCGGAACACGGCGCTGAACGTGCGGCGCTTGATGGCCAGCAGCGACAGCCGGATGGACAGCAGGGCGGGCAGCAGCGTCAGCCCCGCGATCAGGGTGACCCCGACCGCGATGGCGAACGGGATGCCGAGGTCGGAGTAGAACGGGAAGCTGGCGGTCAGCAGGGTCAGGACGGCGGCGATCACCGTGGCGGCCGAGAAGGTGATCGACTCCCCCACCCGGGTGACGGCCTCGACCAGCGCGGTCCGGGCGGCCGGCCGCGGGCCGGCCAGGTCGGACCCGACAGTGCGCAGCCAGCCGCGGTCCGCCACGGTCGCGCTGTCCACGCCCGTCACGTCGTGGCCCGACCGGCGCAGCTCCTCCCGGGTCCGGAACACCAGGAACAGCCCGTAGTCGGTGCCGGCCCCTAGCACGAGGACAATCAGCAGGTACTGGGCCAGCGGCGACACCTGCAGGCCGTGCTTGGCCGCCTCGGCCACCAGCGGGCCGGAGATGACCACCGCCACCAGGGCGGGCACGACCGTGGTCAGGGCGAGCGTCAGCGACCGGAAGATCAGCACGAGCAGCAGGAGGATGAACAGCAGCGACAGCTCCTGCACCTGGCTGCCGGTGTTGCCGGACGCCTTCTGCTCATCGACCTGGACGGCCGTGTCCCCGGCCAGGTGGACGCGCAGCCCGTCGGGCAGGCCGGCGCTGGCGATCTTCGTCCGCAGCCCGCCGACCAGGTCCTTGGCGTATTTCGGGTTGCCGCCGCCCGCGGTGCTGGCCTCCGCCAGCAGCTGCTCGGCCTGCCCGTTGGCGGACCGGCCCACGTCCTGGACCCGCTTGACGCCCGGCACGGTGGCGAGCCGGTGGGTCAGCGCGGTCAGGGCGCTCTGGTCGGCCGGCGTCAGCGGCCCGGCGGAGGTCGCCGCCAGGATCGGGACCGGTACCAGGTTGGAGTTGCCGAAGGGGGCGGCCAGATCGATCGCGTGCTGGCTCGGCGCGGTCGCCGGCAGGAACTTGGCGTTGTTGCTCTGGGTCACGCTGTTCAGCGAGGGCAGCTGATTCACGGCGACGACGGCCCCGACGACCCAGATGAGTACGACAAGCCAGCGCAGGCGCACGGACCAGCGTCCGATCGCGCCAAAAATCGCGTCGATATGCATGGGAGGAGCTTAGGGGGGAACCGCCGACGGCCGAGCCAGGCAGGCTGGCTTCAGCGACAAGCGGAAAGAGGCCGGGCTGACTCAGGACATGGCCCCGGCGGCCCCGTTTCGGCGGGTCGGGGTTAAGTCCTCGGACGGGCCGGCCGGGCCGGCCTGGGCCTCGTCGGCCAGGGCGTCGACGGCGCCGGTGAGCTCGCTCAGGGCGGGCAGGGCCTGCTCCAGCGCCGCGCGGCTGGCCGGTTCCATCCGGCTCAGCGCCACGGTGACGATCTGCGCGTTCACCTGCTGCCAGCTGGTCACCACGTCGGCGCCCGCCCGGGTCAGGCTCAGCACCGCGGTGCGCCGGTCGGACACGCCGCCGATGCGCTCGATGAGCCGCTCGCGGGCCAGGCCCTGGACGAGCGTGGCCACGGAGCTGGGCGCCAGGCGCAGCAGCCGGGCGAGCTGGCCGGGCCGGGCGCCCGGGTTCTCCGCCAGGCAGGACATGAACTCCAGCTGGGCGACCGACAGCCCGCCGGGCAGGCCGCCGCTGCCCTGCGCCCGGGCCGCGCGGCGCATGGCCCGGCGCAGCCGCGACACCGCGTCGGCCACGGCCAGGCCGTACGGGTCGAGCGGAGGGGCGGGGTCCAGCTGCGCGCTGGCGGACGGCACGACCATGCTTTACCTCACCATGTCCGGGCCCGTCCGGTCCAGGGCTATCGGTTTGGCCCCGGTCCGGCGGCGGGTGCTGAATACTGATCAGGCGGGTGCAGCCCGGCCGGCCGGGCCGGGCCGCCGGCGCACCGCCGGAAGAATAGGACGTCGCCGGAGAAAGAAAAAGGCCAGGCTCGTCCGGGACATGCCGGGCGCGGTGCTGGCCAGGTGGCTTCCGGGCCGACAGACTCCTAGCAGGGGAGGTCCGAGTTCCGCCCCTGCGCGGCCGGGCAGCGCGGAAGGGACGCCTATGCAGGAGCTGCGCCTCGTCGCGGTGAGCGAGGACGGCACTTATGCGGTCCTCGCGGTGCCAGGGCGAGGCGGCAGGTTCGTGTTGCCCATCGACGACCGGCTGAGGACGGTAGCTCGCGGCCAGTTTTCGAGGCTCGCGCAGTACGAGATCGAAGTGGAGAATCCGTTGCGACCGAAGGAGATCCAGGACCGTATCCGCGCTGGCGAGACGGCCGAGGAGATCGCGGATGCGGCCGGGATCCCCATCGACCGAATACGCCGGTTCGAGGGTCCCGTGCTCGCCGAGCGCGAGTACCGCGCCCAGGAGGCGCAGCGGTCGACGGTGCGCGGCCACACCGAGTCCGGTCCTGGACCGCGCCTGGGCGAGGTCGTCGCCGAGCGGCTCACTGAAGCCGGCGCACCGGCCGACAGCCTGGCCTGGGACTCCCGCAAGCGCGCCGACGGGAACTGGCAGGTCCAGCTGCAGTTCACCCTGGATCAGCGCCCGCAGCTGGCCGAGTGGGTCTTCGATCCCCGGCGGCGGCACGTCATCCCGGCCGACGACCTGGCCCGGCGGCTGTGCCTCCCGCAGGTCGACTGGCCCGCGGGCCGTCTGGGCGCGCTCGGCGCGCCGACCGCGACGGTGACCCCGATCGGCTCCCGGCTCGGCGGCCACCCCGCCGACTCCCGCTCCGACTCCCGCTCCGACTCCCGCTCCGACTCCCGGGCCGAGTCCGACCGGGCGCTGGCCCGCGGCGCCCACGCCGCGCCCGCCGCCGCACCGACCCACGCGCCGTGGTCCCGCGAGGCCCGCGAGCCCGGCTGGGCCCGCGAGACGCCGCCGCCAGCGGTGCCCGTACCTGCCGCCCGGACGTCGGAGCCCGACCGGTCCCCCGCGCCGGCCGCCCATGACGCCAGCCCGGAGTATGCCAGCACGGACTACTTCAGCACGGACTACATCAACGCGCCCGCCCCGGCCCAGGCGGGCGGGACCAGCCCGGCCGAGCCCAGGGAGCCGCCCCGCTCGGCCGAGCTCAAGGCCGCCGAGCGCCGCGTCGCGGAACTCCGCGCCGCGGAGACGGGCCGCACCGCGGAGACGGGCCGCACCGCGGACACGGGCCGCACCGCGGACACGGGCCGCACCGCGGACACGGGCCGTGCCACGGAGACGGGCCGCCCGGCGGAGACCGGCCGCCCGGCGGAGACCGGCCGCCCGGCCAGCCCGGCTGCCAGTACCAGCCCGCCCGCGGCCAGCGCGGCCGATGCGGCCGCCGCCGCGAAGCCTCGTGGCCACCACGCCAGCACGCCGCCCGCGAGCACCTCCCCGGCCAGTGCTGAGCACGCCGAGGCGCCGGCCGCAGCCGATGCCTCCGCCGGCCCGGCCCCCGGGGTCGCCCCGGCGGCCGCGCCGCGCAGCGCCGAGCCACCGCGCACCGCAGCCGCGGCCGGGACGAGCGCGGCTAGCGAGGCGGCCGGCCCGGCTGAGCCCGCCGAGGATCCGGCCGCCCCCGCCCGGCCGGGCCGCAAGGCCGGGCGCAACCGGCGGTCATCCGTCCCGTCCTGGGACGAGATCATGCTCGGGAACTCGCGCCAGCCCGACTGAGGCCAGACTGGGGCCGGGCCCGGCGCTAACTTGCGCGCCGGGCACGCCCCGGCCCGCGTAGTATCCACACCGGGATCGTGCGCGCGGGACATCTGGAGGGCGGCAGGCTTGGGCCGGTATGGGCGCTCCGCCGTGGTGGCCGGGGCCGCGTCGCTGTTCCTGCTGAGCGGCTGCGGCCTGGTGGGCACGCCGAAGGCGCTGCTCGACGAGACCACCGAGACCATGACCGTGACCAGCCCGATGGTCGACCAGCGCGTCATGTCCGCG
>Ga0193728_1001156_pt1 | contig 13336 bp, 12 predicted proteins | sample U1c1metaG_FD_143037 | JGI IMG/M metagenome (GOLD analysis project Ga0193728, IMG submission 143037) | Soil microbial communities from a riparian zone of the East river system, Colorado, United States - U1c1 | ecosystem: Environmental > Terrestrial > Soil > Riparian zone | place: USA: East River...
CACGGGTTTGTTGATTCATTACCTGAAAAATTAAGCACGATAGTTTCAGAACGCGGATCGAGTCTTTCGGGCGGCCAGAAGCAACGGATCATGCTGGCAAGGGCGCTGGCGGTGAACCCCAAAGTTTTATTACTGGATGATTTTACGGCACGCGTGGATGGGAATACCGAAAAGAAGATACTACAAAATGTACAGAAGAATTATCCCGGCTTAACGCTCATTTCTGTAACGCAGAAGATAGCCTCCGTCGAACATTACGACCAGATCATCCTGTTAATGGAAGGCGAAATAGTGGCCATTGGCAAACACGATGAACTGATGCAGACCAGCACCGAATACGTACAAATTTTTAACTCGCAGCAAAGTACCAGCAACTATGAATTACGATCTAAATAAGCTTTCGGAGCAACAGGAAAAACTATCTACCCTGGCTGCATTGAAAAAGCTGCTGGAACTGATCAGGCATGAAAGAAGGGTCTTGTGGTTGGCGCTTATCGCTATACTTATTAACTCAGGTGTAAACCTTGTCGGCCCGTTGCTGATAGGTCATGCGATAGATAAGTATGTGATACCGCGCGATTATCACGGGGTGCTTGTCTACACGGCTATTTTGCTGGGTATGTATGTTTGCGGCCTGGTGGCAAGTTACCTGCAAACCATACTGATGGGCGGCGTGGGTCAGCGGATGTTGTACACACTGCGTAATGCGATATTTAATAAATTACAAATATTACCGGTTGCGTTTTTCAATCAAAACAAAACCGGCGACCTGATATCGCGGGTAAATAACGATACCGATAAGATCAACACCTTCTTTTCACAGTCGCTGATGCAGTTTATCGGCAACTTATCTACGATGGTAGGTGCGGGGGTATTCCTGTTATGCATCAACTTTAAATTGGGATTGGCTACTGTAGCTCCAGGTGCAATAGCCTGGATCATTACTAAAGTATTATCGCCATGGGTGAAACGCAAGAATGCCGCCAACCTGAAAAGCGTAGGCGGTATGAGCGCCGAGATACAGGAAAGCCTGAACAATTTTAAAGTGATCATCGCCTTTAATCGCCGCGATTATTTCCGTAAACGCTTTGACAGCGCCAACGAGGATAATTACAAAACATCTATTAAGTCGGGCATTGCCAATAATATCTTTTTGCCTGTTTATTCGCTGCTCGGAGGCGCTGCTCAATTGATTGTTTTGGCCTATGGTATTTATTTGATATCCGTTAGCGTTCCTCACTCAAAGGGTGCTTTTACAACCGGCTCACTTATGGCTTACTTAATTTACGTTAACAGCTTTTATAACCCTTTAAGACAGCTGGCTACGCTGTGGACCACTTTCCAGACGGCTATGGCGGCCTGGGACAGGGTATCGAATATCCTTGCGCTCGAAACCAATTTGGTGACCGTAAAAGATGCTAAGACAGAAACTTCGGATGCGCTACTCGAATTCAGGAACGTGTATTTCGCTTATCCGGGCGGCAACGAGATACTGCATAATATCAGTTTCAAAATGGAACCGGGTAAGACCTACGCGTTGGTCGGCCCAACAGGTGGTGGTAAAACCACAACAGCTTCATTAATAGCGCGTTTGTATGATCCAACTGAAGGAACAGTACTGTTAAATGGAAAGGATATCCGTTCCTATGAGCCTGATGAGCGGACACAAAAAGTCGGCTTTATTTTGCAGGAACCATTCTTGTTTACCGGGACAGTGAAAGAAAACATCCTGTATGGTAATGAGCAGTATAAGGACTATACCGATGAGCAACTGGAAAACGTGCTCAAAGAAGCTAATCTTGAAGAACTGTTAGCCATTTTTGACCAGGGACTGGAAACAAAAGTGCTGTCTTCGGGCGATAGCATCAGTTTGGGTCAAAAGCAATTGATCGCTTTTATGCGGGCCGTATTGCGCAACCCTGAAATATTGATCCTTGACGAAGCGACTGCTAATATTGATACGATGACCGAGCAGTTGTTGAGAATGCAGATGAGATATACTTCGTCAATTCAGGAGAGGTGATAGCGGCTGGGTCGCTGGATCATGCGATAGATATGTTGTTGCAGGGGAAGAGGGTTAGTTGATTTTAGTCCGAAAGTCGGAAAGACCACATAAGTCCGAAAGTATAAATTCGAACCAGACTTACGAAGTTTTTAAAACTTCGTAAGTCTTAGGTTAACTAATCTATATCACGGCGCACCACCTCACCGCTTTTCTTATTCTTCAATATCAGTTTCTTTTCCCCATTAGGCAATACTTCTTCTTTCATGAGATAAAAATCATCATCGTATGAAGTGAAGGCATGATCTTCAGTTACATCCGTTCGTCCTCGCCAGGTATCTAATTGCACGGGCTCCCAATTGCGGGATTTGGCTGATTTATAAGCTGCATCGATAATACAGTTCACAACATAGCCATCGTAGAAGTTTTCTTGCGGTTCACGCTTTTGTTCGATTGCTTCAAACATATCAGTAAACATGTGATTGTAGCCCAATTCGTTTACTTCGTCACCCACAGGGAACAACCAGCCGGAAGATGATTCAGCCTTTTCTGCTACATAATTATTGCCTTTTCCGGTACTGAACATTTCAAAACCGGTACGAAGGAAATTGTTTAACCAGATGGTACCCTCGCTGCCCATTACTTCGTCACGCAAATCCATCCCGCCACGAAAGCACCAGCTTACTTCAAACTGGCCAATCACTCCATTAGCATATTTTACAAGCCCTATGGCGTGGTCCTCGGCGGCGATAGGGTGTACCTGCGTTGCCGCCCAGCACATCACTTCAACCGGTTTGATGTCTTTACCTATAAAATTCCTCGAAATTTCAATACAATGGCATCCCAAATCAACAATAGCCCCGCCACCGGACTGTTCCAGGTTCCAGAACCAGTCACTATGCGGACCGGGATGCGTTTCCCTCGATTTCGCCCAAAGTACCCGTCCAATACTGCCCGATTTTACGCTTTTCAGCGATTTAAGGAATTTGGGTGTATAGCAAAGGTCCTCAAGATAGCCGCCCATAATTCCGGCTTTTTCTACCATATCCAGCATCTTTTTTGCCTCTTCACCGGTTCGTCCCAAAGGTTTGGTACATAGTACATGCTTTCCTGCTTTGGCACAGGCCTCAACAGCCATCAGGTGCAGGTCGTTCGACAAAGCTATTACCACCACATCCACTTCGGGATTCTCGATTACCTCAGCCATATTGGTACTGTAATAAGGAAGATCATAATCTTTTGCAAATTTCTCGGCCCTTTCCGCTGAGCGGGAAAAAACGCTTATTAAAGTATCTTTTCTCCGCTGCGCGGCCAGCGAATCAGCATAAAAACGGGCTATAAAACCCGAACCAAGCATGGCTATTTTCATTTTGTTTTTGTAATGTTTTTATTTGTTGTAATGTTGAAAGGTTGTAAAGTTGTAATGTTTTTGTTTTTGGTGCAAAGATTAAAGTTGGAATGTTTTATAAATTGGATTGGAACTTTTCAACGTTCCAACCTTACAACTTTCCAACATCTTCCCATCCCGTTTCCTTGAGCGCCGGGTCGTTTTCCTTTTTCAGGAAATCATTGTTTGACAGCGAACCTGCTTCCCATTCTAAAATGGCTTCATCGGGCACCACGTCTACAGGTGTATGCCATGATGTCGATGTTTCATTATAGGCGAGATTGGATTGTGATGAATAACAGGAAATAATCGACCATCGTGGATAGTCAGATAAATTCGCTTCCGAACGGTGCAGCAGATTGCTATGAAAAAACAAGGCGTCGCCGGCCTGCAGATCGCAATAAACCAGCTCCATGGTTTTTAAAGCGTTCTCCACCATCACCATATCTGCCCCAACTTGTTCACCCGAAAAGCCATGATTTACCCTGCCTAGTTTGTGCGAACCTTTGATAACCTGCAGGCAGCCGTTTTCCTTATTGGCGGCGGTTAGCGCCACCATAACGCTAATCAATTGGTCGGGAAACATAAACTGGTTTTTGTACCAATAGCCATAATCCTGGTGCCATTCCCAGGCACCGCCAACCTTGGGCTCCTTTTGCATCAGTTTGGAGTGAAAATGACAAACAGGCGAGCCATTGTCCAGTATTTGCGCAACCGAATTAACCATTCTTTCAGTCCGCGTTAAATAACCAAATACATCATTGCCGGGAGTGAACCATAGGGACAAGCGTGTTTTTTTCCCGCTCTGATCATTCAGGTCAAGCGCATTTTTACGCATGGCATCGTCTTCGATTGCGGTTTTATACAGTTTATTTATCTCGTCCTGCGTACAAAAATTTTTCACCAGCAGATATCCGTCACGGTCGTAATCCGCCATTTGTTCTGCGGTAAGTGGTTTAAAAGGCATATAAGTGATTTAAATCATAAAGCTATGATATTCACGCTTTATTTTAAAAATTGTTTTAATTTGGCGTCGCGTTAGGATAATTGTTTAAAAAACACGCTATTATCTTTTATTGCTACCAATTTATTTATAAACTGTAACAGAGTAATAATATTATGCAAAGATATACCGGCCAAAAAAGAATCTTAGTAGCGGTAGATTGTATCATATTTGGCTTTGATGGCTGGAACCTCAAATTGCTGTTGGTACAGCGGGCTATTGAGCCTGAAAAACATAAGTGGAGCCTGATGGGAGGGTTTATTAAGCCCTCAGAATCACCGGAAGATGCTGCTAACCGCGTATTGGAATACCGAACAGGCTTGAAAAATGTGTATATGGACCAGTTTCACGTATTTGGCAAACCCAACCGCGACCCGGTGGAGCGCACGCTTTCTATCGCCTATTATGCATTGATTGACATCCACCAGTACGAAAAACAGATTAATGATGAGTTTCATGCCGAATGGTTTTTATTGGATGAACAGCCGGACCTGATATTTGACCATTCTGAAATGGTTAAACTGGCCCTAAAACAATTACGCTATAAGGCGGCTTTGCACCCGATATTATTTCAGTTACTACCCGAAAAATTTACTATCCCGCAGTTGCAGGCACTTTATGAAGGTGTTTATCAAACGCAATTTGACGACCGTAATTTCAGCCGTAAACTTTTGTCGACAGGCCTGCTGGTAAAACTGCCCGAAAAGGATAAACTGTCATCCAAAAAAGGCGCATTCTATTATCAACTCGACCAATCCCATTACAAAGAAAATTTCGAATCGTTCCTAAACCTCGTACCTAATCCCGATAAGTTCTTTTAGTTATTCCAGGTCTTTGGGAAGGGTAATTTTAAATGTAGTGCCCTTGCCCGGTTCCGATTGTACATCGATAATGCCACGGTGGTCCTCTATAATGCCAAATACAATGGATAAGCCAAGGCCAGTACCTTCACCTACCTCTTTGGTAGTGAAAAATGGTTCGAAAATCCGTTTTTTAGCCTCTTCTGCAATTCCTACACCAGTATCAGTTATTTCAATGGTTATATTTTCGGGGTAGTCTGTAGTGGTAATAAGTATTGAATCGCCTTTGCTGCTCCCTTTAGCTTTAATAGCCTGTATACTATTATTAATCAGGTTCATTAATACCTGGTTTAGTTTGCCCGGATAGCAGTTTAATAGCGGTAATTTATTAAGCACAGGTTTTATTTCAATACCATAAGGTATAGTGCTTCTCAGCAGTATCAATGTAGTAAGTATGGCTCTGTTAATATCGGCAGGTTTAAGCACCAGCTCATCGGTCCGGCTGAAAGTACGCAGGCTTTGTACAATTTCTGTTGTGCGGTTAGCGCCTTCCTCTATGCCATCCAGCAGGCTTAATATTTCCGTCTTTATAAAATCTATATCGATCTTATTATTATCCCCGGTTATAACACCCGATTCCCTGTATTGCTCAAGCAGGTCGAGAATCTCCAAAAAATCAAGGCGTAGCGGTTTAACATTCGCGCTCACGAAGTTGATAGGGTTATTTATCTCGTGAGCAACTCCTGCTGTTAATTGCCCAAGAGAAGCCATCTTTTCGGTTTCTATCAATTTTATCTGCGCCGATTTTAGATTTTCAATGGTTTTTGAAAGATTTTGATTTGTATTTATCAATTGCTCGGTGCGTGCATGTACTTCCGATTCGAGTAAAATATTTTGCTGGGTAATAAGTCGTTCGTTCTCTTTGGCTATTGTCAGCGAAAGCAGTTGTGCTTCGTTATTCTGGCGGCGATAAAAATTAATTTTATCCGCGAGCGCTATCGAAAACAACACCAATTGAACGACGGAACTGTAGATGATAATATTGGAGGTAAAATCGGTGTGAACGATGTAACCTCTATTACGTGCGATAGAAATCAGAATGGTTACAAAAAACAATCCCCAGCCTATCATAAAAAATTTAGCCGGTTTAAAACCTTTGAAATAAAGAAATCCGCCCATTACAAGAAGGGTTATGGATACTAGTGCAGCTGAAAGTGTTATAACGTTATAGGCAAATACCACCTGTCTGGCAATAATGGCGATAAATGCCATGGTGTAAAACGCATAGAGCAGGTAATAAAACCATATATAGGATTTTAATATGCGCTTAAGCTGCAAAAACTCGGCAGCGAATGATATTACAGAGAAGCCAAAACATATACGTACCAGGGGAATCACGTAATTATTAAGAACGGGTTTTTCACTTACAAAAAAATTGGTGCCATAACCCCGCAGCAATACCTGTGATAATCCTAAAAAAATAATATAAGCCACGTAATATAAATAACTTCTATCTCGTACGATACTAAAAAGAACCAGGTTGTACAGGGCCATTACAAGGGTAATTCCCATAAAACCACCTACAAGGATGTTTTCAAAATCGGCATTTTTAAAGAAATTATTAGCGCTGTTAATTTCGACGGGAATAACACCGGGCGCCCTGCTTTTGATTCGCAGGTAAATAGTCCGGGTAGAGTCGGGAAGGATAACAGCATTTATAAAAGTGTTGTTTTGTTTGATCAGTTTTGAATCGCGGTACGGGACGGCAGAAAAAAAATGTATCATTTTGCCGCCCGGATGATCGCTAAAATACAGGTCGAAACTATCAATCACACTTTCACCGATTGTAACGGGTACAAATGCACGGGTAGTTTTATTTTTTAGGATAAATTTCAGCCAGGTTGTTGATTTGGAATATTTAAGGACAGGCAGCGAAGAATTAACGGGATGGAAACCATTATTTGATATAATATCGTTTATTTTATAAGAGCCGGATGGGTCCTCCAGTTCGAGAACATATTTGTTGGTTAGTAGTATTTTTTCATTTTCGCGAATGGTTAAAGTATCGGCCTGGGACGCAAAAAGTAAACTATTTTGTACAATGAGGCATATTATTAACAATATTTTTTTCATTTTTACGATTTGCTTTTACGCGGGCAATGTGATATTACAATAAAATTGCGTAGAAAGTTGAACTTATAAGAATTTTTAGTGTTAAAAAACTGTTCGTTACAAACCTAAAATAAAATTGAACATGTCATTCGGTGTGCTGTACGTAGATGATGAGATTAATAACCTGAATAGTTTTAAAGCTGCTTTCCGGCGCGATTTTGATATCCATGTGGCACAGTCTGCCCGCGATGGCCGAAAGATACTGGACGCGAACGAGATAGGTGTTATCATTACAGATCAGCGTATGCCGGGTATGACCGGCATTGAATTTTTGGAATCAATCTTAAACATTTACCCGGATACCATACGGATATTATTAACCGGATTTTCGGATATGAATGCGGTTATGGATGCCATAAACCGGGGGCAGGTTTATAAATACCTGGTTAAACCCTGGCAAAACGACGAATTGAAACTGTATATCCAAAACGCATTGGAGATATATCATTTACGTAAAGAAAACAAGGAACTGGCCCATAAATTACAATTGGCAAATATGGAGTTGGATATGCTGAATAAATCGCGCCTTTAGATAATAAATTTGGATTAAGGCAACGATTGTTTTGCATAATAAGTAACTAAAAATGACCAATGTGTCGGTTTATTCGTATACAGGGGGTAATTATATTATAAATTAGTATCTTAATAGCCCCGAAATCCTGAAGGAATAATTGCGTAAGATGAACCTATTATAATTAGAATGAAGCGACTTTTACTATCAGTTTTTCTTTCTATAACAGTACTTCAATTTGCTATTGCTCAGCAAAAGCCGCAATACACACAATATGTATTGAATAATTTGCTGATCAATCCTGCAGTAACCGGAATTGAAAATTATATTGATGTAAAAACAGGCTACCGCAGCCAGTGGACTGGCTTGCAAGGTGCGCCTGTAACCAGCTATATCACCGGTAGCGTTCCTTTTGGATCCGATTTTGTAGGCGGTGACGCCGGGGCTTTATCCGGCGGTAACCAAGACAACCCGTACGGCCGGCTTTTTACACAAACCTATGAAGCATCGCCGCCGCATCACGGCATCGGGTTCATGGTGATATCAGATCAGGCAGGACCAATCACCACGTCAAACATCGATGCTACTTACGCGTACCACCTGGGTATATCCAGCGATTTTAACCTATCGTTAGGAGTTGAGGCGGGGTTTAACCACACCACTCTGAATACGTCCGAACTGATACTTGAGAACCCTAACGATCCGGTTATAAACAATGTCAACAACAATCAGTGGAAACCAGACCTGGGTATAGGTGTGTGGGGATATTCATCCAATTACTATTTTGGCATATCCGCATTGCAGCTATTATCGCAAAATGTATTCTTCAGTACCAACAATTCACTTAGCCAGGCCAAAACGGTTCCGCAGCTTTTCGTTACCGGCGGTTTTAAGGTTTTCCTTTCGGATGATGTTACCTTATTGCCCTCAACACTCGTTAAATTCATCAGTCCGCTGCCTGTTACTTATGATATAAATATGAAGATGACGTTTGGCAACCAGTTTTGGGTAGGGGCAGCTTACCGCAACGGCGATGCAGTGGCAGGTATGTTTGGACTTAACATAAGCTCGTTAATTAACATCAGTTATTCCTATGATTATACCACTTCAGCTTTAAGAACTGTGAGTAATGGTACACACGAAATAGTGATAGGGATAATGCTCAATAACCGAAACCACCTGGTAGCGCCGCAGCATGGCTTTTAAAATTTAATTCGTTTCCATTTCGGAAAAGACGTGGAAAGGAACTTAAGGAGTTCGACTAAATTGCTAATTTGATAAATTATAACGTTAGCAGTTAATATAGTAATAACGGCGAAAAATAGGGTCTTTTTACTGTTAAAAGCTTAGAGTTCAGGGTTGAGACTTTAGGATTTAGAAATTAGGGTTTAGAATTTAGGAATTACAATTCTTTTCTCAGCCTTGCTACAGGTATGTTCATCTGTTCGCGGTATTTGGCTACTGTTCGGCGGGCGATATTGTAACCGGCATCTTTGAGTATTTCGGTCAGTTTTTCGTCGGCAAGCGGGTGTTGCTTATCCTCGGCGCCAATGTGTTCTTCCAGTATCTTTTTAACTTCTTTGTTCGATACTTCTTCGCCGCTATCCGTTTGAATGGCTTCGGAGAAAAAGGATTTTAAAAGAAAGGTGCCATGTTCCGTTTGAACATATTTTGAATTGGCAACCCTCGATACCGTCGAAATATCCATTCCAATCCTGTCGGCGATATCTTTCAATATCATTGGCTTCAGGTTTTTGTCGTCACCGGTAAGGAAGAAATCGTATTGATACTGCATGATGGCATTCATGGTCTTCAACAAAGTTTGCTGCCGCTGTTTGATGGCATCGATAAACCATTTAGCAGAATCGAGCTTCTGTTTTACAAATTGAACGGCCTCTTTCAATTTCTTATCTCTTTGTGAAGCTTTATCGTAATGTTCAAACATTTCCTGGTAGGAGCGGCTCACGCGAAGCTCAGGGGCATTTTTAGAATTAAGGGTTAATATAAGCACCCCATCGTTGTTGCTGATGTGAAAATCGGGTATCACCTGGAATTGCTTGGTATTCACCTCGCTTGAATCGCCTGGCTTTGGATTTAACTTTAATACCTCGCTTATAACTGCCCGCAGTTCCTGTGAAGACATATTTAAAGCTTTCTCCAGTTTATCGTAATGTTTGCGGGTAAACTCGTCCAGGTAATATTCAACTACCTGCATTGCCTTTTTTATAACCGGGTCAGTTTGGTCTTTTTTCCTTAGTTGTATCAGCAGGCATTCCTGCAGGCTGCGGGCGCCAACGCCGGCGGGGTCGAAAGACTGGATAACTTTTAGCATCTCTTCAATCTCTTCATCCTCCGCCAAAATATTTTGCGAGAACGCCAGGTCATCCGTTAACGATGTGATCGACCGTCTCAAGTAACCATCATCATCCAAACTGCCTATAATTTGCTGACCAATTCTGAAATCTTTGTCCGACAGGGGAATCAAATCAAGCTGCGATTGCAAATTTTCAACAAATGAGCTTTGTACGGCAATCGGTATTTCTTTACGGTCGTCGTCGTCGTCGCCGTTTTGATCGTACCTCGACCCGTATTCGTTCAGGTTATCTTCCTGGAGGTAATCTTCTATATTAAACTCGTCGGCCGGGCTGTTATCATCATTATCGTCCGGGCTATGGCTATCGTCTTCGGGATCCCGGTCGGGGTACTGCTCTTCCGGTTCGTTAAGGTTTGTCAGGCTTAAATCTTCAAGCGCGGGGTTCTCTTCAAGCTCTTCCTTGATACGCGTATCCAACGATACGGTAGGCACCTGCAGCAGTTTTATAAACTGTATTTGCTGCGGCGATAGCTTTTGTAAAAGTTTCTGTTGAAGATTCTGTTTAAGCATAAATATGATAGCGCCAAAAATACATCAATTAAACGAAAATTATAAAAATTAACTTTCCTGACACTTCTATCATCCCCTTAAACGTAAAAAATTGGCAAGTGTTTAGCTAAACAAAGAAATAAAGAGTACCAACTAAATATTTTAATATATTTAAAAACTAATCCTGTTATTTAACTAAAACTTCTTCTTATGGCTATTGTAAAAGAATTTAAGGAATTTGCGATGCGGGGCAATGTTGTCGACCTTGCTGTTGGCGTTATCATTGGCGCTGCTTTCGGTAAAATTGTAACCTCATTAGTTACTGATGTTATTATGCCTCCCATTGGCTACATCACTAATGGCATCGACTTTAAAAACTTAAAAGTTGTGTTGAAGGAAGGGAATGCAGCAAAAAAAATAGCCGACGTCTCTATCAACTACGGAAATTTCATTAATACTTTCATAGAGTTTCTGATCGTTGCTTTTTGTATTTTTATGGTGGTAAAGGCCATAAATTCGATGAAAAAACCGGAAGAAGTTGCGCCAGTTGCCGATCCGGAACCAACGAAGGAAGAACTATTACTTACCGAGATAAGGGATTTACTGGCAAAAGGTAAATGAAATTAGAAGGTCCTTGGCAATTTAGGGTCGGTGAGGATGATATAGTCATTATCCTTGCTGTATTTTGACCAGTCGGGATTATCAAAGTTACCATCCGAAAGGCAGGCAATATTGAGGATGTTTATTTTTTTAGCATATTTTTTCAATTGCGCGGCTGCCCCCAGTTTTTCTTCACTATGAAAGCCACCGTTTACCTGCAATATCTTAAAATCCTTATGTTTTTTAAAGAAACCGGCTATCGACCAGGCCATTGTTGCATCCCATAAATTCTGCGCCTGGAACATTTGCATGCCGCCCATTGAGCTGTGGTCGCCCATTACTTCCAGGAATTTATTATAATATATGCCCGTCGCAGTGTCAATAGGCAGGGGAGGCAGGTATGATTTTCCGGTCGCATCCAGGTTTTCCAGGCTGCCTAACCCTAGCCTGTTAACCATATTCACATACCGTGCAGGTACATTTGCTGCCACCACTGGTATATGTTCGGTTTTAGCCAACTCAATTAAAGGGCGGTAATCCTTATAATTATGCCAGGCACGTCCCTCTGTTATAAAATTTTTCTCCCGGATAAGGCCTGCCAGGTATTCATTAAGCACATTTTGGCAATCCGTCTCAAACATTTCCATACTTAAGGCCGCTTTGCCGGGGTATTTTTCAGCGAGTTTTTTGAAAATAAGATATTCTAACACATGGCACGTTGAGTCGTTATGTTCCTCACCAAAGAAGAGCACATTTGCTTTATCCATGTTCGCAAGAACGGTGTCGATATTCACTAACTTTTGACTGGCAGTGCTGTATATCTTGTAATGTTGGCTTGTATTTCCCTGGCATATGGCTAATAGAGGCATAAATATCAATAGTAATCCAGTAAAATATCTCATAACAGCGTATTTGGATGCTTAAACAACGATCTTGTAATAAAGCAATATAGCATGTAACCAATCATTTAACAAATAGTATAATTGTATTTGAAAAGTTTAAAAATAAGGCTACATTTGCACTCTTGTTTTTAAAAACGACGAATACAATAAAATAGCGATGAAAAGAACGTTTCAGCCTTCTCAAAGAAAAAGAAGAAATAAACACGGTTTCCGTGAGCGTATGTCTACTGCAAATGGTAGAAGGATATTGGCAGCCAGAAGAGCAAAGGGCAGAAAAAGATTGTCAGTTTCTGACGAGCGCCAGCACAAAGCATAAGCTTATTTTCTCCTTACCGAGGCTCTGTGACCGGTTATTTCTTTAACTTGCGGTACAGGCATGAGCAAAATATACACTTTTACAAAAGAAGAACGTTTATGTAATAAAAAGCTGATTGATGAGCTTTTTCATAACGGTTCTTCTTTTTTGTGTTATCCTTTTAAAGTTTCGTGGCTGGCAGTGGATGAGCCTTTGCAATTTCCGGCGCAGGTCTTATTCTCTGTTTCAAAAAAACGATTTAAGCGCGCAGTCGATCGTAACCTTATCAAACGACGCATCCGCGAAGCCTACCGCCTGCACAAACAACAATATTTATATACAGGTTTACAGGATTCCGAAAAGAAAATCGTATTCTCTGTTGGCTTCATTGGGAAAGAGATAAGCTCCTATGAACTCATTGACAAGAAAATGCTGAAAGTGTTAAATGAACTTAGCGGTGTGGTGGGTAAATGAAATTCCTGGCTGATATATTAAAAGGTATTGTAGGCGCTATTTTTATCGTACTCATTAAAATATATCAATATTTTATTTCGCCTTTAACTGGTGCTTCTTGTCGCTATACGCCAACTTGCTCACAATATGCAGTGGAGGCGATAAAAAAATATGGTGGCTTTAAAGGTGGATGGTTGACGATAAAACGCATTGCCAGTTGCAACCCATGGGGCGGGCACGGTCATGATCCTGTACCTTAATGAAGTCTGAAGTCGAAAGTCTTAAGATTAAAGTCAGTCCTGCTTTAGCCTAAGACTCAGAACTCAAGACTCAAAACTTAAGACTTAA
>Ga0193728_1001157_pt1 | contig 13326 bp, 11 predicted proteins | sample U1c1metaG_FD_143037 | JGI IMG/M metagenome (GOLD analysis project Ga0193728, IMG submission 143037) | Soil microbial communities from a riparian zone of the East river system, Colorado, United States - U1c1 | ecosystem: Environmental > Terrestrial > Soil > Riparian zone | place: USA: East River...
ATCGTCGAGACGATGGGACGCAAGGCGGGCTGGTTGTCGTATGGCGTCGCGATCGCCGGCGAGGCGAACCTAGTGATCGCGGTCGAGGATGTCCACGGCCCGTTGCTCGCGCCCGCGACCAAGGACGAGCCGGGGCCCAGGCTCTCGCTCGACGCGCTCGTCGATCGCATCGTCGACCTGATCGTGAAGCGCGAGGCGCGCGGCAAGCACTACGGGACGGTCGTGCTCGCCGAGGGTCTCGCGGAGATGCTGCCGCACACCCAGACGAAGGACCTGCCGCGCGACGAGCACGGCCACATGTCGCTCGGCCGCGTCGATTTCGGCAAGCACGTGGCGGGCCTCGTGCAGAAGCGCTACTCCGAGGTCGGCAAGCGCAAGAAGAAGGTCACCGGCCTCCAGCTCGGCTACGAGTCGCGCTGCTCGCCGCCGCACGCGTTCGACGTCATGCTCGGCAGCCAGCTCGGCATCGGCGCCTATCGCGCGCTCGTCGAGGAGAACCTCGACGGTCACATGGTCTCGGTCGAAGGCCAGCTCGAGCTGACGTACGTGCCGTTCAAGCAGCTCATCGATGCGACCACGCTGAAGACCGAGGTCCGCTTGATCAAGGTCGGCAGCGACTATCACCGCCTCGCGCGCTTCCTCGAGGCTCGCACCGACAAGATGCTCGGTTGGGCGCTCGGCCGCCGCCGCGAGAGCTAGGTGAAGAAGCACCTGATCCGAGCGTGGCTCGTGGTCGGGCTCGCGTTGTTCGCGTACGTGTTGACGCGCACGCCGCTCGAGAAGATCGCGGGTGCGGTCAGCGGCATGGGACCGCTGGTCGCGGTGTCACCGGCGATCGCCGGGCTGTGGTTCGCGACGCGCACGAGCGCGTTGTCGGCGGTGATCGGGGGCGTCGCGCCGTGGCGTCGAACAGGCGCTCACCGCACTCGTCCGCGATCGGTTGATCGACAACGGCCTCGGCTTCGTCGTGTCGGCGGCATGTTGCGCGATCGGCGTCGTCGCGCTGGTCGCGCCCGTCGCGCACGTCTGGCTCGTCTACGCGGCGGTCGCGTTCCCGCTCGGGCTCGTCCTGCTCGCGCTGATGATCTCGCGCGTGCCCGGCCGGCTCGGCGTCCTCGTCGGGCGCGCGTTCGCCGGTCACGATGCCGAGCCGGCGCCGCTTCCCGCTCGCACGTTCGCGCGCGCGCTCGCGTGGTTCGCGGTGACGCGCGTGCTGCAGGGCTGCGAGACCGCGCTCTTGCTCGCGCTGATCTCCGCGCCGACCGACGTCGCGACGATCGTATTCGTCGACGGTACGCTCAACGCGGCCGGCTTCCTCGGCTTCATGCTGCCGCAGGGGCTCGGGGTCGTCGAGGGCACGGCCGCGGTCGTGTTGACCGGGCTCGGGGTGCCGCTCCCCGCCGCGACCGCGTTCGCGCTCGTCCGCCGCGGCCGCGTGCTGGCGTGCGGCGCGATCGCGCTCGTCGTCCACGCATGCACCGCCGCGTACCAGCGCCGCACGTCGAGTGCTATCTAGTCGCGGTGCCGATGCTGTTTCTGCTCTCGCCCGCGCGCTGCGGTGGCGTGCGTGCCGGTCAGCTCGCGCGGTCGAGCGGCGAGCTCGGGGTCCAGCTGCGCACCGGCACCGCACCACTCGGCGAGGTGTTCGCGTGGCTGTCGGCGCTGTACTTCCGCGGCAAGCTCGCCTACGCGCGCGCGTTCGCCGAGCCATCGCCGGGCGCGGCGAGCGCGCTCGTGATGGCGCCAGGCCTCGGGCTGCACCCGCCCGAGACCCCGATCTCGACGGCGCATCTAAGCGCGATGGGCGCGATCGAGGTCGAGAGCGAAGCGTTCGTCACGCAGCTTCGCGCCGACGCGACCCGGATCAACGCGGAGCTCCGCGCCGACACCCAGGTCGTGCTGCTCGGCAGCATCGCGAGCGGCAAGTACGTCGATACGCTGATCGACGTGTTCGGCGCGCGGCTCGTGTTCCCCGCGGAGTTCGTCGGCCGTGGCGACATGAGCCGAGGCGGGATGATGTTGCGTGCCGCACGCTCGGGACAGCCTCTCGCGTACGCGATGGTCGCCGGCGCGGTCCGCCGCGGTAAGCGGCCGCCGAAGCTCGCGCCAATACGGGTGAAAGTCCCGCGGAAATAATGCGTCGTTTCGGCCGCTCGTGCGTCTGAGTGCCATGCGCTCGCTGCTGCTCGTCGTGCTTGCCACCGGCGCGGCCTCCGCGCATCCGGTGGTGCTCGCGATCGATCCACCGCCCGCCCCGGTCGAATGGCGTGATGATCCGGCGCTGATCGAGTGGTCGACGTGGCTCGGCTTCGGCGTCGGCGTCGCTTCGTCAGCACCGGCCGCGATCGCGCGCGGTGCGATCGTGGCCAATGACCTCCACATCGCGTGGACGTTCTCGGCCGGCATCGACGCGATGCTGCCGCTCACGCACGCGGTCCGGCTCGGGCCGTGGCTCGGCCTCCACGATCTCGAACCGATGGCCGGCGCCGAGCTCCAGCTCACGCGCCGCCCCGCGAGTCTCGACATGTTCTGGTACGTGGGCGAAGGCGTGTGGTCGCTGCGCGCCGGTGGCGGGCACGACCACATGACCGCGGCGCTCGGGTGGGGCTATCGCTGCCCGTGGAAGCTCATGGGTCCATACGATCGAGCGACGCGTTACGAGATCGGCGCGCGGGTCGTGCTCGCGGCGACGCGCGCGTACAGCGATCCGCGCGATTGGACGGCGACGCTCGGCCTCGAGGTCGAGCCGGTCGGCGCGCTGCGCTACCTGCTCGGCATCCGCTCCTGGTACTGACTCAGTTGCAGGTCGTGTCGACGGTCAGGCACTGCCCGTTGTCGTCGCAGCGCGCGCCCTGCTGACACTCGCCGGCAGCGAAGCCGTAGTCCGAGCACAGGAAGTCGCACTGCGCCGGCGGCGGCGGGCCCGCGGGGTCCGAGTCGAGCGCCGGGATGCTGGTGACGTACGCGGTCGCGTACTGCTCGATGTACTTCTGGCTGATGTAGCCGTAGCCGTGTGGCAGGTCGTTGTCGACGCCGAACACGTCGGTGCCCCAGCTGTTCTTGAAGATGTAGAAGCCCTTCTGCTTCGTCGGCTGGCCGTTCGAGTCGAGGACCGGCTTGCCGTCGGCGCCGACGTTATCGACCTCGTAGTTGTCGTCCCAGCCGACGAGCAGGATGCCGTGACCCGCCTTCTGCTTGTGGCTCTCGGTCACGTCGGTGTCGTTCGGGTACCGCACGATGCCCTTGCGCATCTCGTTGCGATCGATCGGCAGCGTCGACAGGCCGTGGTTCCACGCCTGGTAGAAGAAGTCGATGCCGACCGCGACCGCGGTGTGGTCGCTCGTGATGAGGAACTTGCCGCGCGGCAGCGTGTACTTCTTCGCCGCCTTCATCGCGTCCGTCGGATCGCCCTGCGTCCAGCACTTGGCCGGCAGCTGCTGGGTCTCGGTCCCATCGGGCTTGCAGTCCGGATCGTCGGCCGCGGTCCACTCGGTGCCGCGGTACGGATCGACCGACTCTTCGACGATGCCGAACTGATGGATCGCGTCGACGTTGTTCGCGATGTTCGAGCCCTCGGCGTTCGGCAGGATGCCGAGCTGCACCTTCACGGCCCACTGCAAGTACTGCTCGGAGAAGCTCGGGTTCGGCATCCCGGCCTTGATGTAGAGGCTCTCCATCAACCCGGTGGTCGTGAAGATCGTGCACACGCCGCGCTCGTTCTGATCCTTGACCGGCGACTGCGACGCGAGCAGCTCGGTCGACTTCACCGGGTACACCGCGTCGGCCTTGCCGATATCGGGCAACGAGCCGTTCGCCGGCACGTTGTGAAACACGTGCTCGTACTTCGACAGGCCGGGCGAGTACGGATCGCGATCCGAACCGTCGGTGGGTGCCGTGGCGCAGGCCGCGAGCGTCACGAAGAGCAAGGAGAGGCGCATGAGCGCCCGTAAAGCAGGATCCGATCCTGCGCAAACGCGCGAAACCAGGAGGACGATCTGCGCACGCCAGCGCGACCCGCCGGCTACCGCAGTGGTCAGTTCCCTGCGATGCTCGTCAGCCAAGAATGTTGAAGTGGGTTTTGGGGTTGGTCGCCGCCGGCTGCATGTCGCCGGTCATGCATTTCGGCAGCGGAAAATCGGCGCACGAAGCGCAACACGACACGCTCGCCGAATTCATGCCCGCCGTGCTGTCGACCGAGGGCACGTGGCGCGGGCCGGTGAAGGACGCGAAGATCCGCGTCTACGCCGACGACGAGTACCGCGCGCAAAATCTCAAATGGCAGCAGACGTTCGGCGAGCAACTCGAGTACGCGAACGCCGTGCTCGGCCCGCAGTTCGGCGCGTGGAACCACCACGCACCGGGCAACGGGCTGCCCGAGGATCTCGACGAGCTGCGCGCGCTCGATCCCGGTGACGACGTGCTCTCGGTGATCGGGCTGACGTCGTCGCTCAGCCTGGTGTCCGCGACGTTCGATCTACTCGGCCTTGCGGAGGTCCCCGGCCGCCACGTCATGCTACGCGGCTACGCCGATCTCGAGGAGCGCAAGGGCTTCGCGCGCGCGTTTCCGGATCTGTCGCCCGACGAGCGTGACAACGCGCTCGAAGCTCGCCGCCGCCACAAGACCGCGGCCGTGCTGCTGCACGAGCTCGGGCACAACCTCGGCGCGCCACACGAGGCCACGTCGGAGACGCTGATGAACGCGGCGTACTCGGAGCACGCTGCAGCATTCTCGAGCGACGCGCACGCGCTGATCCAGCGCACGCTCGATCACCGGCTCGGGCGCGAGACGACCGCCGCGCCGCCGACTACCGAGGCCGCCGCGACCGTACCGCCACCGATGCTCAAGGTGCACAAGACGCTCGAGGTCCACGTCATGGCCGACTCCGTGACGCTCGATAACAAGCCCGAGACCGACGGCGAGCTCACGACGGCGTTCAGCGCGAACGCCGCGCTCGACAAGGACATCGAGGTGATCGTGCACAAGGACAAGGGCGTGCCGTCGGCGCGGATCGTCGAGGTCATCGACCGGGCAAAAGCCGCCGGTCTCACCAAGTTCACGATCCAGTAGGCGTCGCGATCAGATAGAAGTAACCGATGTCGCTCGTGTCGTCGCCGACGTGCACGGGGGCACCGGTCACGTCCGCGAACACCTCCGGATCGCGCGCGAAGCCTGCGCTCGCGAGCTCGTCGAGCTGGCGCGCGAGCGTCGTGTAGTGCGCGACGATCCCGAAGCCGTGCGCGCCGAGCGGAGCGACCGCGTAGCCGGCGCCGCGTTCGCGCAGCGGTTGGACGCGGACCCAGTTGACCAGCTGTTGCGCGACCCGCGGAGCCGCACGCAGCGCGCGCATCCCGCGTACGACCGGGTTGCGGTGCGGCTCGATCGGCACGTGCCACGGCCGATCGCGAATGTCCGGACCGTCGAGGTTGAGCGTCGAGAAGAAGAACATGCCGTCGGGACGCAACACGCGGCGGACCTCGTGCAGCACGCTCAGGCGATCGGCGTGGGCGACCGCGTCGATGCCGTTCCACGCGAACGTGACGAGCCCGAAGTGGTGGTCCGGCATCGTATCGAGTGCGCGCGCGTCGCCGACCGCGATGTCGAGGTTTGGAAACGCGGTCCGACAGGTCGCGACCATCTCGGGGACGTAATCGATCGCGCGGTAGTCATCGGTCAGCGCCGAGGTGAACGCGATCGTGCGGCCGACCCCGACGCCGAGCTCCAGCACGGGTCTGCGCGCGAGCCGCTCCCGCACCCGGTCGAACGGGACCTGCTCGCCGGGCAAGAACCCGGTGCGCTTGCCGAGTCCCCGCCGTGCCGACGCCGTCGACCACGTTCCGCGGTTGACCCGATCCTGACCTCGCATGAGTAGGAGAGTGCTCGACTTTTCGCCACACGTGTGAGGAGCCGATAGCCGACAGTGTGTTTCTTAACAGAATTCAACGGGGGGCTTGCGACCAGCCGTGGGCACACCTACCCCCACGCCGGGTGAAGGCGGACGTGCGAGGTCCACGTAGATCTTCGTTCGCGAGTTGCGCACGGTCGGACACGTCGCGATCACGCGCCGGATCACGACGCGTCGAACGTTCGAAATCTGCGCAGCTTTTCGGTCACGGCACATCCGTTGCGATGGAGGAGCGCGGGAGGATGCAATGCGCTCACGTCTGTTCGCACTCGTGTTCGTCGTCGGCTTCGCAGCATGCGTGGGTGATGCACCGCCGGAACCCACCGGCACGATCGACGACGGCACCGCCGGCGCGGGCCTGAATTCGACCGGCGACACGGGCGACGGCGGCGGCGAGGGCGCGAACATGTACGCGCGCGTCTGCGCCAGCGGCACGGTGACGAAGGGCATCGACGTGTCCTACTACCAGGGCACGATCAACTGGACCACGGTCGCGAATTCCGGGATCAAGTTCGCGTTCATCCGGGTCTCGGATGGCACCGGCTTTCACGATCCGAAGTTCACGAGCTATTGGGCGGGCGCGCAGAACGCGGGCATCATCCGCGGCGCCTATCAGTTCTTCCGCCCGGCGCAGAACGTCGCCGCGCAGGCCAATCTCTTGATCTCGGCGCTCGGCGGCCACTACACGCCGGGAGATCTCCCGCCGGTGCTCGATGTCGAGGACGCGGGCGGCGAGAGCGCGGCGACGGTCGCGTCGAAGATCCGCGCGTGGGTCGATCAGGTCAAGCAAGCGCTCGGCGTCGATCCGATCATCTACACCGGCAAGTACTTCTGGCGCGACTCGGTCGGCGGTCCGACGTCGTTCGTCAACAACGCGCTGTGGATCGCGCAGTACACGTCGCTGTGCCCGGACCTGCCCTCGCCGTGGTCGCGGTGGACGTTCTGGCAGAACACCGAAACCGGCTCGGTGGCGGGGATCAGCGGTCAGATGGATCTCGATCAATTCAACGGCACGCTCGCCGATCTCCAAGCGTTCGCGAGTGGCTCGGGCACCACGCCGCCACCACCTCCTCCGCCGACGACGTGCAACTCGGCGACGCTCGACAAGGACGTCGACGAAGGCGTCTGCGTCCAGGGCGCGAGCGACGCGAAGTGGTACGAGTGCAGCGCCGGCATGTGGGTCGCGAAGACGTCCTCCGCCGGATGCGCGCAGGCATACGGCTGGTGCCAGTCCGCGACGCTCGGCGCGTCGGAGCCGCCGCGCACGTGCGTGCAGGCCGCGTCGGATTCCATCTGGTATCAGTGCGACGGCACGGGCTGGGCGACGCCCGTCGCGAACGGTGCGGGCCCGGCGGGCACGTGCTCGTCGATGCACGCGCTGTAGCGCCCGAACGCACCACCGCACGGCGAGCGACGGCGCACGACCCGCGGTAACGACGCGTTACCGTGAGGATCGCGTGATTACGAGTTTCTCGTCGAGCAACGGCCCGCCCCGTGCAACTCCTCCGACTGGAGGATTTGACTATGAAGAAAATCATGACCCTACTCGTGACGGTGTTTGCCCTGTCGATCGCGGGCGCCGGTTGCCACGCGGGTGCTCGCGTCGGTCCGGTTCACGGCGGCGCAGGCGTCTCGAGCCGCTAGTCAGCGCGTGAGCTCGGCAAGCCGAGCGCGCTCGCGTTGGCGGAGCACGACCCAGTCTTCACGCGGATCATCACCGAGCGCTGCCAGGATCTGCGTGGCGAGCGCGGCCGCTTTGGCACGATGACCGGCGTCGGCTTCGAGCTCTGACAGCACGAGCCAGCCGTTGACCTTGCCCGCCGCAGCGGTGCCGAGCTGCTCGTGCAACGCGAGGCCGCGCTCCACATGGGGGCGCGCTTCGTCGTCGCGTTCCAGATCCCACAGGACGGTGGCCAGCTCGACGTGATCGTCGGCCAGGCCCATGCCGACTTCGCCGGCGTGCTCGCGGATCGCGATCGCGTTGCGCAGGTGAACGGCGGCGGAAGCGTCTTTGTCTTCGTCGCGGTCGCACCACGCCAGGTTGTCCTCGACCGTGGCGAAGTCCGGGTGATCCGCGGGCAACAGCGCGTGCAGCGTCGCGTTCGCGCGCTCGTAGTAACGCCGTGCTTGCGGGATCTGGCGCTCCGTCCGCGCGACGCTGCCGAGCCCGAGATCCGAGCCCGCGACGAGCTCGTTGTGGTCCCCGTAGCGCGCGACGAAGATCGCGCGACCCTGCTCGAAGTGCGCGCGGGCCGCGGCAGCGTCGCCGAGCCCGAGCTCCTCGTTCGCGAGATCGTGAAGCGTGCGCCCGACGGACGGATGGTCTGGGCCGAGCTCGAGCTCCTCGATCGCGAGGCACTTCTCGAGCATCGTACGTGCCTCGTCGAACTTGAACTGTAGGCCGAGCACCGCGCCGATCGCGCCGTAGACGGCGGCGAGGTCGATGCGCGCCCGGCGATCGCGGGTCGCTCGCGGAAGGAGGAGCGCGATCACGTCGCGGTACGCCGCGATCGCCTCGGGCCCGCGGCCGAGCGCCTTCAAGGCATCGGCGCGCGTCACCGCGATCTTGGTGTCGCGCGTGAGGTGCGCGCGCGCCGCGAGCGCGTCGGCGGCGTCACACATGCCGAGCGCGTCGCTCGAGTGTCCGCTGTCGATCGCGCCCTGCGCTTCCTCGAGTAACGCGGCGAGCGTGAGCGCGTCGTCGCCGGACTCGGCGGCGAGCCGGGCGGCGGTCGCATCGTGCTCGCGCGCGCGGGCGTTGTCGCCGAGCTCGCGCTCGATCTTGCCGGTCGCGGCGAGTGCGCTCGCGAGCGTCGCCCGATCGCCGCTCGCACTCGCCTGGGCGAGCACGCTCGCGACCAGCGGTCGGGCATCGCGCGGGCGGCCGTCGCGCTCGAGCGTGTTGATCTGCGCGATCTGATCGACGAGGGCGGCCGGGACGTGCGCGAGTGGCGGCGGATGGATCGTGCACTCGTCGGGATGCGGGAGTCCGGCGATCGCCTGGACCGCATGATCGACGGTGCCGGCATCGGGCGTCTGCCACGCGGCGAGCTGTGCGCGGAGCTCGGCGAGATCGTGGTCGAGGCAACCGAGCTGCGGGGCGCGCACGGCCGGCTCGCCGCGACACGCCGCCTCGGCACCGAGCCGCCACGAGGCCGACCAGTCGTCGACGAGCCGGATCGCGGAGCTCACGGTCTCGCCGCGCGCGGGTGCGGCCGAACGCAGCCGCAGCGCATCGAGGACACGTGCTTCGCTGGTCCACACGCGATCGACGAGCCGGGCGTCGCAGCGATCGTGCCCGGGCTGGAGCAAGAACGCGGCGAGCGCGACGTTCGCGACGACGAACGCACCGGCGACGACCGGCCAGCGCCGGCGCGGACCGCGCTCGATCGCGTCGGCCAGCGCGGCGACGCTGTCCCAGCGCTCGGCCGGATCGACCGCGAGTGCGCGGCGGACGTGACGGTCAAGCCACGCGGGCACGTTGCCGCGCACCTGTTTGATCGTGCCGGCGGCCATCGCAGCCCACATCGCTTCGGCCGTCGCGCCGGCGAACGGATGTGCGCCATAGAGCGCCTCGAACGCGGCGACCCCGAACGCATACTGATCGCTGCGCGCGTCGGGCGCGGCGCCGTCGAGGAGCTCGGGCGCGAGGTACGCCGGCGTCCCGGCAAGCGCGGTCGCGGGACTCGCCAGCGTGTGCGGCGTGCCGCCGGCGAGCACGGTGGTCGCGGTGGCCGCGGCCAAGATCGCGTCGCGCTGCGATTCGCCGCGCACCCCCGGTTGCGCGGTGCGCGCGAGCCCGAAGTCCGCGACGCGTGCACGGCCGCTGCGATCGACGAGCACGTTGTCGGGCTTGAAGTCGCGGTGGACGAGCCCGCGCGCGTGCGCCGCCGCGAGCCCGCGCCCCGCCTGCGCGAGCACGTTCGCGATCGCGCGCCAGGTCCGCGGCTCGTCGCGCAGCCAGCGCGTCAGCGTCGTGCCGTCGACGAGCTCCATCGCGAGGAACGGCGCGCCGTCTGCCTCGCCGACCTCGTGCACCGTGACGACGTTCGGATGCGACAGCTGCGCGGCCGCGCGCGCCTCGCGCAGCAAGACCTCGCGATCGAAGCCGGGGTCGAGCCGCTTGAGCGCGATCGCGCGATGCAGCTCGCGATCCTCGGCGCGGAACACCTCGCCCATGCCGCCGCGGCCGATCCGCTCGCGCACGATGTAGCGGCCGACCTGTTGGCCTTCCCAGCTGCGCAGCGCCGCGGTCGGGCGCTCGCGGATCAACGCGGCGAGCAGCTCGCGGCACGCTCCACACTCGTCGACGTGATCCTCGATCGAATCGCGCTGTGCCACTGGGATGTGCCCCGCCACGAAGTCGCCGGCGCGGCGCTCGTCGAGGCAAGGCTCCATGACGCGCACTCATAGCCAACGAATCCCGCCGGAACAACCGGAATCTTAGTGCGGCGGCTCTTTGTCAAACACGCGGCGCAGCGCGCTCGCGGCCGCCCAGTAGCCGCACATGCCGTGGACGCCCGCGCCGGGCGGCGTCGAGGCCGAGCACAGATAAAGGTCGCGCGCGGGAGTCGCGTAGGGATCGGCGCGGACGACCGGGCGAAATAACAATTGCGTGACATCGGACAGACCACCGGTGATGTCGCCGCCGATGTAGTTCGCGTTGTAGGCCGCGAGCTGCGCGCAATCGAGCGTCGCGCGCGCGATCACGAGGTCGCGAAACCCCGGCGCGAAGCGCTCGACGTGGGCCTCGATCAGCGCGGTGGCGTCGACGGTCGAACCGGCCGGCACGTGACAGTACGCCCACGCGACGTGCTTGCCGGGCGGCGCGCGCGTCGGATCGAACAGCGACGGCTGCACGAACAGCGTGAATGGTCGTTCGGCGATCCGGCCCGCGAACGTCGCGGCCTCGGCCGCCTCGAGGTCGGCGAGCGTTCCCGACAGGTGCACGGTCGCGGCGCGCGCGCACGCTGGATCGCGCCACGGCACCGGGCCGTGGAGCGCCCAGTCGATCTTGAACACGCCGGGCGCGTGACGGAACTTCTCGAGTCGCGCGCGATAGCCCGCGGGCAGGCGATCGCCGGCGATCGCGGCGAGCTGGCGCGGCGACGTATCGAACAGGTACGCGCGTGCGGCCGGAAGCTCGGCGAGCGTGCGGACTTCGTGACCGAGCTCGATCGTGCCGCCGAGGCTCGCGAACATCCGCGCGAGCGCGTCGCTGATCGCGCGTGAACCGCCGCGGGCGATCGGCCAGCCGTGCGCGTGGCCGACGAGCGAGAGCACGAGCCCGACCGAGGCGGTCGCCAGCCAATCGAGCGGCACCAGCGTGTGCGCGGCGACGCCGGCGAGCAAGGCGGGCGCGGCCTCACCGGTGAACTTCGCGCGCGCGAGCCCCGACAGCGAGCGCATCGCGTCCATACCGAACTTCGCGAACAACCACGGGTGGCGCGGCACGCGCAGCGGCGCGAGCAACATCGGCATCAGCTCCTCGAACCGATCGAGGTACGGGCCCATCAAGTCGCGGTAGGCATCGCCGTCGTCGCCGAGCTGCGCGATCGTGGCCTCGAGCGCCTCGAGCGTCACCGCGCGGCCGTCGGGCAACACGTGCGCGACCGCCGCCGGCGAGTGGACCCACGCGAGGCCGTGCTGCTCGAGCTCGAGCGTACGAAACCACGGCGAGACGAGCCCGGTCGGATGCGCCGCGGAGCACACGTCGTGGAGAAATCCCGGGACCGTGAGCTCGCTCGTGCGCGTGCCGCCGCCGATCTCGGAGCGCGCCTCGACGACGCGCACCGCGAGACCCGCACGGGCAAGCGCGACGGCCGCGGCCAGGCCGTTCGGTCCCGAGCCGATCACGATCGCGTCGAGGTCGCTCATGCCCTGCCGCAGGTATATCCCGAAAGATTTTTCCAAGCTCGCACCGGGCTCGCGGTTCCTAGCGGCATGCGGATCACGTGTGATGCGTGTGCGGCGAAATATTCGATCAGCGATGACAAGCTGAGCGGAAAGGCGTTCAAGATCCGCTGCAAGAAGTGCAGCCACGTGATGCTCGTGCGCGCGCCCGAGGTCGTGGAGGTCTGGCACCTCGTCGTAAACGACGAGCAAGTCGGGCCGCTCACCGCCGAGGACGTCCGCGCCCGCTGCGAGCGCGGCGAGATCACGCGCGCGACCTACGGCTGGCGCGAGGGCATGGAGGCGTGGCTCGCGCTCGAGAGCATCGACGAGCTCGCGGCCCTGTTCGAGCCGGCCGCGCTGCCGGCCGTCCACGTCGAGACACCGCCCGAGGAGACACCGGCAGAGGCACCGCGGTTGCTCGCCGAGCGCAACGAGAGCTCGGTCCTGTTCTCGATGACCAACCTCGCGCGGCTCGCGGCCGTCCGCCCGGCGCCGGCCGCCGCCCCGGGCGAAGCCGCGCCGCTCCAAGAAGGCTCCGGCCTGATCGATATTCGCTCGATGGCGAGCGCGTATCGCGGCGCCGGCACCGCAGCGCCAGCACGATCGACGATTGGCTCGATCGGATCGATCGACGATCTGCCGGTGTTCGCTACGTCGAGCTTCGCCGAGCCCGCCGTGATCGTGCCTGCACCGGCGCGCACGCCGCCGCGGTTTGTCGGCGCGCTGATCGCAGCGATCGTCGTGCTCGCGGCGATCGCGATCGCGCTGATCGTGATCGTGGTGAAGCGCGACCCGCAGCCACCGGTCGTCGCGCAGATCGTGCCGGTGCCGGTGTTCGCACCCGCGGCCAGCACGCCGGCCGTAGCGACCGCACCGGTCGAGGTTCCGAGCGGCGCCGCCGGATCCGCGACGCCCGTGGCAGCGCAGGTCTCGGGCTCCGCGGTCGGCGTCGGGCCGCACGAACGCGTGGCGCAGCCGCGCGGCCACACTCCGCCCCATGTCGAGGTGCCTCATCCGCCGCCGCCCCCGCCTTCGTTGCCGCCGATCAACCGGACCGACGACTGCGACGAGGTCAAGTGCATCGTCAACGGCGACCTGCCGTGCTGCCATGCGCGTGCGCCGAAATCGGATTCCTCGCTGCCCGAGCGGCTCGGACCCAAGATGATCGCGCCTGCGCTCGAGCCCGTGAAGGCGCGCGTGCTCGCGTGCGGCAACGCGACGACCGGGCGCATCCGCGTCCACATCCACGTCGGCAGCGACGGCAAGGTCACCGCCGCCACGCTCGAACAGACGGCGGCCCCCGCGCTCGAAGCGTGCGTCGCCGCCGCCGTCAAGCGCGCCGCGTTTCCGAAGACCCAGAACGGCGGCGCGTTCGTCGTGTCCTACGCGTTCTGACCGACGAGCTCGCTCATGGCGTTACGGTGCCTCGACCGCCCCGGCCGTGCACGCCGTCGGGCGCGGATTTCCGAGCGCGTCGGTCGGCGGGCAGCTCGCGCCGAGGCCCTTCGCGGGGCTGCCGGCGCCGGGT
>Ga0193728_1001158_pt1 | contig 13325 bp, 7 predicted proteins | sample U1c1metaG_FD_143037 | JGI IMG/M metagenome (GOLD analysis project Ga0193728, IMG submission 143037) | Soil microbial communities from a riparian zone of the East river system, Colorado, United States - U1c1 | ecosystem: Environmental > Terrestrial > Soil > Riparian zone | place: USA: East River...
CTTCTCGCCCCGACCTCAGTGACAGCCCGCGAGCGCGAGCAATTGTTGCCGCGCCGCTTCCCACGCCGCTTCGTCGCTCGGCCACGCCGGCGATCCCGACGCATCGCCGAGCGCGCGCGGGATCATCTGCTTCGCGAGCGCCTCGGTTCGATCCGGATCGCACGTCGCGGCGAGATCGAGGAGCGCGCGATCCTCCATCCCGCGTCGCATCGCTTCGAGCCGCAGCGACGCGTGGCATCCGCCGGGCGCCGGATAGGCGAGCACGCCGTCGAGGTTGCCGATGTCGTCGCCATCGTCGAAGCTCGCCGCGTTCGCGTGCGCGTGAAGCTCCCTTCCGGTCTTGGGCGGTTGATCGCGGTGGTTGTAGCGATCGTGCCAGTACAGCGCGTCCCACACGTACCAGATCGCGATCTTGTAGCGCCACGCGATCCACCCCCACGTGCGAGTCCCGGGTGGCGGCGCGTCGACGACCATCGAGCCCGCACGCGGCGACGCGCCGTTGTACGTCCAGCGCAGATACGTGTCGGTGAGCTTCGGCGTGAGCGGGATGTAGAGATCGATCGTGTCGCCGTACTCCGCGCGCGGCTCGTCGGTGACCGCGTACAGGAGCTCGCGATTCGCCTCGTGCACTGCCTCGGCGAGCGCGCGCACCTTGTCGCGTTGCGCGGCCTTCGGCTCGTCGATCGGGATCGCGAATGCATGCTGGCCGGGGGCGAGCAGGCCCTTCCACGCGCGCGCCTCCTCGGCGGCCTTGGCCGGATCGGTGCCGAGAGCGACGGGCACGTAGGCGGAGTCGGCGAGCTGCTGCTGGCGCGCGCGATACGCGACCGCGTTCATCGGCGGCGCGAGCAACATGCCGTGGGCCCGGAACAGCGCGGCGCACGCGAGCTCGCCCGTGCCGGGTTGCTCGATCGTGCCGCCGATCTCGTCGGGATGGTACTCGGCCCACGCGGTGACCGGCAGCGCCGGCAGCGTCGCGGCGACGACCTCGAGATCGACGGGCACGTGCTGCGCGGCGATCACGAGCTCGCCGGCGTAGTGCCCGACCGGCAAGTCGCGTGGGACGTCGATCGTGAAGTACGCGGGGTTCGTCGCGGGTGCGTCGTTCGGCACCAGCTCGTCGGGATAATCGCCGGCGCCGCGGCTATCACCGCCGTACATCGCCGTCGACGGGTGGACGACCTGCACGCGCTCGACCGCAAAGCCGTGGACCTGCGTCTTCGCCAGCGCGAGCGCGGTCGTGCTCGCGACGCGATGTAAGACTTGTAGACCGAGCGTTTCCCCACGCGCCGCGACGAGCTTCACCGTGTGGCCGTCGAACCACGGCGAGGTCCGCGGCACCGGGTCGGTGCTACGGAGCCGGAGCGTCTCGCCGACGATCTGCACGTCGGGCCCCGGGTCGCGATCGACCGGGTTCTTGCATCCCCCACCGGCGATGAACCACGTTGCGAGCGCCCAGGTGCTAAGTTGCAAGGCCGAGCCGTGACCCGCACGCCGATCATCGCGTTCGCGAAGGACTGGCACGAAGACCCGACTTCGAATCATCACGTCTTGCGCGAGCTTGCCAGATCGCGGCGCGTCGTGTGGTTGAACTCGATCGCGACGCGCACACCGTCGCTCGCGAGCGGGCGGGACCTCGGCAAGATCGCGCGCAAGCTGCGCGAGTTCACGCGCGGGCCGGTCAACGTCGAGAACGACCTCTGGGTCTACACACCGCTCGCGTTGCCATTCCCGCACAACAGCGTGGCACGTGCGCTCAACCGCCAGATCCTGCGCGCGACGATCCGCATGCTGCGCCTGCGGCTCGGGATCGAGCAGTTCCAGCTGTGGACGTTCCTGCCGAACGTCGGCGACTACGTCGGTACGCTCGGCGAGGACAGCGCGGTGTACTACTGCGTCGACGAATGGTCGATGTTTGGCTACCTCGATCGCGACCAGACCGTCGCCGCCGAGCGCACGCTGCTTGCAAAGGTCGACGCGGTGTTCGCGATCAACGGTGCGCTCGCCGACGCCAAGCGTGCGGTCAATCCGAGCACGTTCGAATCGCCCCACGGCGTCGATCACGCCTTGTTCGCGCGGGCTTTGGCGCCCGAGACCGTCGTCCCCGCCGACCTCGAAGCAATCTCTCATCCGCGCCTCGGCTTCTACGGCACCCTGCGCGACTGGGTCGATTTCGAGTTGCTGGCGCACATCGCGCGCGCCCGCCCCAGCTGGCAGATCGTGCTCATCGGCCAGGAGCTCTCCGACACGTCCGCGATCCGCGGGCTCCCCAACGTCCATCTGCTCGGGCAGAAGCCGCATCACGAGCTCCCCGCGTACTGCAAAGGTTTCGATGTGGGCATCATTCCCTACCGCATCGACGAGCGCATGCAGTTCGTGAACCCGCTGAAGCTGCGCGAGTACCTGTCGGCCGGGCTGCCCGTCGTGTCGACCCCGGTGCCCGAGGTGCGCAGGTATCCGGCGTTCGCGCGGATCGCGGCGACGCCCGACGCGTTCGTCGAGGCGGTCGAACAGGCGCTGCGCGAAGGCACACCCGAGAAGCGCGCGGCGCGCTCCGCCGCGATGATCGACGAGACCTGGGCGGCGCGCGTCGCGAAGGTCGAGCAGACGCTCGCGGAGCTGTTGAAGGAGCGAGCGTGACATTCCTCGTCACCGGCGCGGCGGGCTCGCTCGGCAAGGCGATCGTGGATCGGCTGCTCGCCGACGGTCACCCCGTGCGCGCGTTCGTGCGCCGGATGCCGGAGCAGCAACCGAACGTCGACTACGTGGTCGGAGACCTCGCCGATGCGAGCGCGGTCGAGCGCGCGGTCGGCGGAGCCGAGGTCGTGATCCACGCCGGCGCCACGATGAAGGGTAGCTGGGCCGAGCACGAGCTCGGTACGGTCAGCGGCACCGCGAACGTGATCCGCGCGTGCACGCAGCACGGCGTGAAGCAGCTCGTCTATATCTCGTCGCTGTCGGTCGTCGACTGGGCCGGCTCCGACGGTCACGCCGTCACCGAGTCGGCGAGCCTCGAGCCGCGCGCCGAGGAGCGCGGGGCGTACACCCGGGCCAAGCTCGCCGCCGAGCAGCTCGTCGTCGCCGCCGAGGGGCTGCCACGCGTGATCCTGCGCCCGGGTCAGATCTTCGGCGGCGGGATCCCGTTGATCAACGGCGCGGTCGCGCGCACCGCAGCCGGCCGCTGGCTCGTGCTCGGCGACGGCAAGCTCGAGCTGCCGCTGGTGTACATCGATGACGTGGTCGACGCGATCATGAATGCGATCGCGAAGCGGCTCACGCATGGCGAGGTGATCCACATCGTCGATCCCGAGCACCTCACGCAGGAAGACGTCCTCGGCCTCGCCGGCAACGGGAAAAAGATCATTCGCGTGCCACGGCCACTCGTGTTCGCGCTCGGCAAGCTCAGCGAGCTCCCACTCCGCGCCCTCGGCCGCCAGAGCCCGATCGCGGCGTACCGCCTGAAGTCGGCGCTCGCGCGGCTGACCTACGAGAGCGATCGCGCGCGCACGCTGCTCGGCTGGCAACCGCGCGTCGGTGTTCGCGAGGGCATCAAACGCGTCAGACCTTGAACACCCATTGACGGCCGGACCAGCGGTTTCGCGAGGATGACCGCCGGCACGGCGCTGGCTACATGGCGCTACATGCGCCTGCTTCGTTCCGCCAAGGTCGCCGCCGACGTGATGGTCGCCGCGCTCGACCGCGACCGCCCGCTGATCACGCACCTCGTGATCACGCGGCGCTGCAACCTGTCGTGCGGCTACTGCTTCGAATACGACAAGACGTCGGATCCGGTGCCGGTCGCGGATCTGAAGGCGCGCATCGATCACCTCGCGGCGTTGAAGTCGGTGTTCGTCACGCTGACCGGCGGCGAATCGCTGCTCCATCCCCACGCTGCAGAGCTCGTCGCGTACGTGTGCGCGAAGGGCATGACGCCGTTCCTCAACACGAACGGCTATCTGCTCACGAAGCGCGTGATCGAAGACCTGAACAAGGCCGGGCTCTACGGCTTGCAGCTCTCGATCGACAACGTGCGCCCGGACGAGGTCTCGAAAAAATCGCTGAAGCCGCTGATGCCGAAGCTGCGGCTGTTGCAGAAGCACGCGCGGTTTCACGTCCGCATCAACACGGTGATCGGATCGTCGCCGCCCGAAGAGGCGCTCGAGGTCGCGCGCGCGGTCACCGCGTTCGGGTTTCATTCGAACATCTCGCTCGTACGCGAGCAGAGCGGTGCGCTCGCGCCGCCCTCGCTCGAGACCCGCGCCGCATACGCGCAGATCCGCGCGCTCGGCAAGCGCCGCCTGCCGTCGTTCATGGACGACAGCTACACCCAGACGCTGCTCGATCACGGCACCATGGAGTGGAAGTGCCGCGCCGGCGCGCGCACGTTCCTCGTCGACGAGCACGGACTCACGCACCTGTGTCAGCCACGCGTCGGCAACCCCGGCAAGCCGCTGCTCGTCTACACCGTCGACGATATTCGCGCCGCATTCGACGCGCCGAAGCCGTGCGCGAGCACCTGCCCGATCTCGTACGCGCATCACGCGAGCAAGCTCGACGGCTGGCGCGCGCAGCGCGGCCCGCTCTTATTAGCGGAGCGCACGGGACGTCGCAGTCTGGCGTTGATCGTCCTCGGGTAGTGTACGATCGGGATCATGCGCCGAGCTTTGATCCTCGTCACACTTGCTCTGCCGTCGGTCGCGCTCGCGGATTCGGCCGTCACCGTGACGCTGACGCCGGAAGGGCAGGCCTACGCGCAGGCCGCCGGCATCACACCCGCCGACCTGCAGATGCGGATCAAGGACCAGGTCGACACCGCGTACGACACGACGAACGTGAACAAGTTCCTGCGCTCGTTCGGCGACGCGACGACGTTCGCGCAACGCGGCATCGGCGTCGATTACATGTCTCTGCCCGGCAGCTTCATGCTCGGCCTCGGCGCGCAGGTCGGCGTGGCATCCTCCGACGAGCTCACGCTCGATCAACGCCCGACCGCCGGCGGTGGCGCGGTCAACGCGTCGATCATGATCGGTTACAACCTCAAGGAGCAAGGCGCGCCGCGCTGGACGCTGTTCGCGAACGGGTTCTACGAGAACGGCAACACCGACCAGCTGAAAGGCAACATCGCGACCGGCGGCTTTCACATCCAGTACCGCCTCGTCGAGCCCGAGGTCGACGAAGGTGTCGGTGCCGCGATCGTGCGCTGGGGCGGTCTCGATCTCACGACCGGTGTCGAGTTCACGCGCTGGTCGTTCGGCGCCGACAACACGATCACGCAGCAGTACACCGTGCAGGGCATCTCCGATCCGCTGACGCTGACCTCGATGGGCAAGTTCGACCTGTCCTCGACGGCCGGCACGATCCCGATCGAGCTCACCACCGGCATCCGGATCGCGCTGCTCTTCAGCGTCTACGCCGGCGTCGGCTTCGACATCACGGGCGGCAAGAGTACCGTCGACGCCGACCTCACCGGCACGATGACAACGCCCGACAAGACCAACATCGGCAACGTCCACATCACCGAGACCGGCAGCAACACGTCGAGCCCCGGCCAGTTCCGCGGCCTCGCCGGCGTGCAGCTCAACCTGTGGAAGCTCAAGGTCTACGCACAGGCGAACGTGTCGCAGATTCCCGCGGCCAGCCTCGGCTTCGGCGTCCGCCTCGTGCTCTAGCCGCGCGCGAGGATCTGACGCGCGACGCGAATGCCGTCGAGAGCGGCCGAGACGATGCCACCGGCATAACCGGCACCTTCGGCGCACGGGTAAAGCCCACCGAGGTCGGGAGACTCGAGCGTCACGTCATCGCGTGGGATGCGCACGGGCGACGACGTGCGCGACTCGACACCGACGAGCACGGCGTCCTCGGTGAGGTAGCCCTTCATCTGGCGATCGAATTGGACGAGCGCTTCGCGCAAGCGCGACGCGAGCGGTAAGTGAGTCGCGTCCAGCACGGCACCGACATCGGTGGCGGTGAGGCCCGGTTCGTACGACGTCGCCGGCACGGTCGACGAGGCACGGCGCGCGACGAAGTCGGTGGCGCGGGTGGCGGGCGCGCGCAGCATGCCGCCGCCTGCGAGCGCGGCGGCTTGTTCGAGCGCGCGCTGGAGGTGGACGCCGCGCAGCGGATCGTCGCCCGGCAGATCGGCGAGCGAGACGCCGACGACGAGGCCGGAGCTCGCGTATGGCGAGTCGCGGCGCGACAGGCTCATGCCGTTGACGACGAGGCCGTCGGGCTCGGTCGCGGCGGGCACGATCCAGCCGCCGGGGCACATGCAGAACGAGAACGCGCCGCGGCCGTCGGCGGGCGTGAATGCGAGGCGATACGCGGCCGCGGGGAGCTTGATGTGGCCCGCGGCGCGGCCGTACTGGATGCGATCGATCAACGGCTGCGGGTGCTCGATCCGGACGCCCATCGCGAACGGCTTCGCTTCGAGGCGTACGCCGCCGGCCAGCAGCAGCGTGTGGACGTCGCGCGCGGAGTGGCCGGTCGCGATCACGACGGCTCGGCCGATCAACTCTTCGCCATCGGCGAGCCGTACGCCGACCGCGCGACCGGCGCGCGTGATCAGCGAGGTCGCGCGGGCGCCGAACCGCATCGGCACACCGACAGCGGCGAGGTCCTCGCGCAACGCGGTGATCACTTTCGGCAGCTTGTTGGAGCCGATGTGCGGGCGTGCGTCGACGAGGATCTGCTCGGGCGCGCCGTGGATCGCGAGCACCTCGATGACATCGCGGACATCGCCGCGCTTGTGCGAGCGGGTGTAGAGCTTGCCGTCGGAGTACGTGCCAGCGCCGCCTTCGCCGAAGCAATAGTTGGAGTCCGGATCGACGCGGCCGTGCTGGGTGAGGCCCTTGAGATCCTTGCGGCGATCGCGGACGTTCTTGCCGCGATCAATGACGATCGAGCGCACGCCGGCGCGCGCGAGCTCGTACGCGCAGAACAGACCGGCGGGACCGGCGCCGACGATGATCACCGGCTCGCCCGAGGTCTCGCGCAGCGGTGCACCACCGAGCGGCGTGGCCGGGCCGGCGGCGCCGAGTACGACGTGAAACCGCACGCGGCCGCGCCGCGCGTCGATCGAACGCTTGCGAATCTCGACCGGCGGTAGAGCCGACGGTGCGATGCCGAGCTGCGCGGCGAGCCGGGTGACCAGGTCGGCGGTGTCATCGGGCTCGTCGAGATCGAGCTCGATCGAGTAGTCGCGATCCGGATCGAGCTTCAGTTGATCCCCTCGTCGTCGTGGCGAAGGTGCTGCCACTTCTTCGCGAGCTTCTGCACCGAGCTGTTCGGATGGTGCGCCATGCGATCGACGACCGCGCCGACCTCGGCGTCGGGCGAGCGCGCGAGGATCGGCAACGCGGCCGCGAGCAGGCGACGATCGTGCTCGTAGATGCTCGGGCGCTCGATCGCGGTATGGCACGCACCGAGCAGCGCCTGGCGCGCGGCCGGCAGCTTGCGGCGGCCGACCTCGGCGACGAGCGCGTCGCGACCGACGACGTGGACGAGATCGAGCCGGCGGATCAGCTCTGTGTCGTCGAGGCGATGCGCCGCGGCGGCATCGAACACCGGCGCGCTTGGCTCGGGATGACCGAGGCGCGCGAGCACAGCGTGGGCCGCGCCGCGGACCTCGGGATCGAGCACGCGCGTGAGCGGCACGATCGAGCCACCGTCGACGAGCTCGGGCACGGTCGCCGCGATATCGAGCGCGAGCTTCCAGCGCTCCGGATCGCCGTCGGCGAGTGAACGCTCGAGCAACCCGCGCGCCTCGGCGGGCACCGGCGGCGGCGGTACGGCTGGGCTCGCGAGCTGCAGCGCGATGATCCGCGCGAGCTGAGCGAGCGGCCCTTCGCCCGGCGCTTGCTCGGCGAGCCGGCCGCGCGCCTCGGCGCGGCGATGCGGTGGCAACAGCCGCGCGATCCGGCCACACGCGAACAGCGTCGTCGGATCGAGCGTGCCGTCGCCTGCGTCGATGATCGCGCTCAGGGCCTCGGCCAGCTCCGCATCGTCGAGGACCCTAGCGTCGCGCTTCGCGAGACAGCTGACGAGCGCGGCGGCCGCCGCCGGCTTCGCGACGAACGCCCCGGCGGCGGAGGCGACGTCGATCAGCGCGGGAATCGCACGCGCATCGCCGATCGCACCGAGCGCGCGTGCGGTCGCGGCGACCAGCTCGTCGTCGATGCTGCGCTCGAGGATCTCGAGCAACGCGGGCACCGCCGTGCGCTGGCGGACCACACCGAGGATGTCGACCAGCGCGCGCGGCGGGTTTGGTTTACGCAGCCGCGCGACCAGCGCGTCGGCCGCGCGCGCGTCGAGCTTGCCTGCGTGCGCGCGGATCTTCAGCAGCTCGGCGGCACGGCGTGCGATGTGGCGGCCGCGATCCTCGTCGTCGCTGCCTTCGGACTCGTCGTCGTCGTCGCTATCGCCGCCGGCGTCGTCATCGTCGTCGTCGTCGCCATCCTCATCTTCGTCGTCATCGTCGTCGTCGTTGCCTTCATCCTCCGAGCCGATCTGCGCCTGGATCGCGTCCGCTTCGTCGTGCTCGGCGCTCACGATCTCGACCGCGAGCTCGCGCAGCATCAACGCGACCTCGTCGGCGGCCCACTCGACCTGACCGGCGAGCCACGCATCGACGGCCGGCTCGCCGCCGGTCTTGTAGATCTGCAACAGCGGATTGCCGCCGAGCACGAACGGCACGTCCTCGGTGACGCCGCCGTACTTCTGCGTCATCGACGCCGGCGCGAACCGCGCGTGCAGCACCGGCACGACCTCATCGAGCTTCGCGATGATCCACAGCAGGTGATGGACGAGCTCCTCGGGCTTGCACGGCACCGCGAAGCGATCGACCCACAGGTGCGCCGAGTGATGCGCCGGATCGATCGTCACCGCCGTGTTGCGATAGCGATCGCCGTACGGCGCGAGCCACAGCGTGTGAAAGCCGAGGAGGACCGTGCTCTCGCCCGGCATCGTCGAGCCCGCGAGCTTGAACGCGATGCCGAAGTCTTCCCAATCGAGCTGTTCGACGATCGCCGGGTAATCGTCGACCGGAAACCGCACCTCGCGCAGCTGCGGCGGTGGCCCGTGCGACCACGTGTCCTCACCCTCCGGCCCCTTCGGCATGCGCGCGACGGGCTCGTCGTCGTCTTGCTCGGGCTCTTGCTCGGTTTCGTCGTCGAGAGACAGCGACACCTGCGTGTCGGTGAGCTCGCCGCTGTAGATCTCGCCCGAGACCGCCGCCAGCGTGAACTGTTCGCCGGTCGATGTCGGCGCGCGTCTGGTCTCGCCCGTGGAGGTCGGCAACCGGCGCACGCTGATCCGCGTGCCCTCGTCATCCGATTCGGTCTCTTCTTCTTCGTCGTCGCTGCTGTCCGCGCACGGCAGGCTGGTCCCGGTCTGGAAGAACCACGCGGCCTCGATGCCGACCGTATCCGCGCCGTCGATCAACCGGCGCTGGATATCGACAGCGAGCCCGGCATCCGCGGGCGCCCACGGGATCGCGATGACGCGCAGAGCACCGTCGAGCTCGTCGGGAAACTCCTCGATGAACGCATCGGCATCCGGGATCAGCGGCGCGATATAGCGCAGCACCTCGAGCAGGCCGCCGCGATCGACAGCCGTGCGCAGCCGCACCACCATGAACGCGAACGCGGTCTCGCCCTCGAGCGGCTCGAGCCCCTGCACTGCGACCGCCACTAGTTCCCCTCCTGGCGCGCGTGCCAGTCGCGGAACAGTGCCTGGAACTCGGGCCACTCGAGCAGGTGGCCGAGGTCGCGGTCGTTCTCGACCTTCGAGAGGTGCTCGTAGTCGTGCTCGACGGCGAGCTTGACCTGATGGAACGCCTTCGCGAGGTCGCCGACCGCGGCGTACGCGCACGCGGCCGAGTGATAGATGTACGGATTCTCGTGCGCGAACGGCTGCGCGCGATCGGCAATGCGCGCGGCGGCGTCGAACGCCTTGACCGCGTGCGCCTGGATGCACGCGTTGTTGAGCGAGCGCAGGTAGTTGATGCGCGCCTCGCCTTCGTCGGGAATCGGCAGCTCGAGCACGCGGTCGTACAGCGCCAGCGCGTGATCGCGTTCGTCGGCCTGGATCGCGTCGTGCGCGATCTTCGCGAGCAGCGTGACGTTCGCCGGCAAGACCGGCACGAGCTTCGCCATGCGATTCGGCGCGTGCACGAGGATCGCTTCGGCGAGCTCCGCGAACAGCTCCTCGGCAACGTCGCCGTACGACGCACCCGCACCGGTCGCGCTGACGGTGAACGAACGCTCGCCGACGACCTTCGCCGGCAGCACGTCCGAGAGCACCGCATCGACCACCTCGTCGAACCGAGGGTGCTCGGCGCGCCCCATCCGCGTCGCAACGTTGATCCGGACCGACGCCTCGAACGACGGCAGCACCGCGATCAGCGCGTCGAGCGTGTCGAGCCCCGCGGTGTCGCCATCGAGCAGCAACATCGCGTGCGTGAACTGCACGTCGCCGTCACTCGGCGCGAGTCCGAGCGCGCGCGTCGTCATCGCGAGCGCCTTCTTGACCCGCACCGGCGACGGCGGCGGATCCGCGTCCTCGTCGTCGGGCTCGGGCGCCTCGTCATCGTCGTCGTCTTGTTGTGCGTCGTGCTCGACCGGAGCGAGGTTCGCGTTGTGCTCGGCGATCAGCCGCTTCGCCTCTTCGGGATCGGCGATGCCGTGGACCTCGCGCGCGCGGCCGGAGCTCTCGGTGACGAAGCTCGGCGTCACGACGACGTGCAGACCGTGATCGAACTTGTAGTCGCCGACCAGCCCGCCGCGCAGCTTGTCCTCGACCGCGCTCGCGAGCGCCGGGGTGAGCTCGAACGTGACCTCGCGCTCCGCGACGGTGAGCCGCGGCGCGGCGGTCGCCGGCCCGAGGTGGAGCTTGACGCCCTCGGGGCCGTGGATCGTGTACGTGCGGCCGTGCCGGATCCGGCCGCGGATCGCACGCGGCAACACCTGCGCCGCGAGCGCGCCGAGCTCGACGCGCAGCCCCTCGCCGGTCGCGAGCTGCAGGTGATCGGCGTGGCTGCTGCCCTCGTCGGAGCCCTCGAGCGCGACGCGCTTCTTGACGACGATCGAGGTCGCCGCATCGGCGAGCACCGAGCGCCGCGCGACATCGGTGACCAGCATCGGCAACCGGCGCCGCAACAACTCGACGAGCCCGGCGACCGACCACTCCTGGATCAGCTTGAATTCGTCGTCGGTGATGCCGACGAGCTGGACGAACCGCGCCTTGCCGAACTGGGAGTTGATCTCGCCGAGCTCGGGGTCGTCGGCGAACACGAGCGCGACGAGCGCGGTGTCGGTTGCCTGCGTGATCGGTCCCGCGAGGCTCATCTTGTGACCAGCCGCGAACCGGTTGCCGGTGCGAAACACGTAGCGGCCGAGGTTCTCGAGCATCGTCACGGCCCACTCGGGCACCTTCACCTCCGCACCGCGCGCGAGCCGGAACGTGAGCTCGAAGCCGAACCCGCTGACGTCCGGATCGTCGGTCTCCTTGCGCATCAGATCCGAGAACCCGTACGTCACGAAGTGAAAGTGCGGCACCGGCTCCTCACGCGCGTAGACCGAGATGCCCTGGATCGGATCGCTGCCGCCAAGCGAGTACGGCAGCACGGTGCCGAAGTGCGCGTGCGGATCTGCGCCCTTGTAGATCGGTGCGAGCGCGCGATCGATCGCGGCCCAGCCCGGCGCCTCGTCGTCCTCGGAATGCGCCGCGACGGGCGCGAGTGCATCGGCGAGCATGTCGTCGCGAACGAGCGTGCCGACCAGTACGGCCTCGAGCTCGCCCGACAGCTCTTCCGCGATCCGCACGATCCCGAGTTGCTTCTCGTACGCGCTCTCGCCGCGGAGCTCGTCGAGCTCGGCGAGCTGGGCAGCGGTCGGCGAGGTCGCGTCGAGCCGCGCGAGCAGCTGGCGATGCGCGATGCCGTTGTTGATCCAGCGCCACGCGAGCTCGTTCCACCGCTTCGGCTCGGTCGCGTCGAGCTCTTCGTTCGCGAGCGCCTTCGCGCGCGCCTCGGCGCCGGCGCGTTCGTCGGCCTCGCGCTTGCGTGCCTCGGCGCGGCGCGGATCGAGGTCGAGCGCGCGGAACGCGACGAGGTGGGCCTGGACGTCGACAATCGCGCCGAGCTGCTTGCGGCCGGCGCGCAGCTCGTCGATGAGCACGACCGCATCGCGCACGAGCCGCGCCTTGTGGCGACGCCCGATCTCGAGGTAGCGCGCGAGCTCGGGCTCGTCGAACAGGTACGCGCGCCACATCGAGTACAGTGCGGTCGGGATGAACCGCTCGCACGCGTCGTAGCGCGCGGGCAGCTGATCGGCGGGCACGATCTGGTTGAAGTCGGCGTTGAACAGCTGCGCCACCTCGCCGAGCCGGTTCTGCAAGAGCGCGCTGATCCAGCGCGAACGGAAGAACAAGAACTCGGTGTCGCGGCGCTTGGGATCGAGCGTCGGCGCGATCCGGCCCTCGAGCTTGCGCAGCCCGATCTGGAGCGCGTCGTCGGAGATCATGTCGTCGCGGTGCGCACCGCGCAGCGCCGCCAGATAGACCAGCGAATCGAGCGAATCCGCGACCACGCTGAACGCATCGCCGGCGTAGCGCACGACCTGGCGCGGGCCGTCCCACTCGTAGAGCTCGACGTGGAAGCTGTCGCCGTTGTCGGCGTGACCGATGCGAAACGCGCCGCAGAATGCCTCGATCAGGCCGTTGCCGGCGCGCAGCACGAGCGACTCGAACAGGTTGCGATCGCTGAGCTCGAGCGTGTCGTGATCGACATGGAGATCCGCGAGCTGCCCATCGACGGCCGCGGCGTAGTACGCGGCGACATCCGGCGGCGGCGCCATGCCGTACGCGCGCGCGAACGCCTCGGTGTGCGCCGCATGCGGCTCGTCGCGATTCGTGATCGCCGCGAGGTATTTCGTGACGAAGCCGATCGGCCCCGCCGCGAATTGCAGATCGAGCGCCTTCGCGCCGCCGAACACGTTGACGCGGTCTTCCCACGTGCGATCGCCGGGAGGCGCGAGCTTCGCGATCAGGCCGTCATCGCCGCCGATCAGCAGGCCGTCACCGAACGGCGCGACCGCCCACAGGTGCGTCGCGAGCTCGCTCGGCTGGGTCTGCCACGTGCGGCCATCGTCGCCGGAGATCAGGATCTGGCCGCGATCGCCGACGATCACGATGCTGTTGCCGAACAGCGCGATCGCTTCGAGGTCCGCGTCTGCCTCGGTCTTGACGCGCGTCCACCACGCGCCATCGGGCGAGCGCGCGACGAAGCCCGCGTCGCCGACGACGATCCACGTGCCGCGCTTGGTCAGCTG
>Ga0193728_1001159_pt1 | contig 13322 bp, 11 predicted proteins | sample U1c1metaG_FD_143037 | JGI IMG/M metagenome (GOLD analysis project Ga0193728, IMG submission 143037) | Soil microbial communities from a riparian zone of the East river system, Colorado, United States - U1c1 | ecosystem: Environmental > Terrestrial > Soil > Riparian zone | place: USA: East River...
ACTCTCCATAGAAACATCCGACCAAGTATTCATGACTAGGTATGGACCACCCACTTTAACTGTTGTTGGGTCAAGGCCTTTAGCAACGGCCACATCTTTTAGTGTGTTGTAGACCTTGTTGTACATGTAGGTGTAGCCATGCTTTGCATAAGGGCCACTTGGATCACCGGCAGAGGTATTCATATCCCAGTTATTTATCATGGGATTGTAATATCCCTTCAATTCATTCCATACCTGAAAGTATCTGACATTATAAGGTGCTACCATATAACGCTCAGCTACGCGCCGGACGAGATGGAGCCAGGCGCTCATTTTATTATCAAGAATACGAGAGGTATAGGCAATCTCTGCGAAGTTGTCATCTCTAGTAAGTAACTTTGTTGTGCCATCTTGCTGCAATTCTCCTTTCATCCACCATGGAGCTTCACACAGAGTAATTACGGATGTCAATCCGGTATCAAGCACTATGTTCATCTTTTTATCAATCGTGCTCCAATTATTTGGCTCGCTCTGCATAGGATCAGGCCATGGGTCATCCGTTCCCCAGCCCATAATGTACTGGTTGATAAATGATAAGCCATTGCTCGCAAGGGATTTCGTGGTTTGTACAGCTGCCTGATTATTCTCTTTCCACGGATAGAAAAGGCTTGTGTCCATATTCGACATACCTGGGGAGAAATGGCTTGTACTCTTTTGATGAGTAATGTCTATAGAGACGCTGGCATGGGTTGATACCATTGGCTGTGGTTTCTGAGCTATACATGCTGGCAGGAAATTGGCAATGAGCAGGATGCCAAGGAGAAATACCTTACGAGGATATACTCGGCTTTGCGTATCTCTTCCAGTCACATGGTGCTCAATATCATATCCCCCGCCTCCTTCCTGATAGCTTCCATAAAGTGTGTTTAGGTGAGGATCATGCTGGCTGACAACCTCTTTGTGTTGTCTAGACCTGGGCAATAGGAGCGAATTCAATGGGTTTATACACATCATGACTGTAATACCTCTTGATAGGTTTGCTCGATGCGTGGTACCACTGTCTTGGCCTGGAACTCGACTACTCTTTGCTTTGCTTGGGTACCCATTCGTTCTCGCAGTGCCGAATCATCTAATAAGCACTGTATTGCTTTCTGTAATGCGAGCCAATCACCAGGAGGGACAAGGAAGCCAGTCTCACCATCAACAATGACATCAGGTATACCGCCAATGTGTGAAGCAACGGCTGGTCGTCCCATGGCCATTGCTTCCAAGACAACTATGCCGAAGGACTCAAGACAGATCGAAGGTAGCAAAGCAATAGTGCAGCGACTCCAAGCAGTCATGACAACCTCATGTGGCAAGCTCGGCAGGAGCAGAACATTGGATGGCAAGTTCTCGGAGAAATCGTCTACTTGTCGTCCAACGAGCACCAATGGTACTTGGCATCCCATTTCAGCGTATGCACGTAGTAGCACTTCTACTCCTTTGTCACGGACTATATCGCCAACAAAGAGCAGATAGTTGTCCTTGGGCAACTGTGCTAGAAGTAGGTTGTCATCATTGCACAACATGCCTATATTGTTCGGGACGAAGTTTGGTATTACACTATAGGGCACTCCATATTTGGCCAGTTGATTTACCTCTGCTATTGCTTGGCTAACGGGCAGGAACATGTCGACAGTTTGACGTTCTACCTTTCCCCAAGTCCAATTAGCCAGGGTGGTTGGTATCCCCTTCGCAATACCATAATGCTCTGAAGCACATGCCAAACACTTTCTCAGAGCAGGTCCAGTACATAGTGCTCCGTGACACATGAATCGCATTTGCGCACAAATGTGACTGCAATCATGCAGAGTAACGACGAGTTTGGCCTTACTCCAGGATTTAAGAGGCGTGAAAGAGTGCACCATCCAGTTATGGGCGTGGACAATATCGGGACGTTCGCGTATGATGATGCGACGTAATGCCCATATCACCTCAGGGTCAGGAAAAGGTGGCAAGTGTCGCCGATTTCTTTCGCTAAATAGTGCGGTTACTCGTTGCAGTGAGCCACGGACACGATGTATCTTCACGCCTTGATCGATCTCAAATTCTGGCAGGCCCTCATGCCAGAGCGTTGCGACGGAAACATCATGCCCTCGTGCTGCAAGCTCTGTACTTAGATCACGGACGTGGCGTTCTACTCCACCTATAGTGGGAGAGTAGAACTGCGCAAGCATTAAGATGCGCATTGTTCTCTCCTGGCAGAAACGCTGTAGATTGACTGTAGCTGCCGAGAGCAGTCATCCCAGGTTGGTAAAGCGAGTTCTGCTGGAACGAGGGGTGCCTCGATCTGTTGCAATGCTGCCGCAGCGATCTCCTCTGGGGTGCTCTTCAGGGATACTCCGCGAGCGAGACCTTGTTCCGCCAGTTCTCGCAGGCCAGGAGTATTCGCAACCAATACCGGGCGCCCGAGTGAGAGTGCCTCTAGCACGGCTATAGGATGCCCTTCATGCTCGCTCAACAATGCTACGAGTACTGCTTGTGAGATAATCTCTGCCATCTCCTGCCGATTACTAGGTGGAATGGAACGGATTTCCACATAGTCCGCGACACCAACTTTCCGTGCTAGTTCGCGTAAAGTAGCTTCATATGGACCTACTCCCAAAATCAGCAATTGTGCATCGGGATACTGCTCACGTATTTTCGGGAGAGCAGTGATCAGATAGTGGTGTCCTTTGTATCGCTCTAGCCGCCCAACTGAAAGGATAAGCGATTGAGTCGAGGTTCTCTCTGAGAGATGAGCCAATGGAAGTAACGTGGTGCCATTAGGAACGACAGAAAATTGCTCTGCCGGAAGGCGTAATACCTTGCGAAAGTAGTTAGCTTCGAAGCGTGATACGCCGATCAACTTCGACGCATGAGCCAAGAGCGGACGAAGCAATTCCCATTGGATGCCCCGTATACTAGTACGAAAACGCGATGAATGACCTCCGGAGTGAAAGGTGACAACATACGGAATCTTCGCTTTTTTAGCCGCGAGCATTGTAAATGGTGGAACAAATGTATGACAGCCCTGGCAATGGATGAGATCCCACTTGCCATGCCGAATGATGGAATAGATCTCAGGCGCAATGTAATAGTCACGCTCCTGTGGCCAAGCGGGAACTCGGATGACATGCATTCCCTCGATAACCTCCTCTTTAGGAAGCGAGGTATGTGGAATATGCGGGACGGTTGTCAGAACTGTCAGATTAATCCCGCTACTGACCAGACGGCGTCCGACTTCATGGACGTGCGTTTCTATACCCCCTATATATGGAAAATAGCGCGGAGCTACCATTAACACACTAAGCACATTTGTTTCTGTTGGCATTGGTCTTGTCCCTTTCTATATTGATGTATTGCTAATTCGAGAGCTTGCTTCACTTCTAGAGGAACAGCGTTGTATCTGTTGCTCAGAATCTAGTCTGTTCCATGTACATTCATCTACAGTATCCTGTTCCTTGAATGTCTGTGAAGATGTGTCTTTGGACCGCACTGCTCTATATACTGTGCAAGACATAAACATTGCTTCAATACATATTGCAATGAACCAGCCGAGACTCAACCCAGATAAACCTCCAAGATGAGCACCTAATGCTGATGCAGATAATTCAAGAATGCCACCAGCTATCGTAGATAATGAGCCATGTGCTATTCGTCCCTGAATACGACATATAGCCACATAGTGGGTCTTAATAATAAAAGGAAAAGATTCTAGTCCCAAGATGCGTAGGCTCCATACGGCCTGTTCTGCATAGGTATGGCCGAATAGTCTCAATATCTGATAGGTGCCAAAAAGGTATACACAATTTGCTGAAACAGTTGCCACTAACGCAAGGCTTAATGTCAGCCGAAGCTTCCGTGCTAGTACTGTAGGTTGAGCGGAACTCGAGGCATAGAGTACTAGCGTAAGTGCAGACGAACTGACGTTTGCAAAGCTTGCTATGCTCCAGGAAATGTAAAACCAGGCATTCGTCGTCGCTGAAAGCAGTATCGTGACCAACACGGGTAAGATCAGAGGTGGAGCCTGAAGCGTCAAATTAAGTAGATGATGCTTTAGAGCTTGAGGTCCCAATTTCTGTAGCAATCGCCATTGTGGCAGATAAATTCTTCCCGACCACTCACCCTTCAATATAGCGAATGCTCCCAGAACCGCTAATGATAGTATATTCCCGATAACCCACGTTGCATAAATCGTCAGCCCAGTTCCCTTTGATAGTAGAAGGCCCATCATAAAGAGTACAATAAGTTTTACCGCAGCAAAAAATGCGTTGCGCCAAAGTTGCAACTTACCCCGTAATAGTCCAATTAGTGCCTGATCAAGGACTAGTGTGCTGGTGGTGAGACTGACGCCCATCATGAATATTGCTATATTTCCAATGCTTGCTCTCAGGACTTGAAGGTCACTTGATAAGTAAGGCGCAACAATTGCAAACACGATGCCCAAGCCTGCTCCCGTTCCTCCAACCACGATCAAAGCCGTACTGATGAGTGAAGCTTCTTTGCCTTGTTGGCGTGGTAACTCACCGACCAACAGAGTATCCAATCCTAATATGCCCAAAAATCCAAGGAATGTCATAGCCGAGATGGCTGCGGAGGCAAGACCTACAGTTTTCGGCGAGAATAGTCGCGCTGCTAACCACCAATAAGCAAAGCCAAAAATCGACGTTATCGCCGATGTCCCGACTAATGACCCGGTATTGACTAAGATGACACTGTTAGCCTTGACCCACTGATACAGTAATGCTCTCATAAGCTAAATCTCCTTTGTCATCTCTTTGGCTCACCGACGCTTACTACTTGATGTAGCAGCTGTTTAGAATTGGAGTAGTGTTTAGCATCGGTTCTTTTGCGGGAGCCTAAACGCTGAGAAAAGGTGCCCACGAGGTAGCCTACTGTTGTTACTATTAGCCCTGCCACGATAGTTCCTGACCGCAGGAAGCCAGTCGGGTCGAGGTGAAGGGAAACATCTATTACCCCATGAACTACCCCGCTCGGCAGGGTCCGGAATATATAGGTGCGTTCAGATGCAAGACCATCTTTTGCACCTACATATCGAGCCACAATTGCCTTCGATAAACCTTCTGAATAGCAGCGCAAGAAGAAATATCGTAAACGGGCTCGATTAGGGGGAATAAGGTGGTGAATTCGGGCTTGCGGCTCGTAGAGAAAAACTTTCTGAGGCCAATGTTGTTTGGCTCTAATGCATAACTCAGTTTCCTCACTGCCCATTGGGCGTGTCCCTATTCGTCCAATCCCATCTGTAAAGCCTCCAATGGCCTCAAACACTTCTCGTCGAAAACAAGTACAGCCTCCATATGGGTTGCGCACCACTGATCGTTTCTCGGGTAAGCCACGGTAAGTACAGCCAACAACCCAATAAAATTCTTCTGGAAACCAGCAGGGTTTCTTACTTAACCACCGAGGCTCGACTGTCCCACCTGCACCCAGAACTTTGGGGTCCGTACAACAGCGAATCAAGTGTGCCAACCAATCTGGCTCTGCTATCGCATCATCATCAAGATAGGCAATAAGTGCTCCTTGTGCTATGGCCATACCGCTATTGCGTGCTCCGGATAACCCTTGCGGCTCGCTATTTTCTATCGCTATGATATCAGGTATGTATGCCTGCACTTGTTCCAGCAAACGCGCATTGTGATCAATAATGACAATAATCTCGAGGGGAGGAATAGTTTGTCTCTTTACTGATTCCACCGCTGCGACGAGGTCATGAAACCGATCTTCAGTGTATGCACAGATGATCACGGAAATTTGCTCTACATCCTGTGTCACTTTACTGCTCTCTTTTCTGTACTTATCTGTCCAAATAGAAGCCTCCTTTGTGCTGATGGCTGCACATGTGTTCGACGCTCTTTTACAATCGTTTTCAACACTCGCCAACCATCGTGGAAAGTGCGGAGATTGCTTGCGCCATAAATACGCGGCAGTTCAAAGCTAGGAACCTCGACAATTTTAAAGCAAGCCTTATGTGCACGTATATTAAGGAAGGTTTCTACTTCAAAACCATCACAATTAATCTCAAGGTAGTCAAGACAGTACCTCCAGAAGGCATTGTAGCCATAGCACAGGTCACTGAACTTCGTCCCGAAAAGCACGTTTACGATGGTACTCAATCCACAGTTGCCAAGACGACGAAGCCATGTAAGATCGTGACTCCCACCACCCTCCACAAAGCGAGACCCCTTTGCGAAATCGTTTCCTTGAAGAAGAGCTTCTACAAATTGAGGGATCTCGCGTGGATCAGCAGAACCATCAGCATCAAGCATCACGACGATGTCTCCTAAACAAGCTGCAAAACCTAGTCTCAGGGCATCTCCTTTTCCCCTTCCTGTCTGTTTGATAATCTTGATGGTGGGGAGTAATTGCTGTGCTATTGCGATAGTGTCATCCGTAGAATGTCCGTCAACCAGTATGACTTCCCCAACGGTCGATGGGATGTATGGCAAGACATGGAAAAGGTTTTGAGCCTCATTGCGTGCTGGAATAACGACACTGATTTGTGGATAGCGAGGTTCAACGATACCTACGCTAACCTTGGCATGTTGTGGTTTCTTAGTACCCACCCTAGCCTTGGAATGCGGTAGTTCAACAATACCTGAGCTAGCCTTGGAATGCGGTGGTTTCTCATTCATGATGTCTACCTTAATTCTGTATGTATAGTCGGGAGCAACCCATAAGGAAGCCTGCTTTCACATGCTTTGCACATGACCTTTTTTCCGTGGAGGCAAAATTCCCGTCCTATGAGTACGAGTCTCAGGTTTCCCTGCACGCTCAGTGAGACGGCTCTTTTGCCCTGACGGTTTTTTTGCTGAACGGAAAAGAGACCTTGAGGCACGCTCGACAAGAACAGATGTTCAGTGCTCTTTCACGTTCGCCACAAGTGAAGTTTTCCGTTCAGCTTTTTTTAAGCTAGGTCACTTGCGTTATTTCTAGGTCCATGATAGCCATCAGCTAAAGCCATATATTCTGATACATTGGTGTTTAGATCGAGCCCTTACCAGCTCATGTGCCTGCCCGAGTGGGGTGGGTTTATAGAATTTCCCGATGAGATTACTCAATTGCCCTTAACAATTTGCGAGAGCCCGTATACTGAACGTAGTAGAACTTTTGTCGTTTTCAATATTGACTGATGGAAAATGTCTTATGCCAGCAACTAATCAACCACTATTTCGCAGTAATGCTATGAAGCACTACATGCAGGGTAGGGAAAAGCATACATTCCCTCGCTTTATCTCCCTGCCTATCACTATCCTTTTGTGGACGCTGTTCGCTTTGTTTATCGCAGCTGGAGTGTTGGTCTGGAACGAGCAAGTACCGAGATATGCGATAACCCAGGGGGTAGTCGTAGTTGAGTCTGCTACTCAGCCCTCCGGGAAATCAGTGCCTGTGACCGGCAAGTCAGTGCCTGTGACCGGCAAGTCAGTGCCTGCGATCGGCAAGTCAGTGCCTGCGATCGGCAAGTCAGTGCTTGCGACCGGGAAGCCGATACTGCCTATGGCTATGGCCATCTTCTTCTTCCCTCCTGCGCAGGTGCATAACCTGCATGTGGGGATGCCCATTCGTCTGCATGTTGGACCATCAGATAAGCAGTTCAGTAATCAAATTGCTGGTATTGAGGCCGATGCTATGAGTCCGGTGATCCTACGTTCACTTTTCCATCTCGAAAATTACCCACTTCTCATTACTCAGCCTGCGGCAGTTGTCATGGTCAAACTAGACCCTGCTTTTGCGACAGCGTATGCGGGTAGTACATTGACCGCTGATGTACAGGTGGGATCACAAAGCCTGATCTCGCTTTTACCGGGAGTCGTGTAATGTATCTTTGGCTAAGGGTTGACTTTGTGAAACGAGAATTTCAAGCTCACTTCTCGGTCACTAAAAGCGGTACTCTTAGAGAAGGATACAGTATTGGGAGTCGGTAGTCTGTTTGGGAAGTAGTACATCAGGGTGTTAGGAAAACTCAAATCTTGCTTATCTAGACAGAGATTCTTGAGCATGAATCCCATTTTTGATAGGCAGGCTTAGCTGATTGCCTAACACCCTGTACATCTCTGCTCCTGGCAAACTCTGATTGTAGCTACGTAAGTAAGGAGGGGCGCTATTCCCTTTTAAAGGGGAGATAGCGCCTGATTGTTCTATGCGCCATCAAAAAATCAAGCAAATGAAAGCTGTGCACGATCAAAAAACCAAGCCAGTGAAGGCTGCTCCACAACAAAAAGGACGCCGCTTCTCTTTATCCAGTCTAGGGAAAAAAAAGTGGGGTGCCATCCCTCCTTCATGGAAGGGAATGCCGCCGGATCGTCCCATGTACGATCAAGAAACCAAGCTCATGAAAGCTATGCGACCACAAAAAGCCCGTCCACAAAAAGGACGCCGCTTCTCTTTGTCCAATCTGGTGCGCAAAACACATCAAAGGCGTGTGTATCCATTAGCTCAGATGAGCAAAGTAGAGTGCGGATTGACTTGTCTAGCTATGATACTGACCTATTATGGTCGCAAGACATCGATTTCGGAGCTACGGACACGATTCGGCGTTGGCCGCGATGGCACCTCTGCTCTGGGTATTGTGAAAGCCGCACGTAGTATGGGTATGCGTGTGAGAGCCCTCTCACTTCAGCACACTGAATTTCGCCATATTCTTCTGCCAGCCATTGTACACTGGGAGTTCGATCATTTTCTGATTATCGAGCGTTGGTCTCCAAAATGGGTTTATGTCGTAGATCCAGCTGGAGGGAGGAGGCGGCGACTGACTGCCGAGGAGTTTGATGCCGGGTTTACTGGCATTCTCATTATACTCGAACCAAGTGCCAATTTTGACCGGAATGCACCCGTCTCTCCTGTAACCCTGCGTTCCTATATAGTGCGAGGTATCAAGCAGGCACCGGGAGCATTGGTGCAGATTCTTGTTGCTTCGGTCATCCTGCAGATCTTTGGACTAGTGACGCCTTTTCTGACCAAGGTGATTATTGACCAGATCCTCCCGTTCAAGATCAGTAATATGATGACAGTCCTGGGACTGGGGATGATTCTCCTGTTCTCAGCGCAGGGAATCACCTCACTTTTGCGTGAGTGGCTGCTGGTGTACTTGCGTGCTCGCATCGATATCCATATGATGCTCGGCTTTTTTGAGCATCTGCTCTCACTACCCTATAACTTCTTCCAGCAGCGTTCAAGTGGTGACTTGCTGACACGTATGGCAAGCAATAGTAGTATTCGAGATATACTCAGCAGTAATCTTATTGGAACAATGCTGGATAGCAGTATGGTTGTTCTCTATTTGTTCATTCTGGTCTGGCAATCATTGCCTTTTACGCTGCTGACCTTGGCGATCGGTTTGGTTCAAGTACTGCTTATCATCTCTACCTATCGTCCTATCCGTGAGCTGGCAATCCAAGAGCTAAATGCGCAGGGTAAATCACAGGGCTATCTAGCTGAAGCCCTGAACGGTATTGCCACAGTCAAGGCGGCTGGTGCTGAGCAAGAAGTCTATAATCGCTGGTCAAACCTTTTCTTTGACCAGTTGAGTATCTCAGTACGTCGCAGTTATCTTTCCTCGGTCTCGGGGACCGCAATGTCTGCGCTGCAAGCCTTTTCTTCCGTTGCCTTGTTATGGGTTGGTGCCGTCCAAGTACTCAATGGCTCAATGAGTGTGGGAACCATGCTCGCATTGAACACGCTAGCTGGCAGTTTCTTAGGTCCACTTTCTGGGGTAGTAGGCAGAACACAGCAATTACAGCTTGTACAGGCCAACCTAGAGCGCTTAACTGATATTACCGCAACCTCACCAGAGCAACATCGGCAGGCAGTGCAATCGCCACCGAAGTTGAGTGGGCACGTTCAATTAGAAAATGTCTGTTTCCGCTATAGCCCTGATAGTACAGATGTGCTACATTCTATCAATCTGACGATCAAGACAGGACAGAAGATTGCCATCGTTGGACGTACCGGTTCTGGCAAAAGTACGCTCGGGAAATTATTGCTGGGACTCTATCTGCCAACCGGTGGCACCATCAGCTACGATGGTATCCCATTACAGCGAATGAAATACCAGGAAGTACGTCGTCAATTCGGGGTGGTGATGCAGGATACGGTGATTTTCAGCGGGACAATCCTCGAAAATCTCACGCTCAACAGTCCCAAGATGAATAGGGAACAAGCTATGCATGCTGCCGAAATCGCTGCTATTCATGAGGACATTATGAGGATGCCTATGGGCTACAATACCTTTGTTGGTGAGGGTGGCAGTGCTTTATCCGGTGGTCAGCGACAGCGCATGGCCATTGCTCGTGCTGTGGCACATAACCCTGTTATTCTATTACTAGATGAGGCAACCAGTAGTTTGGATGTCGTCACCGAGCAGCGTGTGGCGGAACATCTGGAAGCCTTTGCCTGTACCCAGATTATTATTGCCCACCGCCTGAGCACGATTCGCAAAGCGGACGTCATTCTGGTGCTCGACCAGGGAATGATCATAGAGCAGGGTAGGCATGACGAATTGCTACACCGCAACGGCTACTATGCCAAACTCATCCAGCAACAATTGCAGGAGCGAAGTAGCAGTAAGGCTGGTCTGGCCCGCGTGAGCTTGCAGCAACTCACATCGTAGCTGCATACACATTTGACACCAGTCGTGCTTGGGTAGAGAGAATACCTCTATAGGAAAGCAAATAGTGTGCCGATGAGTTTATTTGTACCAGCTCTTAGCGGCTAGCAGAAGTATTGAACTCTCAGTGGAAGTGAACGAATGACATGGATGTCGGTTCAATGTTTCAAAAGGTCGCTATAGGTGGACAGACAACTATCATAGTTTTGAAACAACGAAAGGAGCAATTTCGATGCAAATTGAGGTTAGACATTCCTGGCAAGGTGCAGTTTCTCAACAAGACCTTTCTGCCACGGGAATTGAACTGACAGATACAGAGCTTGCGGCTATCTATGGAGGGCAGGGGCCAGCCATACAGCAGCAGGTGGCTCCACAGGTAGTACAGCAGGTGAATCCACAGCCACAGCAGCAACAACAAGCGGCTGTAGATCCAGCTCTTCTTTCATCTCTGGCTTCGGAAGCTTCAGCGATCACCTATGTTATAGGTGGCAGCCTGAGTGCAGACCGTTAAAACTGAGGACGAGCTGGTAATCATAGCTCCATTTTCAGGAGGAGTATTTCGTAACTCTCAAAAAGCTCTTCAGTGAATATCAAACCACTCTTGAATAACGTGAGCAAAGACCAAATGAATTAAGAGGAAGGGGTAGGGTGCCGAACGGCACCCTACCCCTTCCTCTTTGTATGCAGAAGCTCCCTTGTGGAAGTCCCCTCAAGTGTCTTGGCTCTATTTTCGTGTCTTGCTAAGCCCAATCTTTATACACGCATAAACATTTGATTGTATTTATTCCGAGGAGCTGTATAATAATATTAGGTGATCCGGCTAGAAACTGAAAAGGAAAATGTTGTATAAGAACTTCCAAAAAAGGAGTAGTGTTAGTAGTGGTGAGTGAAAAATGGAATTCTTCAAAATGCAACATATAATTATGAAACCTTGATGTTCTATTTGGAACACCGTAGATTAACAATTGTAGGACCATGAACAAAAGAAAGGATATTTTCACATGAGTAACATTGTACGCGCTTGGAAAGATGAGACGTATCGTCAGAGCCTCTCCACACAGGAGCAGGCGATGCTGCCAGCCAATCCTGCAGGAGAAATTGAACTGACAGATGCACAGCTTGAGACTGTCTTTGGGGGACATGATCACGAAGAGCAACCTACTGACGATATTGACCAGAAGGTGGATCAAAAGGCTGCAGCCACCTATGGCAACAAGATCGTTGAGTTTTCAGCAGTGTGGTGCTTTGCGAAGAACGACGCCGACCTCACCGCCAAGATTGAGTCGCCGCAGGATTATTATCCCCAGGACTACTACAGTGGTTAGGAGGATTAAACCCGCATATATGTCATTGGTTCACTCACTATGATAATTCTAATACTTCCGCGAGCCGCTGTAAGCTTATGTAAGCTTTGCCTGTAAGGTAAGGAGGGTGGAGTACCATTGGGTATCCTACCCTCCCTTCTATCCTCAGAAGCTCATTAGTGTACTCCTCAATAGTTCAAGCTTTCTCTTCGTGGTTTGCCAAGGCCAGCCTTTCTAAATGTAGAAAGATTTGAGTTTATTTATTTTGAAGCCTTGTATACTAATCCCAGGTGACCAAACGGTAACCGAAAACTACAGTATTTTAGTAAAAATACTGTAGTGGGTATAAGTAAGAATAAACAAGGTAGTTTGCAGAAATGCAATCTTTAATTATAAACCTTGTTAAAGTCTTATAGATACCTTAAATTAACAGTTGTAACACCATGAACAACAAAAGAAAGGACAATTTCAGATGAGCAACATTGTACGAGCTTGGAAAGATGAGACGTATCGTCAGAGCCTCTCCACACAGGAGCAGGCGATGCTGCCAGCCAGTCCCGCAGGAGCAATTGAGTTGACAGATGCACAGCTTGAGGCAGTCTTTGGGGGACATAATCACGAAGAGGAAACCACCAACGATATTGACCAGAAGGTGGATCAAAAGGCCGCAGCCACCTATGGCAACAAGGAGATCGATTACTCAGCAGTATGGTGCACAGCCAAGAATGACGCGGACCTCACTGCCAAAATCAAGTCGTTGGATAACAACTAAGACTAGAACTGGGCTCGAGTGCATTCCGAGTTGATTCTCTCACTGTAAGGCCGTTTGCCATAGCAAACTCGGAACACACTTATGACCAGTTGTAGTAAGCTTATGCAAGCTAAGCTTGTAAGGCAAGGAGGGGAAGGGTACTGTTGAGTATCCTACCCCTCCTTTTGTCTGCAGAAGTTCATCAGTATACTCCTCAATAGTTCAGGTTTTTTCTTCGTGGTTTGCTAGGTCTAGCCTTTCTAAATGTAGAAAGATTTGATTTTATTTATTTTGAAGCCTTGTATACTGATCCCAGGTGATCAAAATTAGGGACCGAAGAGGATGGTATTGTAAAAGATACTATAGTAGGTATGAAAAAGGGCTAAACAAGGTAAATCGCAAAAAGGTACGTATAATTATAAACCTTGTTAGTACCTTATGAACACCGTAGATCAACAATTGTAGGACCATGAACAAAAGAAAGGACAATTTCAGATGAGCAACATTGTACGAGCTTGGAAAGATGAGACGTATCGTCAGAGCCTCTCCACACAGGAGCAGGCGATGCTGCCAGCCAGTCCCGCAGGAGCAATCGAGCTGACAGATGCACAGCTTGAGGCAGTCTTTGGGGGACATGGTC
>Ga0193728_1001160_pt1 | contig 13309 bp, 2 predicted proteins | sample U1c1metaG_FD_143037 | JGI IMG/M metagenome (GOLD analysis project Ga0193728, IMG submission 143037) | Soil microbial communities from a riparian zone of the East river system, Colorado, United States - U1c1 | ecosystem: Environmental > Terrestrial > Soil > Riparian zone | place: USA: East River...
GGTATATCTATTACTAGGCTGTTAGTATTAGAGAGCCCCGCCCGCTACTAATAAGGATACTACCTCCTTCCGTTATAAATAGCTCGTAACGCGTACGTATAAGCGGGGCTTTATACCCTATTAATACGAGCAGCGTAAAAGATTAGCTGGATTAGTATTGTTGGGAAGTAAATAGATATATTAGCACTGCCCTTTACTAAGGAACGAGGGTAGAGAATTTAAGCTACTAACCTCCTAATAAGGGGCTAGATGCGACGGCTGTATTAGAGCTAAATATGCTAGCTCGGACGGGCGGATATAGTTCGATTGTAATTTGCTAAGGGTGTTAATTAGGTGCTAGGAATTTAAGCCCTTATAAACCTTTATACCCTATAAATAGTAATTAACCCTAGTCTATACTAGAGGCGTATATATTAAATGCTTTAATTTAATAAGAAACCTAAGCGAGGGGCGAGGGGTAAGGGGTAATAGGCGAATGCTAGCGGCGAAGGGAGGATTGACGTGCACTTAAAAAGATATTTAATTCCCCCTTAAAGCTTTTAAAAGCTATAAAATAATAGCAACTCTAATAATAATAACGTTAGCACCACCTTAGTCTTTATTTCGTATCCCTCCTAAAATTTCGCTTAATAAGAATAATTTCTATACTAGTCCCCCTAGAAAATTAACAGCTTTATCTTAGCACTATATAATTACAGCCCCTAAGAAAAGCGCGAGTAGTAAGCCTAAAAGGAGGAGTAGGGGAGTACCTCTTTTCCCCCTAAATAGTTAAGAAGCATTATAAGCTTAGGCACTTAATAGTATATTATTCTACCTAGGGCCTTAATTTAGAGATTCTATCTAATAAAGCGCCTATAGACCCTATATATAATTATAAGAAAGCTTATAATAAGTATTACGAGAATAATAAGGATAATAAGGATAATAAGGAAGATTTTTATAGGGATAGAAATAACAGTTAAGTCTCTAGGGGAAGCAGTTAAGGTAATTACCCTACCACTCTCCCTCTTTCCCTAGTAGTTCTAAATATATAGTTTTAACGACTAGTAGTAAATCTAATAGTTATTAAAAACAATATAGCCGATCTAGACTTAGAAGCTAAGGGCGATAAAGCTAGTAACACTAATAACAAAGCTAACGAAGCCGATAATTGACTAATACCTTGTAGATTAGGTATACGCTTCCCTTTTAATTTATAATGGCCTTATTTAATAATTAGTAGATAATAGGAATAATAGCAGTAGTAAGGACGATAAAGATAATAAAGAGCTACCTTTATTAGAAGCGCTAGAAGAGGAGGTACGCGCACCTATATATAATCGTACTATACCCTTAACACTAGATGGCAATTAAACAGATAATTTAGCTAAGGGGCGTTGTATTGGAACTGCTCTGCAGTTTAGGTAGAAGCTTAGGACATTAGTAGCTACTAGTTAAGAGTCTTTAGGAGCTAAGAAGTTAAAGAAGCGGAGGTCCGATTAGCTCGATTAACTAGGCAGTATTGATTATATCTCTAATACTTCTATTAGTAAAAGTAGTAAGAGCGTACGACCTAGGAAGTAATAAAGGTCACCTACTTCCCGGAGGACTACGCCTTCTAGCTCTCCTACCCTTAGCCTTAATAATAGTAACGGTATTAAGGAGCGAGCGGTCTCTACTACGCGGCCTACTAGCCCCTCCCCCTAGTACTGTATGTCTTCTTAGGATACTAGGCTACTAGAAGATAGGGCTAATAACAGTTATAATTATATTCTAGATAATCTTATAAACGGCTTAGCTAAAGAAAGTAATAATAAGGATAGTGAGAATGTTATAGATAAAGGTAAGGCCAAGAACTATAGTAATAGAAGTAATAACAGTAATAATATGGATAATGACGACTCTAGGGACAGTAATAGTAGTAATAGCGACGAGGGTAGCGAGGCCCGCGGGTGTATAGGGCGACGAGGATTGCTAACCCCTATTACTAGTTAATTAAAGGTAAAGCGTGCTACAAAGTATTATCCCTAGCGGTCTTACTATTCCCCTTTAATTTTATCTATATATACGTCTAACTAAAGCACTGCGCTTACTAGCAATTATTATAAGTAGGTTATATACCCTATATATAATTGCCTCTATACCTAAAAACTGCTACTAAGCCCTGCCTCTAGCTTTAAGTCTAATAAAGTAATACTAGGAGCTGCCTTAAATGCTAATTCAGAAGAAATTTTAATTTAAGCAGCTTTTAGGCGCTAGAAAGACGGTTTATATATACTAAATATTCTTCCTTAATAATTCCCTTTACCTTTTAACCTAGTTAAGTAGCTCTAGGGGCTAAAGCCCTAAGGGCTAAAGTCTAGAATAAAATTCACTAAAAATAAAGATATACTACTTATTAAATTAAAGGAGGGATATAATTTTTTATAGGAATAGATTAAAGACCGCTTTTTAAAGAGAAGTCTTAGATTACTATAGGCGTATTATAGTTTAAAATTAAAGGCCTAGCCTACTATATAGAAGAAAAGGGGCCGGCCTACTAGGTGGAAGAGACAGTAATAATAGTAGTGCCCTTCTTTTAGCTTAGAGGTAGGGTAGGGCAAATCCGGCCATAGCTTAGCTTAAGAGGTAGCCGCTTAGTAATTATTTTATATAAGCCTTCCTATTAGGCACTAACGCCTAAGCAGCTATAAAGCTATTAGTAACACCTCTATTTTCCTTTATAAATTTCCTTTAACCCTACTTTAGTAATTGTTTATAGCGTAGTCCCGCAAAGCCGCTCTCTATTTAAGCCTACGATCCACCTCTTTTTATATTTCTTATATTCTTTTCCTTTAGCGCTACTTATTTCTACCTTATTACCTTCCTTTCTTTAGTATTACTAGTCCTACTAGTCGCCTTATTCCTTTTTTAGGAAATATATATATATAATACTGCCTATATAAGAGTCGCGTTCTTCCTAGAAACCACCTTCTAAGGTTATTCCACGCTATGCCTTTTTTCTCACGCATGTCTATAAGGCATTTCTCTTTATTAGCTATCTATAGTTTCTCCTTTATAGCCTCCTCTTTAGGCTTAGGCCTTAGAATCTTATAATAGCGGCTATATTCCTATAGTGTTCTACCTATAAAATATCTAGCAATTTCCTCCTATAACAATTCTTTATTAAGTTTTCCATTATATAAGTCTATAAGGAGGGCCTTGTTATTAGCTATTTATAGCACTATCTAGGCCTATAAGGTTTTATTTATAACTTTAATCTTTATAAGCGAAAGTAAAGGATAAGGCTGTATATTATTTAATAAGGGAGACCTACCGGTAATACGCCCTAAAACTCTAAAGGTATGCCGAAACTTAGGTTAGGCCTTTACTTAGGTAGAAGATAATATAATTAATAAGGAATAGGAGCTAGATAAGTAATATATAGCTATTAAGATTAACTATAAGACTAAAGTTATTAATAAGTAATATAGGTAGCTTTTAGTAAGCTATCCTATATCTACTCTTCCTTTTATAGTACTATACTAACGCTAAGCCTTATATAGACGCATAAGACTACTTAGTAGCGGCTCTATCCTCTAGGAAAGTATATTATATAGCTTAATAACCTCTTTACTAGCATTAAACTATTTTAAAGACTTTATAAGCTTAGAGTTAGAGCGGCTAGAATAGTTAGAATGATAAAGACACAGAATAAGGAGTAAGGGGATGATTCTATTAATATATACTAATCCTTTAAGTTTTAAAACTCTATTAGAAGTTATATTAAATACACAAAAATTATTAAAAAGCATTCCCTAGAGATTGCGTCTCTCTAGGGAGATTGTTGATTAGGTAGGATATTAACTCCGTATATTTCTATAGCCGTTATCCTTAGATACTGGCGCTAGCCGCTTCTTGCTATTATTGGTGCCTTCCTATATACTTATACCTATTAAAACAATTCCTAGTAGCCATTTCTAGCATTCCTTAGCGGACTATCTCTACTTAGGTTCCTTATATAATAGTCCCTTTAGTATAGACCTAAATATCTCTAGTGTACTTACTATATAGATAGGGACCATATTATAGACCTAGTTATTATACTGTTTAGGACTTAGTAGGCCGTAGGAGCCCTATATCTCTAAGTTAGGCTCCTAGTTAGTTAGAAGTTCTAGTATAATAAGTCTAAAGGACTATATATTAATAGCTTTAGAATAAGGTAGGTTTATTATATAGAGTTTGGGGGCTATATATAATACTAAGCTAGTAATAGTTGTTATATTTCCTAAAGCCTTAAATTTCAATTCTCTAAAGTCGGCAATCTTAGGAGTAAGCCTATTATCGTTAACTCTAATAAGGATATTCTTTGGCTTTAGGTCCTAATAAGTAAAATCTTTATTATATATAGTAACTATTCCGTTATAGACCTAAAGTATAAAGTTAGGAATGTTGTAAGCGTTAGGTTTTATTAAGTCAAGGCTATATAGGATCTACTCTATAATTATCTATAGTGGCTACTAATTCTCTAGTAGTATTAAGTTAATTACCTTTACTAAGTTTAGCTAGAAGAAGGATAATTAATTAGCACTTAACGGTAACGTAGTTTCGGTGGCGTTTACTTATATACTCCCCAAGCTTAATTATATTCTTATATTCCGCTCTTAATTCTTCCTACACTTTTCTTACTATACTATTATTGTAGTTCCTTAAGTATGGCTCCTTAGCGGCGAAGATAACTTTAGACTTTAATTCCTATACCCTTATAACTAATATATAACTTCCTTTCCTTTCTAATCCCCATTTCTATATATATATAGTATTATCTTTTCTAAATCTAAGATTGCTGGTTTAGTTCTTATTTATCTTAGCCTTAAGACTAAAAAGCTATCTTAGTAGGGAGTCTAAAAGTTCTTTAGTAAATTTTACGGCTTTTTCTCGCCAACTACCTTCTTCCTCGCGTAATAGGATTAGACGCTATGCCCAGAAACTAGCCGTTTAAAGATTAATAGTAACTAGGTTAGAGATTTCTATAGATAATCCCTATATAAGGACTACTTTGCGGCCGTTACCATCGATTATATAAATAGGATTTGTTAATAGTATCTTTACTCTTAGGCGTCTTATAACTAGGCTAATGTTAAACCTAATATACCGCCTGCTAATGCTAGTCTTGTTATTCTTAATAAGCTAAAGGTTATATATCTTGGTTTCGCTAGAAGAACTAAGGAAGTATCTAGCCGGATAGTAGTAATCTCTAAAAGTTAGGGCAAAAAAGGGGCTAGTAAGCTCCTACTCCTTAAACTAGCCTCCCTTTTAGTTCGCCGGAAGAGTATTAATAGGGGGAGTGAACTTATATCGTAAATTCTTAGACAACGTAAGGATATTAGGTATACCCTTGAAATTTCTAAGAATTAAGAAAATGTTAGAGAGATTAATAGTCTTAGTAGGTGCTATAGTTATAGAGACGGGAAATAAATTAATAAGATTATAGGGTAAGTATTAGTAGGTAGTAGGGATAAGAGGACCTATAGACTTATACTAAAGGGGTGCTAGGACCCTAACTTATAGTAGGGGGTGTACTAGAATAGAGGAATAGTTAATCTAGATTATATAATAATATAAAGGGTTAAACCTAGCGTGCCTTAGCGCCGACCCTACCCCTATATTTTGCTACCCTCGCCCCTATAGAGTCGCTAGCTTTAGGCCTTATTATCCTAGCTAATACCTTACCAGCTAGAACTAATCTAGTAGTTGGTTTTAACTACTATACTTATTATACTTTCTTTACTAAGTACTTCTTTACTATCTATATCTCTTAAAGGGCCAAAACTTCCTAAAAAAGCTTTACCTTAGGCTGCTAGTAGGTCTAGGTCTTAATTAATAGTTAGTATTCTCTTACTTACTTTAAAGAAAGCCTATGTTACTTTAAGAGATATATATAGAACGCTATAATACCCCACCAGCTATCCGTAGAAGGCATCTCGTCTATATCGTATTTGCGAAGAGTATTTTACTAGATATGCTTACTAAGTACGTCCTTTAGATATTAGGCTTCGTATTCCTAGTATTTAGGCTAAGTAATATTCCGTTAAAGCTTATTGACTTAGCTTAGTGGGAATCTATTATATTCTATTTTATATAACTATTAGTATAATTGCTAAATATCGCTAGTTAGGAATTTAATCTTAGGAGTCCGCTAGGCCTCTTCTTCTAGGAGTCTAGCTAGATCTATAGCCTTAATAGGTGGTACGCTAAATTTAGTAGGCGTGGCTATCTTGCAGAACTATTATAGTAGAAGATTTTAAGTATCCCTAACTATAAGGAGGACGTATATAAAATAGAGGAGTTTTCTTAGAGATTTTTTAAGTAAGCGAAATGGTTTTTTTAATAAGTAATAAAAAGTAGTCTAGTAATAGTAAAGGCGTAGAGATTAAACGCGTTATAGTTAATAATAGCGAACAGAATTTGCCGCGGCGGTATGTGTTATACTAGCCACTAGCTACTAGCCACTTATAAGGTACGCATCCCGTTCTATAACTGCTTTAAGTTTATAAGCTAAATATTTAATTTAATTAGCAATATAACGTCCTAGCTTTATATCTTAGTACTATTCTTACCTTCCTAGAAGGTAATAGCTATAGAGTAGTAACTACTTTACCTATTATAAGCAACTAGTATCTAATCTAATCCGAGCTTATCTCCTTTAGCTATTTATATAAACTCCGCCCACCTAATTAACCTCTAAGGTTACTACAGTTAGAATGGCCCTTGCGGATAGTAGTATATAGCTTAACCTAGTTTTCTAGATATAATTATTTAGGTTAGCTTCTTATCCTAATAGAATATATATAAGTAAATAGGTTACTATTAGTAAAGTAAGCCTTAGAAAGACTATAGCGAAGGCGAGTACTTTAAATAGTAAGTCTTTAGAAAATATATTTATAAGTAAGAAGCTTAGATTAGCCTACTTTCCCTATTATTGCCTAACCCCCTAGTAAAATTATTAAGCAAGCTAAAAACCCTAGAAAGCTAAATCTATTAGTTCTACTATGTAGAAAAGAACTATATTAAAACTAGGACTCTTAAACTTCCATAATATCTCTAGTACTAAGGACTAAGGACCAAGTCTTAATAGTTCTAGTAACTCCCAGATTTAGTTTTTTTAATACGGCCTCCCCCCCTAAAAGATATGTAAACTAGGCTAATATAAATTCTTTAAAGTTGTACCTTAATTACTTATATACTAGTATCGCTAGGAAGTACTTATATATTAAAATATACACTAGGATATTATATCTAAATACCCTAATTTATATAATTTAAGTAACTTTCTACTTAGATAATAGTTAGATAAGATAAGGCTAAGTAAATAGGGTCTATACCCTTTTAATACGTATAAGAGCAATAAATAGTAGAGTAGGTACTAGAGGTATAGTATCTAGCTAGCCTAGTAGGAACGTATATAGATAGAGTTATATAAGAAGATAATAAAGGTAAGGTAATAGAGCGGGGCGTAAAATATAGAGTAATTAGGTAAATAAATATTTACAGCCTTATAAGCTAACGCCTACTATATAATAATTAGTACTAGCCCCTAGCTTTAGCTACTTAAAACCTAAAAGCCTTAATACTTTATTAAGGCGCTAAAACCAAAACCCCCTAATTATAGACGTCTATAGAGGAGATTACCAATATCCTAACTATCTATATTAGCCGGTTCTATTAACTTACTAATTTTATAGTCTTATTTGTTAATGCGATAATAGAAATAACGGGGAAGTAGGTAGTAGACTCTATTTGCTTAATTCTATAGGAAAATAGTTAGGATAAGTAATAATGGAATAGGTAAAGTAGAGAAGATATAAGGATAATTAGGCTGTGGATATAAGCGGTAGGACGAAGGGATTTAGACTAGCTTAGCTAATAGGTATAAAATAAAACTAACCGGAATAGTATTTTAAAATGTTCTAGGAATATTTTAGAAATACTATTTCGGCTAAGCCCGAACTCGTTTATTTAATCCTAACTACCCTCCTTTACTCTAAAATATTAAGTAAACTAAAAATAGTTAACCTTATAGCTATTCTTAACAAGCATTACCCTAATACTATATTACGCACTATATTTAAAGACGTAAGCAGAATATTAATCTTTAACCTTTCTTATTTAGCTAACTTCTTTTAAGAGAGTAGATATCCTCTATAGTATTATTAAAGCTATTAATCCTAAAAAACTCTTAAACCCTAATATAAGGTTAAGGACCGAATATATATAACGAGCTGTAATTAAAGTAAAGGCTCTTGCGTTTAGGACTTTACTTATACCTCTACTAGCTAAGTAGAAAGAGGAACTAGTAAAGTTCTTTAAACCTTAGAGCCTCTAGCCTAATAATGTTGAGTTTAAGTCTAATAGTATTAAGCCTAGTAGTGTTAAACCTAACCCTAGCGGCTTTAAATCTAATCCTAGTAGCGCCGAATCTAATCCTAGTGGTGTTAAATCTAAGCTTAACAATATTAAGTCTAAAACTAAAAGCGCTAAATCCGAACCTAAAGTCGCTAGATCTGGACTGAGGGATATTAAACCTAAGTCTGAAAATGTTAAAGCTAAAATAAAACGATCCGACCTAAAGGCAGAATTCTACTAAAAAATCTATAATATATAAAAGTTATATATTAAAAGGAAGCTAACACTATCCGTTAGATTTTCTTTATACTATTCTTTTATAATCTTCTAATCTAGTTTACTAATAGGGGAAAAAATAATATAGGACTTCTACCCTATAGGAAGGCACTTAGTCTACTTATTGAAAAGGTTTATATATAAGTTATAGGTAAACTAGCATGTCCTATAACAGCTAATAATATCGCTATATAGGCAAAATTTAGGTAACTGTATTATCTTATTAGTGCTAAGCTAGGAGAGAGTGCTTAGTTCCTACTTATAGATTATATCTTTTAAGATAAGTAAGCTATATTCCTAAGTTCGCGTTGTTTAGTACTTATATACTACCCTAGATAGATAGAAAGGCTCCTAAAGAAAGCCTCTAGCTTGGCTAGTGTTCTTAAACCTATTAAAAAACTAGTCCCTAAAGAAGTAAAGAAATATAATACGAATAAAGTGGTAAAGGGGATCCGCAACTTCTAGTTAGAACTATACTAACTTTACTTAGAGTTACTAGGGCCTATAAAACGGTATCTAAGTATACCTAACTTAGGATTAGCTTACTTAAAGCGGCGTCGGATACCTAAATAAACTATTAATTAAAAACCCTTTTCTAAGTCTTACTTATAGCCCCCAGCTAAACTAGAAGTATATTTAGTAAATTAGATAGTATAAGGATAAGTAGGTAGGATAAGTTATCTAGACCCTATTAAGATGAATAGTTATAGCATTTCTGGTAAGATTTAGATAATATTAGTTTAAAGCCCTACTAACTTACTAGGCAATGTACATCCGTGGACACTACTTAAAAACTTTAATTTTGCTAATTTCCAGTTAGACCTTATAGACTTTAGTGTAGATTTTACTACCTTTATACTAGAATTAGCTAACTTTAATCTAGACTTTAATAGCTTTAACCTACTTAATCCTAGTATAGAAGTATACTAACTAGGCTAATAGGAGATAGAATACTATGTCCCCGCTAATAAAAGCCGGTCTGCTAGATATGTAAAAGATAGCAAACCTAAGCGATAGGATAATATATTTATAGGTGGCTTTATTAATAGATATGTCTTTATTAGCGGCTTTATTAATAGATATATCTTTATTAGTAGCTTTATTAATAGATATATCTTTATTAGTGGCTTTATTAATAGATATATCCTTATTAGTAGATATATATATAGGTGGGCTCTAGATATTAAGAGGAATAATAAACTAATCTTTTAGTGTTCCTATTCTAGCTTTATCTTTTAAATAAAAAACCACCTAGCTTTTTAGATATAGCTTAGCAGTTAGCATACGTGCAGAAATCTATACTAGCTTTGCTTATAGTTATATAGAGCTTAGCTACATCTATTTAAGATAAAGCCTTAATTTTATTACCTAGCTTTTCTATAACGCATTTCTCCAAATTAGGCTCTAAAGCTCTAACCTAAACATTTCCTCTACCGCTAAGATATAAGGACACTAAGGTAATATAGTTAAGAGCGTCTAGTAGGACCTTCTCTAAATATTCGGGCATAGGTAGCGTCTATATTAGAAAAATAGTTTCTATAAAGAGGAAGGGTATATAGGGAGGTATATAGGGAAGGTATTATATAGGGCGTTATATAATTAAGTAGCTAGGATAGTAAAATCTATCTAGAGATTTTAGTATCTAAAATTAGTAAAGTTTAATAGAAGAATACTTACCGCTTTGCGAGCGTAAGTTAACGTAGTGCAATAAAAAGGATTTAATAATGCCTTTTAGTAGAGGGGCTTAGTAGGGCTTAATTAGGCTTTCACTAGCCGGCTTGTTAGGCTTATTTTAGTCGGGCTAAATCCAATAGCTTTGCTTATATTCCGTAGTAAGCCTTATTAACTAACTAAGCCCCTTATAGCTAGCGATAATCATAAGGCTAAAGTTGCGCGTGGTGTCCTATTGCCACCTAATAGGCTATTAATATCGCCTTTTATACCATCTAGCCTCCTAAAACGGCTTTAAGCTATCCTCGACTTTATAGATTACTAGTAGCCCCGCATTCAATCACTGTCTATAAAGCGAGGCGGTATTTGCCCTTTTTTTATAGCGTTTACTATCTCTATATATAAATAATACTCTATTGTCTATAATCTCGGTATATATACGCAGGTTAGTTGATCTTAAGCATACTATACCCTCTATTACGCACTAGATTATATTCTAAGACTAAGAATTACCTATTTAGGCCTTTAACGGCAAGAATTTACTTTTAATCTGGATTATAGAGTTATATTACTAATACCTTATTTGTTTTAATACTGGCTCTTAATAGTTTACCTACCTATAGGATTAAGCTATATATATATAAGTTTAATCTAGAAACTTCTAACTAAAGCGCCCTTATTATTATAGTGCCGACTAAAGGTATAGGCTATATTTAGTATAGCCTAATCCTTATTTACCGTATAAATAGTCGTTTTAAGACCTCCCGCCTAACCCTTATTTATTATTACCTCCTTATACTAAAATATTATAGAGAGTAAACGTTAAAATCTTCTATATCCCTATATCTTATTCTAAACTATAGAGTAATTTAAGATATTTAATTATATTTATCTCTTCCTTCTAACTATTTCCTTCCTTTTCTATACCGTCTAGTCTTTAAAGTTGTAGTTATTATTAGTTATATAGAAGAAGCAGCCCGCTTATATATTATGGATGGTAGTAGGAGTTATAGCCAGCTATATAAGAGTTTAAATTTTACGACTACTAGTAGATTTTAATGGTACTGCTAGGTTATAGAAGGTATTCTCCACGCTATATCCTAGTAAATTACTATATATATATACGTATAAACCTACTCTATATAAATATAGCTCTATATTAACTAGATATTTAGACCTTCCTAGAAGTTCTAATACTTATATAGAGTAGCATTTAGATACTTTTATATCTTGAAATAGTTTAGTTACCTTAGAAAAGGAATTATTATTTTAGTTTTTTCCTAACCTCCTGTACCCTTAAAGCCACCTATTTAATCCTCCTTACTATTAATTAATTAACAATCAATATCTATAGAGTTTTACGTCTTATAATACTAGTTCTATAGATATTTCTATTAACTAGGCTCTCTATCCTATATAGAATACCTTAGCTTGTTAAAGCTAAGCCGCTACTTATAGAATAGCCTTAAGCTAGTAATACTAAAAGCTAGGGGGATTATATAGAGGATCTCTTAGTAATCGTACCTTACCTACGGCCAAAGGGCCTAGAAATATGGTTTTTAATTTATATAGTAGGTATTATATAAGTCTTAAATAGGCTACTAGTAATTTTACTATTAATATTAGTAGGTATACTTCTAACTACTCTTAAGCCTTTTAGTGTGTGTATTCGTGTCGTTTTTTAATAGCATTTACTAACTAGTTTCTAAAGGTCCCTTACTAGTTCGAGAACTTTAGTTCTATATAGTGTCGCTACTTTACTTTCTTATAATACTACCTATACCGCTAGTAAAAGCGTAGGTTACGGCGTCTTTAAAGCGTAATATTAAAGAAGGAGCCCTTAGATATATTATAGAACTATTAATAGACTTCTATAATAATAAAAGCTCTATAGAAGTTATAAAGGTTATAAACCTAGGAGAACGGTTTGTTAATCTTATAGATTACCTATTATTTAATATAATGCCTTCTATAATTGATATTATTACCATTATAGTCTATCTATCGCACTTTATTAATAGATATATTAGACTTATTGTAATAGCTATAGTCGTCCTATAAATTTAGGCCGAACTCACTAAGAATCCTAAGCTTTTTTAGATATATTAAGATTATACTATAATACGATATAGGGAAAGCCGGATTAAATATAAAGTAATAAAACATTAGGAGCTGGTAATTTCAGCCAACTATTAAGATTACGAGAACCGCTAACTTTCCTCTATATTATCGGATTTTATTATACTAATACGGCAAATATCTTAGCTACGCTTATTTGCTAATTTAGTGGAGTATATAATAAAAACAATCGGCCTAGTAATCGCGATGTGGCTCTTGGCTCTTTGTATTATAGAGGGTCTCGCACCTTTAGGCAGCTTATTTATTCTAATTTAATCCTAGCTAAGTATATTTAAATTTATAGACTTTAATATAAGATTATATAATATTCTTATAGATTACCTTAGTTTAGGAGAGCGTTTTTCTAAACTTCTTTAAGCTAGGCTATCTATTGTTGACAAAGAAGGAGTAATAAGCCTTAAGGTTACCGCTAGGCGCGTTAAATTTACTAATATCTTATTTTCCTATACGGATAGTGACCGGCTGGCGGTAAATAAGATTAGTTTTACAGTTGAGGGCGGGAAGACTATTACGCTTATTAGACGAAGCGGAAGCGGTAAGTCTATAGTCTTTAAGCTTTTACAGCGGTTTATTAACCCTAGTGGGGGGGGTATTAAAATTAATAGCTAGAATACCTATAATATTACATTAAGTAGCCTACGAGATAGTATTACAATTATCCCCTAAAGCCTTAACTTACCAAATAAGTTAATTAAGGAAATTGTTATATATAGGCTTAACGCTAAGGCTAATAAGATTAAGGAAGCCTATAAAGCCGCTTATATATATAACCGGATAATAGGTTTTAAAACCTAATATAACACTAAGGTTAGGGAAGAAGGTGTTAAACTATTAGGTGGTAAGCGTTAACGCATTGCTA
>Ga0193728_1001161_pt1 | contig 13309 bp, 9 predicted proteins | sample U1c1metaG_FD_143037 | JGI IMG/M metagenome (GOLD analysis project Ga0193728, IMG submission 143037) | Soil microbial communities from a riparian zone of the East river system, Colorado, United States - U1c1 | ecosystem: Environmental > Terrestrial > Soil > Riparian zone | place: USA: East River...
AAATTTGCTCTTTATTTTCTAATACTTTAGTTTCATATTGTACTATCCCCTCCTCAATTTCCCTTATTCTCCGCTCAGCTGGAATTGCTCTGCTCCAAACACTATCAAAAACATATTGTTGCTGATGTTCTACAATTTCCTTTACATTGCTATAGATGATTTTAGATGCTGGCTTCCCTTTTCCATGCAAGCTTGCAGGAGCAATGTATTCTGTTTCACTTAGGTAGAAATTTCCCTTAATTCCCTCTACATGACGAAGCTCATCAACCATTTTTATTAACTGTTTACAATAGTCGATATTATTCTCAGTAACTTCAGTACCGTACCTTAATTTAACACCTCTACTTTTGGCATCAAGAAACGCTTTTTTTAGGTGTTCAATTTCGATAGCTAACGATGGCCGGGTATAATCCACGCAAACATCGATTCTACTCTTTGCATTAGAGGTAAATTGTAATACTGTATTTATTACGTTCTGCTTACCATGTAATACCTCAGTCCTTTCTTTCTTACCAGTGGTAGAAGGCAAAGCTGTTTCCATACTACACAATCCTCCATCTAGAGGATTCAGCTAAATGTATTGATTGCATTACAATTTCATCAAGATCTTCTAGTATCTTAGTTCTCCAAGATCTCTATCCTGCCTACTGCTTTTTTTAAGTGAGCTGCCATGAGTACAATAGCGATCCAGCTACTATAAGTACACTAGTCAGCAGTTCCTATTAGAAATCATAAACAGGCTTGATATAATTTAGACGATCGCTCGGAAAAGGTGGTCGTGATATATTTGAGGTATGAGTACGATAATCAGCCACACTCGCTCAAGTTTGCGAATTATGTGATCTGTTCTATTATCCAGTCTTTAAATTTTATAATTGCAAATTCTTCAGATTGCTTGATAAAAAGCCGTATCTTTTATCTTCCATTGATCCTCAGGAATGGAATCAAAAAACTCTTGCATACACAAAGTACATCTAAAACGCAAATTTCTCGGATTTTCAGTTATTCCATAACGGTACAGAATATTAGCAATTTTTCCAAATGCAGCATCATAATCTCTCTTAAACGGCGTTATTTCGAAGGTTTGGTACAATATTAAAGTTATTGCATCTAAATCTTCACTTATCTGCTCCTTCTGAAGAGTTGGTTCACATTATAATAATAGATGTCTGCTATTCTGACACTAACAATATTGCATACTAGGGGAATATTTTAGTCATAATGAATCATTTTGCATTTAGATAGTTGCAATATATACTGGTAAAAACATTTTCGAGTCAATTTTCACACAGCGTGTGGTGCAATTGGAGTCGTCGAACCTATTAAATCGTATGTAAATGTATCATTAGATCAATGGCAGATAAAAATGAATATCCTGAAAAATACGGCTGGTGGATAAGTGAACTAAATTCATTGGGAATTAATACAGATAGTAAGAATGAGGAATCAACTGACGTACACGCACTTGAGAATCTTACCGATGATGTAAAGCAAAACTTTATTCGCGACTACAAAACCGGTTATAGTGAAGAATGATAACAGTAGTATTATGACTTGATCTCTGCATTTTCATTTGAAAGATATTCTTCGTCATATAGCGGAATTACGTTCTCTTATTATTGAATAAATTAAGCGTACAGTCACAATACGACAAATAAATAGAATTTAAAAGATTGAAGCACATACCCAAAATCAGTATTGAACATACATTTCATCTTATTTTATTAGTTTAGAGTGCCTCGTGAGTTTATTATAATGATGAAATATTATAGACATTAAGATTGGCCGTACCCGTATAGGATGGCAGCATGGAAGCACGCTGAATTCTATAAAGGTGAAATTGAGTACATCTTGTCAAATATCCTTCTATCCGATTTGTCATGGTACAGCCCAAATTACAAGAGCTTGGCTATATTGCACATACTCGGGTAAAATGGCGCTAGAAAAGGATGCTGTAAGACTTCTACATCATTTACCTAGATGTATTTGATGGGTAGTAAGCAATTCTTCTAACACGTTTGATGTTATAAAAGGTGATACAATTGCAAAGATCATAACTACGAAAAAACCCATCACCATAATAATATTTGATGCTTTTGCCAATCTCCTATTGCAGTCATTTTTGTCCATGTCCTCTAGTTCATTCCTTATCACTCCCCTTCTTTTTTTATTGAAGAAATTAAATAAATTTATAGATCCTAAGATACTAGAAGCTGAAAATAACATCAAGGCAATCCATGCAAAAATTAGAAAAATAAATCTGGCCACAATAACTCCTGTAGCTTCATCTGCTGCTCCGAGCTTACCCAAAAACTCCGGAATAAGAGATATAAGTATAAGTAATCCAGCTATTATAGCCGCATTAATTTTTAGGATATCAACAGGCTGTAGTTGATTGGCGCCTGACAAGTAGAAATAGTTTCTCAAGTAGAATTATTAATGATAATTGAGGATTATACCTATAGATTACATCTGAATTGGCTTTGGTCATGGAGCTATAGAAAGGTTTGAACGAAGAGTTCAGAAATGGTATAAATAAAAAAATATTGGGATCCATAGGAGCAGTCATGGCTCGTAACAACAAACCACTAGTATATTGATTAAGTAAATCTTAAAAGCACTCGAGCTGACAGAGCATGGTCATCTATTTTTTGATTATTTCATCTGTTTTTGTAAAGATATCTTTATGCCTTTTCTTCTCATATGCCGTCAAAGTTCGTAGCATTGTAAAGACTTGGAACGAGCCTTTTGAATAAATGAAGGAATTGACCTACCCATTAAGGGCTCATAAACTAAACTAAATTAGCAAGTCAAATATACTAGGCGAATCTATTTACGTATATCTGTCTGTTATATTATGCTCAAATTACAGATATGATAGATGTAATAAGTTAGTTTAGTCAACCTCACTATTCAACAATAGTCTAGCAATGTTTTTTGTTTTAACGCTGATGGTTTTCTCTTTTCTAAACGGACCAACTTTGAAACTTTCAGTCCTACTTTTCTTATCTTTGCTTTGTTATCATCAAATGAGAACCTGTCCAATAATCCTTCAATAACAGAGGCTATACTTTCTTTCCTTGTCTGATAATTTGAATATGATGTTTCTCTTGTTTCAATTGAAAAATCAGCCCTAACGATCTTAACAGCTATTGTCTTAAACCGATATTCACGTCTAGATACTCTTTCGTAGAGCTCGTCAACTAATTCACCTACCAAGAATTGTAGTATTACTTTTTTATCCTTTGTGAATGATTCAAGAGTACGCTCAGTACTAAGGGAAATATGATCTTCCCTAGGTATAACGGGGTCTTCATCTTGACCATTCGCTACTTGCCACATCCAAAGTCCATTCCTTTTGCCAAACTTATCCATTAAATTCTGAACATCATATTTTGCAAGTTGACCAATCGTGTGAATTCCCATTTCTTCCTTCAAAACTTGCTGGGTTTTAGCACCTATGCCGGATACTCTTTCAACTTCTAGGTTTTCAAGAAACTTTTGTAGTTGATTAGGGTAGAAAATAGTTAATCCATCAGGTTTTTGGAAATCAGATGCCATCTTTGCAGCTGACTTAGTTGGTGCTACTCCTATAGATGATCTAAGATTACATTGCTCCTCAATTGTCTTCTTAATATCTAATGCATAGCGTTCTATGTTCGAATAATGATACTGATTATATTTTGATACTACCTTTTTGGTACAATCCAAATACGCTTCGTCGATACTTGTTTGTTCTAGAACATCTGCATACCCTTCTAGCATACTCATAACTTTATCAGAAACTTCGCGATAATATGGAATGTCAACTGGTTTTAATATGAGATTAGGACATAAATCCCTAGCTTTTGAAAGGGGCATAGCGGACTTTACGCCAAGCTTCCTAGCCTCATATGAGGATGATGCAACTACACCTTTTGTTATATTATTTCCTTCTTGTTGGTCAGTCATAATTGCAGCATGTGGTTTTCCTATTAGTGATGGATCACGGAGCTCTTCACAGGACGGATAGAAAGCATTCAAATCAACACACGTTATGACTCTACCTATCCAATAATTCTGACCATCGTTCTTTCTTTCAGGTAGATTCAACAGCTTTAACACCGTATCCACAGTTGCAGGTCTATCCACAACGATAATTGTATATTCAAGTTCTTTTCCTTTTTTTGTCTCCTCTTGTTCTTCGTTTGCTTTTTGAATCCATTTCTTTATCACGCTTTCTTCGTTATCATTAATTCTGAGATACAAAAAATCTGAGGTTACAACTGGTCGACTCTTCTCAGTCCACGCCAAAGCAGCATTATACTTTTCTAAAATATGATATGTTAAGTCCTGAAACCAAGAATAGTGATTAAATTCCATGACAACTTGATACCCATAAAAGGCACAAATCCGCAGCACTTCGTCGAGCCATTGTCTACCATCTTTTAAATTAATCGTAGAGGATGGCTGAATCACCAGAGCAAGAACCTTTTCTTCCAAAGGGTCCACGTCTTGTTCTAGGAAATTTCTAAGCCTTTCTGTATCAGTACCTTGAATTATGGCTTGAGGTATTCTTAGTGTAAAACGAAAATTATCCGGAGTTTGCCTTGCCCACTTTTCAAAAGTTAACCTACTATCAATGCTATTTAAATAAACCTCAACAAAATCGAAAATTCTAGAATAATATGCCACATATCCTTCTGGATCTAGTGTATTAGGATAGAAGTCCTTTACCCATGTTTGATATTGACTCCATCCTGAACAGCCGACGTAATACTTCAATGTATGTCTGCTTTAATTTATTAACAAAAATAAGGACTATATATTCTATTTTATACATCGGATATATTCGGAACGGCTTTTAGATTTCAGAAGAAATATGCAGAACGACCTGCAAGAGAAAAGCTCGTCTCATAAAAACTCACTTCACACAGATTCGCACGGACATCTACTATGCATACACACACAGACACAAGAACGACAAAATTATGATAAAAAGAAAATAATTAGAATAAGGAAGAGGTTGTAATTTGGAATGGTTAGAATTAGCCATATTAACAATTCACCACTTCGAACATGTAAGCGATTCAGTCTTCCAACCCTATGTATGGAGAACCCAAACAAGAATTAGTACAGCGATGAAGTTTTATACTCACTTAACATTGAGTGGGCATGCTATTGACCTTAAAATCCCGGGCCAGACTCAATAATGGAGTCGAGATTCCACGCCTCGGATTAGGCGTTTACCAGTCACCTCCGGGAAGAATAACACAACACGCAGTCGAGTACGCGTTGAATATAGGCTACCGACACATCGACACGGCCAGTCTATACGGGAATGAGGCTGATGTAGGCATGGCATTCAGGGAAAGTGGACTCCGGAGGGAGGAAGTATTTATCACCACGAAGGTCTGGAACAGCGACCAAGGATATGACTCGACTTTGCGAGCGTGTGAGGGGAGCTTGCGACGGCTCGGGTTGACCTACGTAGACCTATACCTCATTCACTGGCCAGTCCAAGGGATGAGTGATGAGACCTGGAGGGCAATGGTTCGGTTGTCCGAGGAGAGCAAAGCTCGGGCGATTGGCGTGAGCAATTACGAGATCCCGCATCTAAAAGACATCCTCAAGAGCTCTGACGTTACGCCTGCGGTGAACCAAGTAGAATTCCATCCATTCCTATACCAAAAGAATCTGTTACAGTTCTGCGAGAGGAATATGGTTCAGCTGGAAGCTTACAGCCCGTTGACCAGGGGAGAAAGGCTTGACCATCCAAATCTTTTAGGGGTAGCGAAGAAATATGGCAAAACGTCGGCTCAGGTCCTAATTCGGTGGAGCTTACAACACGGATTGGTCGTCATTCCGAAGTCCATACACGCGGAGAGAATCCGGCAAAACAGCGAGGTCTTTGACTTCAGCCTTGAACCCGAAGACATGAAACTTATCGATTCACTCAATGAGAATTTGCGTACAGTGTTTTTGAGTTAGTTATATGTAGTATCACAGATCACAAAAAAAATGATGGACGGTTGATCGTAGTTTAAGCTTCAATCCAAGTGTCTGAAAGCGTTCTTTGCTTTAAGCGTAAGTCATTAGCTGTACATGGTTCATTCTCCAAATATTTTCAGTGTGCTTTCGCCTTGATAGTAAGAATAACGTTGCTTTGTCTGCCTTTATATTCCACCTGTACCGATGAATTGTCTAACCCTCAAGCAACGCTTATAGGATTTAGTAATCCCTTGGACCTGCTGTGCTTGGCTATATGAAATTCAGAGCATTCCAAAACGAAACGAAACGGAGCAGCACACTAAACCAGTTGACTTGGCGATGACTCTGTATAGAGATACGAGATTAAGATTCCTCTTTGACCATTAATCTGAATTTACTAAAGGATGGGGTATCTTATGCATATCATTGACTATCTTTTCACCTATTGCTGATCCAACACTCATTCCATTGTAGATATCTTCTTTGAAATGGATTCCAGCCCAAAACCTCGACATGGATGCTTCAACAAGAAGGCTCTCAAAATAGTTCTGTTCGTTTGGGAACAAGTCATCTAAAACCTTAGTTGCTGCTGCAGAGATCGTTGAATGCCCTGAAGTATATCCTGGAAAATTCGGAGTTGGTATGACTGTTGTAAAATTAGCGATGCGTTGAAATGGCCTAGCAGTCCAGTATGTATACTTTGTATACCATGTAGACACAAATGCATCGTATATAGCTGTATTCAGATATGCACTGGCACGCGCTGCATCAAATATACTCAGATGATTTAGGATGATTAGTTGATTTAGAATGTTATTCCATATTACTGGCGGTAGCGTATCCCCCCACTTGTGAGCGGCCGCAATCTGTTGTGGTGTTCTGACATGAGAAGATTGCAATATATCTTGTACGTTAAGTTTGTCCTCGTTTGAGCCACACATAGGAGGAGGAGCTGATTGAATTTCAGCACCTGATTTCAAAATATATGTCTTCCAATAACCTGCCATTGGCGTAACAGGATTAGTACCATTCCAAATACACTTCCCTACTGGCATAGAACCAGTGAACCTAACGTTAGAACCATCACTTTTGGCATATTTTGTAATATTCTGTCCGACTTGAATTCCCAACAGGATTCCATTTCTAGTGGCGTTCTCATCATCCTTAGACTCTTTTGCAACTACCAATTGCATGTTTTTCAACTTATTGATATCCATGGTGTTGTTAGGAAACAAAAAAGATAGCACTTTAGATGCTGATCCCGCAATAACCGATTTTGCGGAAACAGGTATACTGTCATTTCTATTATGTGCCTGCAATATTGAATCGTACATGGCAACATGTAACAACGCATAAACCCGAGCTAGCTTTGTAGGTGGCAGTTTTGCTTGCGTAGCAAGTTTTGTTGCAAATTGGTTCCAAGAAACGACAGGATTAGAAGAATTGAATGCCGTAGCTACATTAGTAGTAGCTGAAATGCTAACAATATTAATTGCAAGTATAAATATCAATGATATAGAGGTAAGGTTCTCTTTCGGTTTTGCGAAGCGGCGAGTAGAGTTTAAATGATAACAATGAAAAATTTTGTAACCACGCACAACTATCGGTACGACTCCCAAAATTTTAGTCCTTCGATTATTGCAAAAAAATTCTTATAGCTACTGCAGCTGTCCATCCTATCTAGCCTTGCCGAGTGACATTGTTGGTGTTGTTGTTATTGCTACTATTGCTTACCAACCATTGCTGCCTGCAGTGAGGCTGTCGGGTGTTTATCGAAAGAAACTGCAACAACAAACATGTTCTGACGGCTCACAACCTGATTCCAACTTGAAACCGTCCCACCCAACATCAATGACAGCAACAAGGGAAGACAATATAGGTTCGTTTGCTTTAATTCATTTATTTGATAAAGTTATCCCTTAGTCTTGCTCTTCTGCAAACTAGCCTTTAGCGCTGCAACGAGGTCTCTGGTATCCTCTTTTACTCTCTCTGCTGGTTTGGCGATCACTGGTTTACCCTTCGCCTTGGAGTCTATTAGCTTTTCTAATTCTTTAGCATAGGCATCTGAATACTGACTTACATCAAAGTGTTCACTTGATAGATTTTCAACAGTAACTTTCCCAATGATAATTCTTTAGTATCTACATTAGCTCGCTGTATTCCTTTCAATTCGCTAATTTCATCGACTGGTCTTATTTCGTCTATATAATGAAGCATATGCATTAGTATTCCTCTTTGATAGGGTCGGAGAGCGACAATATGCTCTTTATCCTTGAACACCACCTTTCCTATGGCTATCTTTTTGGTTTCACTTGGCACTTTTACAAAAAGTGAATAAGCCTTGTCATTCCCACTTTTATTATCAGGTGCAACATAGTAACTTTTCTCTATTAAGATTGGGTCTAGTTCCTTGTCTTGAATGAATTCTCTAATGTCAATTGTGTTTGTTGTTTTGAGTTTAATCTTGTCTAAATCTCCTTTTTCAAGTACGACATAGTTATTTTTTGTAACCTCATAACCCTTTTTAATTTCAGAATATGATACTTCTTTATCTTCAATGGGGCACCATTTTTTATACTGAATCCTATGACTATTCGGACATAGTTGGTTGAACGAAAATTCTTTATTTTCGGTGGCTAGATATACCTTTACAGGGATATTGACTAACCCAAAACTTACACTTCCTTTCCACATACTTCTGGAAGCCAAATGATGTTCAAACTACAGATGAGCTTTTGTTTTTATATCAACTACTGAGTCATAGTTAATAACTTAATGCAGGTATCTTTACATGGTAGAATATTATCTACCTTAATTCTGAAGCTTATAGTACCTGTTACTACACAGTGCGCGGACGATATGTTCTCACCACAAATCGACTCGTAATTGGTCCATGGCCCAAATCAGTAGATGATGCCGACTTTGAATACACATCACAAAGTAACCCTTTCACTAGGCACGGCTAGTAATCCTATTAATGATTGGAACAAAGGAACTTGATTCGGATCATGAATCAACAAGAGAGTTAGCAATACAACGAATTGCGTTTAACTGAGTTTGTTTCTCGTTTCAGGTTAAGATTAGCGTTGAATTCCCAGCAACTAATGCGGATATATGCTGAAAATATGAAAGAAATTATGGTCATATTACTTCTTGTATTTCACTATAATTCCTTACAAGGGACAACAGTAGCGGAGACACTCTCTAGTACAACGTACTTCATACTTGTAAACTAGGCTCGCAGATCCTTTTAGTCCCCGTAACAGGCATACTTTTCCTCCAAATGCAATAACTTAGAAAAGCTCCGCGAATGAGAATTATGACATCAAACGTGGTTCAAAAATAGTAGTAGAGGGTTCAAATGTTGACATTTTGCAAGGGGGGGCGGAGCTACCAGCTTTCATGTAACGGCAATATAAAGAGAGTGCCGATTAAGATTAGTCCGAGTACCATTCCTATGACACAGATATTGGATTTGATTTTTAGTTTCCACATATGTTATAGTTTGTTTCTACTAGTATTACTATTGTTCTTAGCTGCGCTTATGAGAAATCAATATGCTTCGGTATTCATAATAAAAGAGTAGAAAGGTAATATAAAAAAACTGATACTCTCGTCTTGTCAAGACATGGGGAATGCTAAAGAGGGGAGACATAAACCTATTTTTCCTTTATTTTTTTCTGCGAGTCCAACGCTAGTTTTGACTGGCATATAAACATAATCAACTCAGAACATATTGCACCACTCTCACTTTGGCTGTAGAACGTCCAATACCAATGAAGAACGAAGACGAGATGGTTATTTGTTATTATTCATGATAAATTACCGATTGAGATGATACCTAAAAGAATGCGGTTATCAAAATGAAAGGACAAATCGATAAAGTTCTTGCAGCCAAGTGCTAAAAGATAGATTACCTGTTAATCTCACTCTTTTCTAAACTTGATCCGGTAGTACAAAGGGAATGAGTCATTATCTATAATTACCTTTAGGAACTCGCCCATCGTTAATTAAACGCCAAAAAAAGGGAGGTGACTTAACCCGTGCTATTCAACGCACACGCCTTTATGGTCCGGCACTTTGGCTTGTACTGCTACCTGTTGAGCTGCTGGGACTCGTTGGAGTGTGGTGATGATGATGCGTGTGGCTGCTAGAGGAAACAGTGTGGGTCGGCGAGGTAGAGCCAGAATTAGTACTATTAGTACTACTACCACTACCTGTATCGCTCGCTGGAGTATTGTTATTTCCAGAAGCTCCAAGACTGCTTGAGAAGGCTTGCGAGTAGCAATCCATTACTTCAGTTGCAGTAAGCTGCCCAAAGTGCCCGTTAGCTGCGCTAGACTGACAAGCAAACAGATTTTTCAAGTTTTTGGTGCCCGAGGAACCTGTTTTTGCAGCGAGTGCAGAAGATGTGAAAGTAGTCGACGTCAGTAAGGTTAGTGCTGTTGCCGCCACTACCACGATGGCAAGGATAGTCGATGTTCTTCTTGTAGTTCTATACATGTACTCGTCCTAGTAGAGATATCCTTTATACGGACTTAGTATAACTTAATCACAACGGAGCTTATAGCAATTCTATATGTGATTTTTCATGAACGATTGTATTATGTGATGACTTAACTATGCATAGGCATTCGACCTATCAAGTAGTCGTGACCACACACATACAGTCACGGTTTCTATCGCTCTCCAGGAAATTCTCTATACTAAGTGCAAATTCTAGGTGTATCCGTGGCCTATAATTAACGTCCTTTTGATATCTTCACAAAGAGAAAGCATATGTTTCATGTCTTGCTAGCCGTCGTGTTCTGACCTTTTTTGCAAATGTTTTTCAAATTCAAACACGAACCATTTCAAAGTAGGGAGACCGAATTGAACCGAAGCTCCCGAACTTAAGAAAAATCAGTAGATCTTTCTCAGCCTGAGGCGATAAGACCTATTTTTAATGTTTTGAGAATAGTTGACATCTATACGATTATAGTTTTTCTTTACTTTCTACTCCTGTTCGTCGATAGGTCGATTTATTATCTCATCGTAACTCCCATAGTTTAATGCGCAGCTCTGGCGAGTATTGCATTAGTTTAATGTACAGCTGTGGCGAGTAATGCTGCGATTGCCTCTACAGGGGACAAAGGTGGCCTAATTATATAAAGCACGGCAACAATAGCAGTCACCATTTCTACCGCAGCAATACCGAGGATTCCTTAGCTAATTAGGTATGCATGATGGAAGAAGTATGGAATATAGGATGAGTATAAATGGGCGCTCAGAGTCCAATAGGCAACATTAGAGAAATCGAGGATAGAGCTAATGAGGACAAAGATTGTATTTTTTTTGGAAAATGGCTTGCATATGAAACTTAAGGAATATTGAAAATTCAATATGGTAAACAGGTAAAAAGCATATTATGACGTTGATACAATCAAAAAGGTGGGCCAATTTGCTACTATTAAGTCAAAACTTGTGATTGGATTCTTTTCGATTGCCTCATTCGTAGTTATTGTGGGAACAGTTGGATTTGTAAATTCGCTTCACATAAATTCTGCTTTCAATGTTGTGACTAATGATACTTTACCAGAACTTCTAGTTTTAGATAATATACAGTCATCAATTAATAAAATATCTTCCGATATTGTAGGTTTCGCTTTAGGAAGTTCGGCGGCTAAGGCGCTGCATCAAGAAAGACTTCAACAAATGATACAAGACAACAAGACATTGACTACATATATAGATCAGTTTGGCAAGATAGCTGAACCTACTGAAATGCCATCTTATAGGCTACTTAAGTACCTGACATTGGCATACTCTACGGTTTCTCTGCAGTTAATCAATTCCAAAGCGAATGGCATGGACGAACAAGCTATTCTAAATATGATCAGATCAACTGATGATATACGCAGTCAAATTAATGTCGTGAGCAATAACCTGAGGAATGTAGAAAAAGCCGGTCTTCAGATGGAAATAGGTAAAGCAAACGATGCTATTCGTACTCAACAAATAGAACTCATTTTTAGCAGTATTGGTGCATTTATGGTATCTCTTGTCATCGGCAGACATATATCTCAATATTCAATTATTAAACCACTATCAAGATTAAAAGATGCGGCATCGCAAATAGCTTCTGGTAATCTTGATTTTGAGATGAAAAGCTATGCCCAGCCTGACGAAATAGGGGAATTATCGGCACAGTTTGATAGCATGAGGCAAATGCTAAACCAAAGGACAAGAGAATTGGAAACATCCAATACACAGCTTTCGCTGGCTAATGTACAGTTAAAAGAGCATGACAAGGTGCAGCGAGATTTCATAAATATTGCTGCACATGAGCTCAGGACTCCCATACAACCGCTCCTTTTAGCTTCAGCCGAATTGAAACATTTAATGCCAAATGAAGAAACGGTTCTAGTAGTATGTAGAAATGCAAAAAAACTTCAAGACTTGGCTAATGTAATATTAGATGCAGCTAGGATAGAAAGCAATACAATACAGATTTACAAAGAAAGCGTTAATCTAAAGAATATAATACAAGATGCATTGAAAGAAATTGAAGGCCCTCATAATGATAGATTAGAGGTTATGTATGAACCAAGGGATATTTTTATCGTGGCCGATAAAGATAGAATAACCCAAGTGATCTCCAATCTAATGAGCAACGCTCTAAAATTTACGAAGGAAGGCAAAATATTTGTGATTGTAAAAGAGAATAATATAAACGAGCAAGTCATAGTTAGTATAAAAGATCCTGGTGATGGGATAGATCGCGAAATGATATCAAGATTATTTACTAGATTTGCTACAAAGTCATTTGATGGGACGGGATTGGGACTGTATATTTCTAGAAGTATTATAGAAGCTCATGGAGGTACGATATGGGCTGAAGATAATGATGATGGAACAAAGGGAGCAACTTTTTCGTTTAGTCTACCCAAATTATCATCATACAAACGGCGCTAGTAGAATGGATACGTTTTGTTTCAATTGGTTTCAGGCACTTACTAGTAAACTCAAAGGTCTTTTCGTTTTTCAAATTTTCTAATGGTGTCTTGCAAAGCTCTTATTTCTTGTCTGAGCTGAACACTTTCAAGAACTTTCTCCAAATAGTATTTCTCTCCAAGTTTTTTGTAGGTCATAGACACCAGCCGAGTCAGATAAAGATCAATAATAATAACAGCGACGACTATTAAGAACCCTACTAACTGCAATCCGTATTCCAAAGATTCATGGGCACGGCACACTCCAGGCGACAATATTCTTCATTTTACCATTTCAGTAACATCATGACGTGACGATGCGTCAGTCATCTTGCGCGATTTCACGACATGACCTTTATACCTCTCTT
>Ga0193728_1001162_pt1 | contig 13306 bp, 3 predicted proteins | sample U1c1metaG_FD_143037 | JGI IMG/M metagenome (GOLD analysis project Ga0193728, IMG submission 143037) | Soil microbial communities from a riparian zone of the East river system, Colorado, United States - U1c1 | ecosystem: Environmental > Terrestrial > Soil > Riparian zone | place: USA: East River...
ACGTAGAGTAGTCTGCTTCTGAGGTAATGGTGGTTCCGCAACAGCTACAGATGCAGCTACGTCATCGTCGTCGTCTTCCAATAGACCCGACTGCTGGTTTAACCTGTGCCTCGATCTGGAATTGAATGCCCCCCCTCTGCGAGGAGAAAGACCTCCCGATCCGAAAGGAAAAGGAGTCCCTGATGGCGAGTCAAAATCGTCGGCATCTCCAAAATCGTCGCCCTCTATTGAGGTATCGTCCTCATATGCATCCACGAATCGATCATCAGCCTCCTCATCTTCCATCGATCCCCCTACAAATCGATCCTCGGGTTCCTCAAACGATGGTGCTATCCTGCGTGTGGAACGACTTCCCGATCCGAAAGGGAACGAAACCCCTGATGACGAGGCAAAGTCGTTGACCTCTACTGAGGTATCATCTTCATATGCATCCACAAACCGACCATCATCATTTTCTATTGACTCTTCCATATATTGATCATCATCACCCTCATCTTCCATTGACTCTTCCATATATTGATCATCATCACCCTCATCTTCTATTGATCCTTCCATATATTGATCATCATCACCCTCATCTTCTATCGATCCTTCCATGTACTGGTCATCATCACCCTCATCTTCCATTGATCCTTCCATGTACTGGTCATCATCACCCTCATCTTCCATTGATCCTTCCATGTACTGGTCATCATCACTTTCATCTTCTATGTACTGATCATTAGCTTCCTCATCTCTCTTTGATCTTACCATAGACGGGTCCTCAGCTTCCTCATCTCTCTTTGATCTTACCATAGACGGGTCCTCAGCTTCCTCATCTCTCTTTGATCTTGCCATAGACGGGTCCTCAGCTTCCTCATCTCTCTTTGATCTTGCCATGTACGGGTCCTCAGCTTCCTCATCCTCCTCATCTCTCATCGATCCTTCCATATATTGATCCTCATCTTCCTCTTCATCCTCTTCCACATATTGATCTTCATCTTCCTCATCATCCTCTTCTATCGATCTTTCCATGTAGTGTCCTTCATCACCCACATCACCCATCAATCCTTCCATATACTGATCATCTTCATTTTCATCTTTCATCGACTCTTCATCCTCATCCTCATCCTCATCTTCCACCGACTCTTCATCTTCATCTTCACCTTTCATCGACTCTTCTACATACTGATCATCTTCTTCATCATCTTCCATTGATTCTTCTATATACTCCTCATCCTCATCTTCATCCTCATCTCCCATCGATCCTGCCATATACTGGTTCTCATCATCCTGATCATCCTCCTCATCCCTCACCGATCCTGTCACATACTGATCCTCATCCTCCTCATCCTCCAGCGATGTATCCATGAATGCATCCTCAGGCTCCTCATCTGTTACCCATGCATCCACGAATGCATCCTCAGGCTCCTCATCTGTTATCGATGCGGTCACAGACAATTCAGCAGCAGGAGACTTAAACAGCGGCATTCTCGAATGACTCACAGCGCCAGCTTCATCGGACATAAAGCTAGACAATCCACTTGTGTTGGTAGAGGAAGCGGCATATGCGAAAGAAAGTGAAGGTGTCTGTGATGTTTGTGGCAACGAGACCGATATGAAGGGCTCAATAAAGGTTGCAACATCGTCATGACGTTCGGATGGATCATTGGCTAATGCCTTGAGCAGTGCTAGTTCGATAGGTTTTGGCAGGTCAGCAACAATTTTAGTGGGAGAGATGGGAGCATCGGTCGAATGTTTTAACCACATTAAGGAGAAACCATGGGCCGTAAAAGGCACATGACCTGTGATGAGTTCGTATATAATACAAGCAAGCGCGTACTGGTCGCTCTTTTCGCTGACATTGCTAATAAATTGTTCTGGTGCCATATAGCTAACAGCATGGGCATCAGATTTATAGCCAAGTTTATTTATATCAATGAGGCCCACAAGACTGAAGTCGGCCAGTAATGTATTGCCATCAGCGTCGAATAAAATATTGTCCGGTTTGATGTTTCCATGAACGACATTAGACTGATGGATATAACTGAGGGCTTGTCCTAACTGTACGCAGATATTCAAAGCATCTGAAGTACTTAGGCGTTCAGAGGATACACCATCTATACGATCCATATGACTTCGCAATGAGCCGTAAGGTAAATACTCACTCACCACATATGGTTCACCTTCCTCAATCCCTATGTCTAGGACAGGTACACTATACTGGTGACTGAGTTGTTTGATAAGATCGGCTTTCTCAACAAAGTCTTCGTAGTCATAATTGGAAGGAAGACACGTGGCATCGAATACCTTGAGAACAACTTCATGTTCGGGCTCATCAACTGGATAAGCGATGTAGACATCCCTCAAAGATTTCCTGCCAAGTTGGGTGGAGAGATGGTATTTATTGAAAGATGTATGCATACGATAATCCTATCTACCTTTCCAGGGATAAGTAATACATGCGTAATATAGAATTGTTTAAATAATAAGTTTCTTAGTATAGTATTAAGTGTTATTTCTTACGTTGGCCATCTGACCTTATGCTCCTACCAGTGGGTATTTTCACATCGTTATCGTTCAATATCCGCGTTACTCCCTTAGCCAATCCATGCCTATCACCATTTATCTCGTCTGCATGCCTTTGAAATTCACCTAATATTTCAGCTCTTCTTGCTGCATTTACTTCTTTTTGACTTTTCACGTCTACCATAAAATCGTCATCATCATCATCATCTTTTGATGTTTCTAAATATCTTAACCTGCGTTCTTCTCCAAAGCCCTCTATTTGCAATTTCGTTTTTTGCAAAAATAATGTTACTTTACGACCATTATCCTCGACCTTTAACTTGCCTTCACCGATTGGGTATTCTCCATTTTTATTTACAGATATTTCTTGTGTTTCTTGTGTTTCTTTTTCACTTTTATATCTAATTATACGTCCCTTTTCTAAAGAGTCTTCTACTCCTAATGAGTATTCTCCATTTGTTAACCCTAAGTTGTCGTTAGTAGTACCTACTTCGAAGGGCAGAGCATCACCTCTCACTATAGAAAACCTACTATCAGCTTCCGCTGGCTCTACTTTTATTATTCCATCTTCTTCTTTTACTCCTTCTATATGCTGACCGACAAAATGGACTGTTCTTCCATTTATTTCTAGTTCACGTTCAGTGATATTCTCAGAGTCTTCTCTGCTTTCTTGCGGTTCACTATGGAGTTCCTCACTAGGTTCCATTTGATTCTTCCTCCTGGTCAGAATAGTTTCAAGGTCTGTGAATGATCCGTTTGGGCCAGGGGCTTGTCTTGATAGCCTCTAGCAGATACGCCCCTGATGACGCCAATCGGAGCAAGCCTAGCCACTGCATTTCAAGGAAAACGGGCATGAATAGTAGTACGTCGTGGCAACATTTGCACTCCTCAGGCGAAACGCTATTCCCCGCATGGAGAACTCATATCTCATCGAATGACTTGTCCGAAAGCTCTGCGGGTAAGTGGTTGCTCTTATCTTTTTGGTTAAGATTATAACCCTTCACGTAATCCTTGTATTGGTGCCTCAGTTTAGCGTCCATATCATTTAACTGACGCATCCTATTCGCGTGTTCTGGGTGTTCCTTAAGAATCTCTAGCTCCTTCTTCGCAAACTTAACGTTATGCTTGTAGTGGTGCTTTATGCCCTTGGCAACTGCGTGAGTCATTTTTATTGTTGCTGGCTCCTGCTGCTGCTGCTGACCACCGCTCATTTTTAACATCTCCATAACTGCTGCACCAAAATTCTGACTTTCATTTGCAAATGTAGCATTGGAATACTCCAAGGCATTAAGACCCCACTTGATCCATTTTACCTTACGTTCAAGTCTTGTTAGTGCTTCTTCTTTTCCTTCTTTTAAATCACTTCTGGGTCTCATATCGAATATACTTCCTTTTTTACCTGAAGTATTATCTAGATCGGTTATACCTCTGTCCTCGTCAATTTTGTTCTGGGTAGCTTTGTCTATTTGGATATTTTCTTGCTGCATATCACGATAGTGTACAGTATATGTACCATCTTCCTCTCTCATTACATTAAGTACATCATCTACATTTCTTGTTGTACCATCTTCCCTTGTCATTGTTAATTTGTCACCTGCATGCTTCATAAAAGCATGTTTCTCAGCATCATCTTTGATCTGTTCTGCTGCTTCGGAATCAGGTTTATATGCGCGAACCTCACCATCTTTTTGCAGATACCATTCCCCAGTATTTCTATTATAATCAAGGACCGTCGCGCCTTCCATATTTTCTTTTATCTCTGCTATATCATTTGCATCCATTCCTGGCTTTATTTGTGAAGCAGTTGCATTTTCCAGTACAGCTTTTTCCGTAGCTTCTGGTATTTTGTTCTTGATACCAAATCCTAAAGAAGATATTGCTTTATCGGCTTTGTCCATTTGCGCTTTGAATTCTTTTGCTTCGTTGCGACCGTAACCATCAATGTCCTGTTGTCGTAGTTCATGTTTTGTTCCATTATGTCCGTAGCTATAAGTTCCGTCATCTAGCTTCTTCAGATTCCTTATATCCTCTGCTTTAATTATTGGTAGCTCCTCAATAAACATCATAGCGTGTAGACGATTGAGATTATCTGCAAAAGCTTGCCTCCTCATATCATATCCAATTTGTTGATAACGTGCTCTATTAATTTCATTGCCACCATCATCGTCAGTTTTTCCTAGGTCATCTAGTTTAAAGTGGGAGTAATTACCACCCTCCACATAAACTTTTCCTTTATCATCTCTTTCGATCTTTAAATCTTGAGCATTTGCTCCTAAGCGTTCTGTAGCGAATTTTCGCACAGATTCTTCTGCATAGCTTGGTAACTCAGTTTCGCTGGCCTTTGGTCCGAAGAGGCTCTTCCACACGCCTTTCTTTTCATTGAAATCAAATCCTAAAGATTTTAAGTCTCCTTCGACGCTTTCCATATGAGCTATGAATCTTTCTTTGTCCAGATCACTCCATTCTCCCCTTTTCCCCGGTTTTAATGTACGGTCTTGTCCATTAGAGTCTTGGTAGTTATAAACTCCTGGACCTATCCTCGTCAGATTATTTAGTTCTTCCTCTTCTTTTATCGGCTTGCCGAAAACAGAGTCCTTTCCTTCATATTGATTGAAAGCCTCCCTAAAAGCTTGATTTCTAATATCTCGTCCAAGATCTTGAAAACGTTGTGCATCATCTCTTTTTAGTTCGCTCAGGTCATACATGTGCGAACCATGCTCATCCGTTAACCGAATATTTTTGTCACCATCTCTTTCGAGCTGTAAGTTTTCAAGTTTATCTTCTCCGAGGAGTTCTCCAGCAAGTCTTAGCGTAGGTTCTTTTATATAATTTGGCAACTCTTGTTGGTTTCTTTTTGCAGAGGGTTTCCCCAAGCCGTCCCGCCTGGGGTCCCATCTGTTTTCGTTTGTATGCTCACGAGGGTTAAGACCTCCGTGGATACGCGTGTCTCCTCTAGCCATGGTCTTTTTCTCCTTTACTGAAAGATTACTGTCTGTTCATACTTGCCTAATGGCGGGGTACGGCGGGCGCGACCTGTGCCCTTCATGGGTATAAATCGGGCCCCTACACACTACGCGATAAATCGCACAAGAGTGCTGTCTGTTCATAGTTTGCCTAATGGCGGGGTACGGCGGGCGCGATACATGATTCCAATGGCAAATTTTGTGCGGACAACAGAAAGGGCCAAGGTGAGCCCGCGCCCGTGGGGGCGAGGTGGGGCAACACGCTCGCCACCCAGAAACCTCCTACTCCAGTCACAGTTTTTTTCCGACACTTCTATTATTACCTAATGAAAGCGTCGAGACAAGGGGGAAAGGGGGACAAATTTGACAAGGATCTAACTTCCCTTCACCCCAATCCCTCTTGCCATTTGTGTCTCCCGCCGAAGCTGATTTACGCCTCTACATACTGCTCTGGCATACCTCCCACTTCCGATGTACCTCGTCTTGACGGCCCAGCTAACCATGTACCAATGGCCTCTCTAATATCGGCATCTTTAATATTATCTTTATGCTCATATAACCATGCCTTAACTCCATCATCTTTTTCCATTTTAGACATAAGAGTTTGAATATCCTCTTTATTAGCTCCTATTCCTTTAAGAGATTCATATATACCTTTACTATTTTTTTCATATAATGCTTTATCTCCTTCATTTATTCTCATATTTCCAATAAAATCTCTAAATTCCCCTTTGAACTCCTCTTCACGCAACCAACTAGTAATCTCAGATGAATTTGAATCTGTCTTAAGAGCATCCACAAGTTTCTCAGGGTCACCTCCTCTGCTTATAAATTCTTGATATGCTTTTCGGGCTGTTTCCCTAGCTATAGCTCCCTGACGTTCTGTTTCTGCCATACTTTCAATTAAACCTACATACTCTTTTTCCAATTGCTCATCTGATATCGACCTTTGAGAGAGGTCTTCGGCTTCCCGCTCAGTCTCTTTTATCATCAATTCATTTCTATCTATATTTTGTGGATCATTTCTTTCTAAACTTTCAACTTTATTTGAGCCTTCTGATACTTCTTTTGCTGAATCCATATTTGGTAAAGCATCATGATCTGATCCATCTATTTTGCGGTCTCGTTCACTTAGATCTGTTGAATTGTTCTTTTCATAAATTTCATACTTTTTACTATCGACTGAGTCTATTGTTGCACGATCTGGCTCTAGTACTGTGTCTGAGGTCTGCTGGTTCCATTCTTTTGGCTGTCTGAGGGCCTCATCATGGTCTCCTATGAACTGATCATTTTCTGCTTCCGAAGAATAAGTACTCTGGGGCTCTACATGCTCCTCATGGGTCTGACCATTCTCGAACTTTCTCGTTCCCCTAGAAAGAACACGACCCTGATGCTCTTCAATTCCTGCAGGCTGAAGTTCATGCTGAGGCTTTAGAGTATCCCGACCTTTAGCATCAACATTCGGCTTTAGAGCATCCTCAAGGTGTGTTGAGTTTTGGTCACTAGACAGTTTGTTATCGTTATCAGCACTTTGATTAGCCTGCGGCTCATCATTCTGAGGGTTTAATCCTTCTGCAACTTCGTCTGCTGTTCGCAACTCTACATCATTCTCCTGTTGCTCATTTCTTTCGCTTTCCTCTTGTTTTGCATCTCCAAAGTCCGCTTTCCCTTTCCCAAGCGGCTGGTTGCCTAATTTCGACGTGTCAGAGAGTGTCTGACGTTCTAGCCTCTCTCCATTAGCCGTATTTACCTTATTATTTTGCTGTCTCTGGACCTCACCTTCCACTTCCTTTACAGTAGTCTTTGCTTCTAGATCTGCTCCGTTTCTTCCAGGCTCTCCAATGAACGACTTTTGGCCCAATGAGGACGACTGCTCTAGAGTCATAGACATCTCAGAGAGTGTTTGGCTTGCGTCTTTATGCAGTTCGTCTGTAAGAGCCACCTCGTGCGGGGAATCTTCCTGCTCCCCTCGACCATTCCTACCAGACAACAATTCTTCCTCTTTCTCAAGATAGACTCCTGGCTCTTGCATGACCTTATCAGCCTCCACTTCCACTTCATTAACAGGCTGTTCCCCTGCTAGCTTGCTCTTCTCTGCTGCTTCCCGCTTCTCTACCTTAGCTTCGGTCTCCTCTAGCTTAATAACTGCTTCTACTTCTTCCTTAGTCCGCTTATCTCCCTCAACTTGGGCAACCTGTTCCTCGCTTACAGTAGTGCCTTCAACCTCTTCATCTCCCATTAGCATTTCTATAAATTCTAATGTTTCTTCAATATTATTATCAACAGGTATATTTTGAGATGTATTTGCAAATAATTTATCCAGACGTCTAAATTTATCTTCAAATTTCTCAGCCTTTTTCTCATACTCTTTAACCTTTTCATCATATTTTTCAATCTTTTCATCATATTTTTCAATCTTTTCATCATATTTTTCATTTTCTACATTAAAATTGTTAATTTTCCGTTTTATCCCGTTTTCTTTATCAATATCCTCTATTTTATTCCCATTCACATACACATTATCTCCTTTTTTAACTATGTCTTCTTCTGGAGTTTGAATTCTATAAATAGTACCATCTTCTGAAGTTTCAGCAGTATATATTGTATCTCCTTTTTCAATTTGAATTCTATGAATAGTACCATCTTTTGACACTTTAGTATATATTGCATTCTCTTCTTCAATTCTAACTTCATGCTCAGTATCTGACACTTTAGCAGTATATACTGCATTCTCTTCTTCAATTCTAACTTCATGCTCAGTATCTGACACTTTAGCAGTATATACTGCATTCTCTTCTTCAATTCTAACTTCATGCTCGGTATCTGACACTTTAGCAGTATATACTGCATTCTCTTCTTCAATTCTAACTTCATGCTCGGTACCATCTTTTGAAATTTCAGCAGTATATGCTACTTTCCCATCTGGATTTGTAATACGATGCACAGTATTTCTTTCATCCTCAGTTCTAGCACTCTGCATAGTATATCCATCACTAGTTATATAACTATAATTTCCACCATTTTCACTATTTTTCCCATTTTGTACATTTTTCACGTCTTCTGGTTTTATTGCTTCTTCAGCTTCCATCGTGCTCAGCTCTTCCTCAACAGCTCCCACTATCCCTGGCTCTGCTTTTTTCTCAGCTTTCCCCTTCTCTGGCTCTACTCCCCGCGCTCCTTCCACCGGATGCACACCAGCGTTGTGCTCTAAAAGCCCCGTTTGCTCAATGTTGTGGGTACTTAATCCTGGTTTTGCCTCACTCTTCGCCAGGTCAGGGCCATCCTTGTGATCCATACCCCCCGAATGAGACCCGCCTACAGCCTTAGCACCAGCCGCCTTAACACCAGCCTTAGCACCAACTTTGTTATCGCTTTTTTTGAATAGGCTCTTTGTTAGATCCTTCGTGATATCATTATTATTGCCTTGTTGCTGCTGATCACCCTCTCCACCCGGTATTTTTACTGCAATGTATTTCTCCAACAGTTGCATGAGTGCATCGCCAGGATCAGCCATTTGTTGAAACTGCTGGTTAATAGGGTCTACGTAGTCATTCAGAAAATCATAGAGTTTCCTCCATTTTCCTTTCTCTTCTTTAAAATTTTCTTTTATGAATTTTTTCTCTTCTTTCATAAAATCTTTGATCACTTTATTCATATCTTTTAATACTTTATTCATATCTTTTAATACTTTATTCATATCCTCTAGTTTTTTATCCATATCCTCTAGTTTTTTATCCATATCTTCATGAGTATCTTTTGAAAGTTTATTGTCTGCATTGTTTTCATGAGCATCTTTTTGAAGTTTATCCTTCTCTTTTTGGAGTTCCTTCTTCTCTTTTTGGAATTCCTTCTTCTCTTTTTGAAGTTTATCTTTCTCTTTTTGGAATTCCTTCTTCTCTTCTTGGAATTCCTTCACATTTTCACGTGTATCTTCTAGGAACTTTCCCGTCTCTTTTTGATATTCGTCCATGTTTTCATATTCACGTTTTAGCAATTCATTTCCACGCTCTTTGAATTCCTTTACTTTATCATACTCATTTTTCAGTAGCTCTTTTTTATCTTTTATTAATTCTTTTAATTCATCTATTTTACCTTTAAATTCTTTATCGGTATATTCACCTTTAGCTTCTTCTACTTCCTCCACTACCTCCGACCTTTTTCTTGTATCTCCAGGATTTTTCATTTTCTCCGCTTCATTCACCATCAGCTCTTTTTTCTCAGCCTTCCCCTTCTCTGGCTCTTTTTGTGCATCCCATTGCTTGCTCGCTTTTTCTGCTTCTTCCACCCTCAGCCCTGACTCTTTCTCAGCTTTCCCTATCTCTGGCTCTTCTTTTATCTTCCACTGGTTTTTCCCATCTTCTATTAATTTACCCACCTTCGCATGCTCATCTTCCATTAATTTACCTACTTTTTTTTTATACTCTTCATTACTATATTTATCTTTATTATTTATTAAATCTTCTATATCTTTCTTTCCACTATCAATTACTTTACGTACGTTTTTCTCCCATTTTTTACCACTATCTCCTTCTGACATAATTTCTTTATTTTTCATTTCCTGGCCAGATTCATCACTGCCTTTATCCTCACGCTTTGATACATCATTTATATCTTCTACTGCTTCACTAACTCCTTCATGAACATTTTCCTCCAATTTTACCTCATTATCTATTTTTGGTCCTTTACGGTAAGTTGGATCGACATTGGCTCTTTGCACATCCAGTGGTTTTGTATAAGGATTTTTAGGTACTGATTCTCCCCTAGAAGCATCATATACTGTTTGGGTATTCTTCAGTTGACCCCCAGGCGTTTTTCCTGATACATTGGGACCAGACCCTGAAAGTTTTCCTGGCTTTGTAACAGCTCTATGTATCCTTTCGTTGTCATCCATACCTCTAGTTTCAGTACTGCTAACTTCACTCTTTTTTCCAAAACTTTCTCTAAACCTTGCAGCAGTTTTCACGCCTTTGACTAACTCGCTCCCCTCACCCCCCCCCAACTCCATAACTTCTGCAACGTCCCCGATAACCTTAAGAGATGAGTCCTTTGGTATAGAAAATTCAACTTTATCAGGATTTTCATTCTCTCCTACATCTAAATCTCTTTCTTCAATTTCTTTATCTTTTAGATCTACAGCACTATCTTCTCTTTGTAAATTATTTTCTTTTTTCTCTTCTACTATCTTTTTATCTGAATGAACATCGGTAGCTGTTGTTTTCTTTGCCTCACTCTTCAGCAGACCAGGACTATTCTTACGATCTCCTGCATGCTTTGATTCTTGAGCACCAGATTTTAAAGCACTGACTTTACCTTTACCTTTAAATTTCCCTTGTATTTCCTTTAATTTCTTTGCCTCACCTCTCATGTCTTTTAGAGACGTACCATCTTGTTGCTGCTGATCCTCTTTATCTGGTACTTTTATTGGCATGTATTTCTCCAACAGTTGCATGAGTGCCTCATCAGGATTAGCATTTTTTGCCTGCTGGTTGAGAAGATCCGTAAAATCCTGTATTTTCTCAAGCGTATCCCATATTTTCTCTAATCTATTTTTCTCTACTTTTTTTCCATCTTTTTTTAATTCATCTTTATCTTTATCTTTATATTCATCTTTTTTTACCTCTTCTGTATCGTTTTTTAGGGTTTTTATGTCTTTCCCTTTTGCTAGATCCTTCCTGTATTGCCCCAAGTCCTTCTCTGATACATCACTTCGTAGTTCCATCCCCCCAGGCCCAGGTTTCTCGGTATAAGTTGGTGGATCACGATAATAATCAGCTTTACTTACATCATAACTTCCATCCTGCGATTTAAAACTACGTTTTCCTTTAGAAGTGTCTTTAGGAGTGTCTTTAGGAGTGTCTTCTTTTATAATACCTTCTTTTTTGTCATATTCTTTTCCATTACTTTTAGTGATATCAAAACTTTTATTGGTTCCAAAATCAAATTTTTTTAAGAATTTATCTTTTCCTCCAAATTTTTCCATTAAATCTTTATCTTGAAAAAATGAGTAATCACCTGCCCCCATCATCTTTTTGATTTTTTCGGTTAGATTTCTCATTTCCCTAGAACTCGCGGCCGCTGAATCCCCTCCTGCCCCCGCCCCCCTCATGATCGCACTTCTGACTGCTCCAGCTATTACCATATCGGTACCTCCTTCCTAGTCTCGCATACACCTTATGAAAAGGATACGAGACCACTAATGATTAATAATAGTGCTCAAGAAATGTAGATCCTCAAAATATTCGGTATCCCACTTATAAGGTGCACGGCAAGTGGGCACCTTATTTGTCTTTTCAATGTGAGAGACGTTTCGTCTTTTGCCTCCCACTCTTCCCCTTTGCTTTCGAGCTATTGCTCTCAGCCTCTTCCTCATCTGTGAATTCCATCACTGAACGCCTAAGCTCCGCGTCGTACCTAAAGACTTCAGGTAATGGCCCATCGAAAGGATTCCCAAAGACAAATGGGTTGTCATCTTCTTCTTCCTCCTCTTCTTCGTCCAGTTCCTCCTCTTCCTCCACGGCCTCATCAATTTGATCTCCATTCACATCAAAGGCTGTTTCAGAGGTAGATGGCACCTCTTTATCAAAGGGATTCTCCAGCGCATCTTCTTCCCGCAAGCTTCGTGTAGATAAGCCACGGCGTAAGCTCGAGGTGCGACGCGACTGCAAGCTAGATGGCTGCACGTTAGCCGACTGGCCATTGCGTGACTGCACATTAGCTGATTGACCATTGCGTGACTGCACATTAGCCGATTGACCATTGCGTGACTGCACGTTAGCTGATTGACTATTGCGTGACTGCACGTTAGCTGATTGACTATTGCGTGACTGCACATTAGCCGATTGACCATTGCGTGACTGCACGCTAGATGACTCAACGTTTCGCGATTGTCCACTGCGTGACTGCACGCTAGATGATTGTGCACTGCGTGGCTGTACATTAGATGATTCAACATTTCGTGACTTGATATTATGTGACTCAATGCTAGATGACTGCCCGTTTCGCGACTGCATGCTAGATGACTGCACATTTCGTGATGGCACGTTCCGCGGCTCTACGCTAGGTGACCGCCCGTTTCGTGATGGCACGTTCCGCGGCTCTACGCTAGGCGACTGCCCGTTTCGTGATGGCACATTCCGCGACTCTACGCTAGGCGACTGCCCGTTTCGTGATGGCACATTCCGCGACTCTACGCTAGGTGACTGCACGTTTCGCGACTGCCCGTTTCGTGATGGCACATTCCGCGACTCTACGTTAGGTGACTGCACGTTTCGCGACTGCCCGTTCCGTGATGGCACGTTCCGCGGCTCTACGCTAGGTGACTGCCCGTTCCGTGACGGCACATTCCGCGACTCTACGCTAGGTGATGGCACGTTTCGTGATGGCACGTTTCGTGATGGTACATTGCGTGACTGCATGTTAGTTGACTCCAGACTGCTTGATTGCACACTAGTTAACTGCACACCAGTCAACTGCATAGTACGTGGCTGCCCACTAGGCATAGGCAACTGTGGCTGCCCGCTAGGCATAGGCAACTGCGGCTGCCCGCTAGGCATAGGCAACTGCATACTACGCGACTGTACAGTACGTGACTGTACAGCACGTGATTGCAGACTACGTAAACGCGACTGCACACTACGTGACGTCCAAGGAACCTCTTCTTCGGGTTGTGCCTCTCCTAATGGAGCCGTCGTCACACCCAGTGGGGCTGTGGACATAGTTAGCGGGGCCGTCGTCACATCTCCCAAAGGAGGCACGGCGAAATCTCTTCCTCGTCTCAGTGGAGCCGTCGTCACATCGAAATCTTTTCCTCGTCTCAGCGGGGCTGTCGTCACACC
>Ga0193728_1001163_pt1 | contig 13306 bp, 11 predicted proteins | sample U1c1metaG_FD_143037 | JGI IMG/M metagenome (GOLD analysis project Ga0193728, IMG submission 143037) | Soil microbial communities from a riparian zone of the East river system, Colorado, United States - U1c1 | ecosystem: Environmental > Terrestrial > Soil > Riparian zone | place: USA: East River...
TACATACTATGGTAGCAGTAGATACAGGAGTTGATCTCTCACCACTTGTTGATGCCGTTGCAAGCGGCAATCTTGACCAGGTTATCGCCACCGCACGCGAATATTTGCAACGAGATAAATCGGTAGATATCTTGATCGGCCACATCGGTATAATCGCAGCCCATGGAGACCCTGCGGGACATCGCACGATTACCCTGGCAGCCGCATCTATGCTAGGCCGCTTTATCCCCTGGATACCAGCTCCTGTAGACACACCAGAGCCTGCAAAAGAACGTGCATTGCCGCTTTTGGTTCAAGCACTTAAAGTTGCGATGCCGATACTGCGTGCCGGACGCGAAGCACAGGCCCATGTCCAGTATCCACAGCCACTCTTCCCCAGTGAGCTGATAGATAGCCACAAGAGCGTGAATGACGTGATGCGCGAGGCTATAGAAAACAACGATGCACAGTTAGCTGAACGTGTCCTGCTGGGACTCTATGGCACAGGTGCTGATTATCGTACAATGCAAGTGCGTGCCTATGAATCTATTTCTACCACTTTCCATAACGGTGGTCATCCTTTGATATTCGCAGTCCGAGGCTTCCAATTATTGGACGCAGTAGAATGGGGAGACCGTGCACCGAACATCATCCACTGGCTGGCACCACATTTGCCATTGCCCTCTGATAATGATGAGCCCAGCTGGATCAAAACTGTCCGGGCCTATACAGCAGAACCAGCCCATAGTCTGGCAGGCATTCGAACACGTCTATCTGCTCCTAAGGACGAAAATGCGCTTCCCCTACGCAAACTAATCCTGAGTGAGGCAGACACCACTCAGATTTGCCAGGGCGTTTATGATGCGATGATCAAAGGTGAAGCCTCCCCATACGCCGTCGCCTCAGTCATCGCACTAACAGCCGCCGATATTATACAGAGAGTCGGAGATGAGGACCGCGAATTGTTTACATGGGCAGCTCACGGCCTGCTTTTCGCTGCAGCGGCCCGCTTGGTCTTTCGACAAGTCCAGGATGTAGAAGTACTGAATCTGCTCTTTACGTCAGCAGCATATATTCATGCTTTGCAGAGAGAAATTCCAGCGCAACAACAGTGGGCAGTTCCAAAGACATCAGGAGTCGGAGGAGGACTCATTGCCGCCTCCCAACTTGAAACGCTCACATCTCAACTCAAAGCCCAGAACCTATGGAGTGCGCACGCAACTGCACAGCGCTACTTGAAAATTGGCCATGATCCGCGTGCACTCTTCGGCACAATCGCTCTGACGGCAGCTCAGATTGATGCAGAAAGTGTCCAAGGCCATAGCCTACAACTTATCCAGGCAGCAGCCGAAGAGTTTCTAGCATGGCCGAAAACCCTTGCCACGATCGACATTGATGTCCTGATACAAGTTGCGTTACGTGCGGCACTATTTGGCAAACATGACGCAGTAGTCTCGCAGCTTTAGGTGATGACATTTTTGTGGTGCTGTTTCTGTGCGAAAAATCATTGATTTCTGTGCTAAATTTGAGTATAGTGGTATAGAGAAGGAGTGTTTCGTGATGAATAGTGCAGATTTATGGTATTGTCTGCACTTTGAAAGGAGATTTTGCATGGCGACTGAAGGTATAAAGCATGTAAGTGCTGATTTAGCTCAAAGCACATATGATGCCTTAAAGCAAATAACAGATGAGAGCAATGCATCAAATATGGCAGAAGCACTCCGCGATTGCATTGCTTTGCGCAAGTACCTGCGGAATATACAAGCACAAGGAGGGAAAATTCTCATTGAGCAGAATGGGAAATTTCGTGAGATTTTGGAACTATGACGGATGAGAAAAATCAAATAGATCCTCCTGCCTCAGAACAGCGGGAGGTCATTTCTGATGGGAGAACAGATCAGGGGGTTACAGAAGGCCTCGGAGGAGAGAGCGGTATTCATCAGAGTGGCCTTAATAACCCTCCTGTTCAGGCATATGATCCTGACCAACAGCATGATGTGGTCCGTACCATTATAACTTGCTCTTTTATTGCTATATTTGCTCTGACGATTCTTGCTTCTCTTGCTATCGTTACATGGTCCGGGTCAGTTTGGACAAACGCAAAGGAGCTTCTCCAGTTGGTGTTGCCAGCTGAAACAGCCCTTATGGGGTCCGCTATCGGTTTCTATTTTGGTTCCCAAAAATCGAGTTAATTATCTATGCCTATTCCCCAGAATTCTGGGGAATAGGCTCTTGCAATGTACTACTCATTTTGACGGCCACACTCAGATGTGCTAGGATAAGACCATCTGAAGGAGGACCACTCGTTGATACCGACTAATCAGAGGAACTATCGCGATAGATTTCTGCTTTTCACGTTTTGCCTTCTCCCACTGCTTCTCAGTTCCTGCACTCTGTTTGGTGGAGCAAACCCCCTTCCCACTCAGCAAGCAGTCAAAGCTCCGAGCAACATGCAAACGTATACAGTACCTATCATAGGCACTGAAGATTTTAATACGTTGGATCCGGCATTGGCGCATGATCCATCATCAATCAACGCCGTCCAGATGATTTATACAGGTCTGGTCCAGATCGATGACAATCTCCAGATCCAGCCACAACTTGCCGAATCATGGGAACTAGCTAGTGATGGCGTGACGTGGACATTTCACCTCCAACCCAATCTCAAATTCAGCGATGGGACCCCACTCACCTCCGCTGACGTAGCATACAGTATCAACCGCGCTCTCCAACCACAGACTAAGTCGACAGTAGCGCCAGTTTATCTGGGATTGATCAAAGACTCAGATCGACTCATTGCAGGGCAAATCTCTACACTGATAGGAGATAGCCTACAAACGCCAGACCAGCGTACCCTCGTCATCATCACGAACAAAAAAGCTGCTTATTTTCTCGCCATGCTCACTTCACCATGCTCATATGTCGTCGAACAGAGCCTGATCAACAAATATGGCTCTCAGTCTACCGGCCACTTAAGTGAAGGAGGCGGAGCAGGACCATTCAAAGTTGCCCAATACACTCATCGTGCAGGTATTGACTTTATACCTAATCCCTACTACTACAACCAGCATCCACAACTCCAGAAAGTTACCTTCACTCTCTATCATTCCGCCGATCAGGCATACCAGGATTATCAGAATAACAAGCTTGATATGACCCCTGTTCCACTCTCGATGTTCGCCAGTAACCAGAAGAATCAAGAGTTTCACCAAGTTCCGCTGCTGTGGATCAACTACTACGCAATGAACTATCTGACACCACCATTCGATAATATTCACATCAGGCAAGCATTTGCACTAGCCATTGACAAGCAAGCAATTGCAAACAATATCTGGAAGGGTACTATCAAGGCAACAAACCACATTGTACCGCTGGAATTGCAAGGCTCTAACCCCAATCTTACCGGACCGGATAATACAAAAAGCCTGAGTGGAGACCTCAAAAAGGCACAGGATCTGTTGAATCAGGGCCTACATGAAGAGGGTTGGCATAGCGTTTCGGAGATACCACAGATCACATTGACATATGTTTCAGGCATTACTACCTTTGATCAAGAAGTCTCTGCATTGGTAGCCAGATGGCAACAAGTGCTTAAAGTCAAGGTAGCAGTCAACGCAGTAGATGAAGGCACGCTCCTCGCTAAGGTGACAGGCGCCACTGATAACCCCAACGGATTACAAATGTGGAGCCTGGCATGGATAGACCAATATCCCGAATATCCAGATCCGCATGACTGGCTAACGCAGCAATTTGGGCAAGGCTCACCTTTTAACAACGCAAATTACGGCCAGAATACAAGTCAAAACGCTGCCCACCAGCAGCTTGTTCAACAACAGACGGATGCGGCTGACGCAAATATAGATGCAGGGAAAAACGTACACCCAGAACAGATAGCAGCACGCATACAGAGCTATCAGCAAGTGGAGCAGCAGATCGCCAATGACGTTGGCTGGCTCCCCATGGAGCAAGCGACAGCAACATTTTTGCGCACCACTTCCATTGTTGGTATCAAGGACAATGCTGAGGGCATCATCCCTCCCAATGATTGGGCCAATATCTACCGAGTGCAGTAGCCCACGTTCCCCAAACAAACACAGATTTCCAACCAGAACCATTTAGCAAATGTGAGATATTTCATAAAGCCACGACGTAATTGTAAATAGACCACCACTCACTAAGGCTGTCCAGCCCTCATAACTCATGTCATAACTATCTTTCAGAATTCCGATCATAGCACAATAAATCACTATTTTTCCTTATCACTTTGCGGATGATAGAAAGGATTCAGAGATGCGGAGGAACAAACAATCACGCTTGGCTCTGTTATCTACTATCCTTTGCCTGTTCGCCATGCTGCTTACTGCATGTGTTCAGAAAGGTACGTCAAATCATCAGAAAGCTCCCAAGAATAAGCAGGTACTTGTCAGCACAGCAGTAGGCGGAGGCACGTCGGATATCACTCACTTTGATCCGGCACTATCAAACGATCTGCCCTCTTCCATCGCCATACAAACAATATTTACGGGATTGGTATCATTCGACGACAAAGGCAATGTCCAGAAACAATTAGCCAGCTCTTGGGAATACTCATCAAGCAGCCTGACCTGGACTTTCCACCTCAAACCCAATCTGAAGTTCAGCGATGGGAAACCATTAATCTCGCATGACATCGCCTGGAGTATCAACCGCGCTCTGCAAAAGAATACAAAGTCACCCACAGTTCCAGGGTACCTGGGATATATCACAGACGCAAGCAAGCTCAACAACGGTGAGATCTCATCAATCATCGGCGACAGCTTGATCACGCCCGATCCCAATACAATTGAGATCAAGGTCTCCCAGCCAGTTGCCTTCTTTCTCGATACCCTAGCAGAGCCAGTCGCTTACCCGGTTGAGCAATCACTGATTGAAAAATATGCCAGCAATTGGACTGATCATCTGCAAGAGGGTGGTGGTGATGGTCCTTTCAAGGTGAAAAAGTATGTGCACCAGAAAGAACTTGACATCGTACCCAACCCCAACTACTACGACCCCCAGCCACAGTTGAAGGAAGTAATCTTTCCTTTCTATAAGCAGCCGGAGGCAGCATACTCAGATTATCTCGCGAATAAGTTAGACGACACAGCCATTCCATTAGACAACTTGGACCAAGCTAAATCACGCCCGGACTATGTTCACTTTCCAATATTGTCAACTAACTACTACACAATGAACTATAAACAAAAGCCCTTCGACAACATCCACATTCGCCAAGCTCTTGCACTAGCCATCAACAAGCAGAAAATCGTAGATAAGATCTGGAAAGGCTCATTTATCGCCACCAACCATATTATTCCACAAGGTATGCCTAGCTATAACCCAGATCTCAAAGGTCCAGACGGCACGACCAATCTGACAGGCAATCCCAAGGAGGCACAGAAACTGCTTCAGCAGGGCTTGAAGGAAGAAGGATGGAGCAACATCTCCCAGATACCACCCATCACGTTGACATATTCTAGCTCTGGTATTGAGGCTGCAAAAGACGAGGTGACCGAACTGCTCAAAGAGTGGAAGAATGTGCTAAAGATTATAGTCAACGCAAACGACATTGATCCCAATACACTGTCTGATGATGCATCAAAAGGTGATAACAATCCCTTGTCATTCTATTCTGCAGCCTGGGTTGCTGACTACCCGGACCCACAGGACTTTACAACCCTACAATTTGATAATGACGTAACTCAAAATAGTATGAATTTTGGGCAGAATACTAGCCTTGACGCGACTCAACAGCAGGCCCTACAATTCCGCATGGAAAACGCCGATGTCTTGCAATATCCAGAAAAGCGCTTCCAGGAGTACCAAGCTATTGAGCAGCAACTAGTCAAAGATGTGGCAGGGCTTCCCTTGGAACAACAGCTTACAAACGAACTCCGTAAGCCATGCCTGCAGGGTTTCCCTAACACATCGACGAGTCTCATACCACCCGATGATTGGGCAAATATCTACATCTCAAATGATCAGCCGTGTGTAAACTAAACAGCATCAGGAATAATGGAAAAGACTATATTATAGCCATATGTCGTTCCAATCGCTTGATACGTGATAGCAACCGAATACGCGCCACCAGATGGTGCGGATCACACGGTTTGACCACATAATCATCGGTACCAGCACGAAAGCCCGCCACCTTATCCTGTACGGTTGCAAGAGAAGTAAGCAACATAATGGGGAGTGAACGAAGAGCTGGGATGCTACGCACATACAGACAAAGATCCAGCCCGTTTTCCGGACCGACAACAACTTCAGAAATCAGCATATCCGGGATAGAGGTATCGAGACAGCTCTTTGCCTCGCTGATAGAAGCCACACACGCGACAGTAAAACCTCGCTCTAAAGCCCGTTGCATCCGTTCTTGTATATTTAGATCATTTTCTACAAAGAGAATTTGTAACCTACCCAAGACTAATAACCCACATATACTCTTCTTGTACTATTCAGACAATTACAAAAGAATATACACATCTTTCCTCCACAAGAGCCCTATTAAGAACCTATCATTCCCCCTCGAGCTAGTCCCGTTGAGACAAGTCATCGGTTCGACGTTGGCGCTCATCCGGAGTTAAGCGTAACACCCGTTCGATAGTGTCATTTAACGCAGCTGGTTTAAACGGCTTTGTAAGGTACTCATCGGCACCGGAGAGCAGACCCGTTAACTGATCTTCCTCACGTGTCATCGCACTCAAGATAATCAGTGGAATATTGGCGGTACCAGCATCACCACGTAAGCAGCGCACTAATTGATAGCCGTCCATTTTGGGCATCTTGACATCAATAATGACACAATCGGGCTGCTCGGCCAGTACTCGTTGCAGCCCTTGCTCCCCATCATAGGCAACAATGACCTGATACACACCTTGCAGTTTTACAGCATATTTAATAAGTTCTACTATTGTCGGGTTATCATCAATAACCAATACTTTTTTTATTCCACTTTTGCTGCTCATAATGGCTGCCTCTCACCAAACATTGCACGCTGTACTGGTTACGAGATTTCCAGCAAGATAATTGCTTCTTCCGCATTGTAACACAGTTATGTGCGAGTGCCAACTTACACTTCATCCTGGTAGTAAGATAGTTCCACATGGTTCCAAATAATAGAACGCATCGATGCCAAGGATTTTTCCCATATGCTAGAATAGTGGAGACGACAGATCTACATACAGGAAACAAAGGGGGAAACGATGTTTGAACGCTATTCACGACAGACCTTATTCGGCCCCATCGGACAAGAAGGACAGAAGCGTCTCCAAGCCGCGACAGTGCTAGTAGTAGGCTGTGGAGCGCTGGGAACGGTGCTTGCAAATAATCTCTGCCGCGCAGGTGTCGGTCATCTTGTGATTGCTGATCGCGACTATATTGAACTCAATAACTTACAGCGCCAGATCCTCTTTGATGAGGACGATGTCGTCCGACACTTGCCCAAGGCAGTGGCAGCTGCCGGGCGCCTACGACGTGTGAATAGCAACGTGAAGATAGATGCCTTGGTGGAAGATATCCACGCTGATGGCATTGAGTCACTAGTGCGTGAAGCTGACCTAGTACTCGATGCAACGGATAACTTCGAAACTCGTTATCTTCTCAACGATGTCTGCAATAAGCATCAACGTCCCTGGATTTATAGTGGGGTAATCGCATCTTACGGCACCACTATGAATATCATCCCAGGGGATACTCCTTGCTTACGCTGCATTTTCCCTGAGATACCATTGCCTGGTACAACACCAACCTGTGATACAGCAGGCGTCTTGAATGGGATTGTTGGTGTCATCGCCAGTATTGCGTCAACCGAGACACTCAAGATCTTGCTCAAGAGCGAGAAAATCAGTCGTGCCATGCTCTGGATGGATCTGTGGGAAAACACTGTCGAGCGTATCGAGCTACCACGTCAGCCAGACTGTCCTTGCTGCGGGCAACACCAATACGATTTTCTCGCATCACTCAGTAGTACCAACAGCACAAGCCTATGCGGTCGCAACGCAGTACAGGTGAGAGGAAACGTAGGACAAGTAAGCAGTAAGCTCGATTTCCCGGCCCTAGCAGGGCGGCTACGAACAGTGGGCGAGGTACACCACAACGAGTTTCTCCTGCGCTTCCGAGTTGACGATTATGATATAACGGTCTTCCCCGACGCACGCGCCATTATTAAAGGGACGGATGATCCACAGGTAGCACGTTCAGTCTACGCACGTTATATCGGCATGTGATAAGACAGCAGCTTGCAGAAATTCAGAGTTCCTCATCCAGGAGACCGAGCACTTTGGCTTGCCCTACCGCTTGTACCCGGTTCTTCACACCCAGTTTAGAGAAGATATGGCTGACATGGCGTTTCACCGTATCGACGACAATCACGAGATCTTGCGCAATCTCTTGGTTGGATGCACCGCGTGCTAGCAATTGCAGGACTTGCAGTTCTCGCTCACTCAGAGGCTCTGGCAGCAAATGTTCCTTTGCAGCCTCTTCAACCGATACACGTGTCATGCTCTCCTGCTGAAATGCGGCAAGCAACGTGTCCAGGTAGGATGTTGGCCCATCCTTGCGGTTCCGCTTGCGCAATCGATAGAGCAAAGCCTCCATCAAGGCCCCTTCGTCCACGAAGCTACGGATGTACCCCTCCGGCTCAGCTAAGCATACTGCCTGGGAGAGTGCATCGAGAGCTAGTGCTGGAGCATCTGGTAGGCCAAGGCTTGCAAGAGTCGGATCTCAATGACATGCCCCCAGCGCTTGCTCTCTCGAGTATAGGCTCCAGTCGCTCCAGAACAACTGCGGACCTCTAGCTTGGCTCCCTATTTATGATCAGGCCTCAATAAATCACTGTGGTAAAGGGCCATAATTCTTTGTGGGACCAGTCGAAATATATTCCCGACCAGCAAATACATGCTGACGCATGAATTCATATTTCTCTGGACAGCGGAAGCGCAGGTCTTCGGGATGGTGTATATACCACCGATATGATTCGGCGAAATCCTCATACACATTTTTCTCTGCATAGCCCGAGATATAGTTTCCTCCACTTTTCTTGAATAAACTTTCCCACTCTTGAGCAAGGTGTGGTGAGCGTTGCTCAATCGTTAAATGCTCATTATGTCCTATTTCATGAGTAATGCTCTCTATCACATTAAATTGTCTAAATCGCTCGTCAGGTCCTATTTTGATTTCTCGCGATGCTGAGTTGAAAAACGCTAAGACCTTTGGATGAAGGATGAAATACCAATGACTAGGGGCGTATTCCAACGATGAGCAACCTTCTAGATGAGTGGGTGGTATCTGCTCCCACAAATGCTCTGCAACTTGTTCGTTCGTGAGCAAGCCACTGCGTTCAAATCCCTCAATCTTGGTCTCACCGACTATTTCCAGCCTAGATAGCTCTAACTCTGCAATGTGCTCAGTGGATTCTAAGCGTGGAGGTCTGGGCATTTCGTTAATATCTTCCATAGGTATCATCAACTCTCTTTCAGAATACCGAAAACACGCTGCCCGCTAATCGAATATTTGTACAATGTCTCTTGCAATGCAGGTAAAAATCGCTCATCACTCAATAGAACAATCTGTTCTTCCTGAGCGAAATACTTTTGACCTTCGTGCTCTTCCTCGCGACCGAATATGATAGCGATACCATCATGCGCGAGGTCAGTTACCAGTGTGTTGACTGCATCTTTGATGCTACTATCCTGCGCCTCGACAGCGACTGTTCCTGGGAAATTCCAGGTAATGCGAGCAAGCAATTGCCGCTCAGCGTTGACAACTTCCAACGTTTTCATAGACATACTCCTTTGGCATGAAGTGTCATAATTTATGACCTTTTCGGTGATACATAAATCCAGGAGGCCATATCATCCAGATCACCGTAGACAATTGCCTGACCAGAGTGGAGGCGATTGATGACCTTCGTCTGGCTTTCAGTCAAAGACATTGACTGCGCTATTGCCTCCCGATCATCTCCAGAAACAAGACGGTGGACAATTTTCAGATTCGTATTTTTGACCGCATCGGGGATAAGCTTGGCTGGGACTTGATCAACAATCATAAAGCCTTGACCATACGCCCGAAGTTCGGCCAAGTTGTGTGCAAACATCTCTGCCATTTTTGCCTGCGGGTTCGCAGATTCCACATTGGTGAGTTGTGGATGCTGTAAGATTCGGTGTGCCTCTTCGATAATAGTAAGATGATGTAGGGCAGTGTTGCTATTTTGGACCAGTTCATGTTGTAATTGCCGATACTCATAAAGAAATTGAAGCAGAATCGCCATCGTGAATGCTTTATCCGCATCATCTCCTAAGTAGGAGAGATTAATAACAGTTGGGTGTTCAAAAAGGGTGGGAAAAGGAGTCGATGTTGGCTGATCAAATAATTTGCCCTTCCAGCCACGCCGTAAGTTATCTATACGAGTGGTAAGCGCTGCTATTAAATTTCTGGTAACATGGTCCTCGTATCTTTTCCCTGTAACAACTACAAGAATCTGATTCTTTAATTGGCTTAGTGTAGGGAAGGGTGTTTTATAAGCGGGGAGTGTATCCCCAAGCCAATTTGACTGAGTGTAGGCAGAGAACATGATATCTTCTAAGAGGAGAGGAAGTACCTCTTGCATCGGAAATGTTGCTACTAGAATTGATTTTAGGCGATCAATGTGGGAGAGGATATTAGGTTTGTAGGTAGCATCCAGCCAGATGACTTCAAAAGGATTAAGTGCAAGTTCAGCTTCAAGTGGTTCCCCATGCCAGGCATGTAGGCCAGGAACATAAATCGCAATTGGTTCTTTATTTGCCGCTTGACGTTCACGGTTGATCTGCATTGCCCAGGAAATGTACTCATCTTTCGCTGGCTCGATCACCAGGAATGGAATATGTCGTTCGAGTAACTCGCTTAATATATAACGACAAGTTGTTGATTTCCCACTCCCGTTGATTCCGGTTACCAGCGTATGTTTTGCTAATGTCGCTAGCGGCAGCGAATAGGTGAGGGAGGTAGGTTCGCCTCCTTGCAATATACGACCTAGCAGGATTCCTCCCTTTTGAGATGGAGGAGGATTCAAACTAAAATCCGCCACGGGGACGACATGCACTCCCGGCGTTTCTCGTCGTGGTAGGTTGACTAATATCGCCAGTTCTTCAGTATTGAGAGGCGTTGTTAATCCGCTGAATGCTTTTCCAAGCAGATGCTCATGGTTTTCATCTGGGTGGCGTTTTACAAGTGCAAAGGGTGGCTTCTCAAACTTGTACAGTCTTGCTTCCACCCCTTTTTTCCAGACAGGGCGCAAGTCATGGATACGGATGGGTTCAAAGGCGCTTGTTTCACCGCTCAACAACGAACGCAAGCGAATAGCACCATTGATGACCTCTTGACTTCCAGCAAGAAAATATATGCCAACATTCCAGCACCCTGATGCGAGTGCATGCTCGAACCGTACAATATATTGTTCAAGCAGTTTGATAACAGCTTGTGCATGTGAATTCACGTATTCCTTCCCCACTGTTTGCGAAATGTTAGTTCCTACCCCCTCCGAAAATGAAAAACTCTCTCCTGTGGCAAATGTATAGTTGGCATTGAGAGGAAGACGGTGACCCATGGTCACTCCTGCTGAAAATGAGTGAGAAGTATTCTTCCCACTACTTATGTTCGTATTAGCTGATAGTGTAATTGTTCCACTGTGCGTTGTTTTTATCAAATTATGAAATGTGCCAATCCAATCTCGGCACCGATAGATAATATCAAGGACATCCTCGGAGGACATTGGATCAGCTATCACAAGATAGGTGAAAGGTGATCCCTGTAATCCACGAAGGATGCGGTCTAGACTCTGAGGATAACCACGATACTCTCCTAGCTTGAGTGACGGTATACCAGTGAGTGCCACACCACTAGTGAGCCGAGGAAGTTGTAGATCATCGATTCCCTTTACACTATCACTATAGCGGATGCCGTGCCAGTTGCTTTGTAGAAATGCACCCAGGTTTTTCACGACGCTATATGCATTATCAGCACTGATGCCCAAGTATAACTCGTTTGTTACCCCATCGTTTATCACCAGGAACAGCATTCTATGCTGATTCGGATTGTGACAGGCCGAAAGAGTAGTTTGGAGGGATGTAAATGGATCGTTCATCATTCCTTCTAGTGGCTCACCCACTTGGTCGATCTTTAAAAAGTAGGTGTCGGAATAGGTCAATTCGATATACTGCGTGAGCTGAACGCGACTGGCTTCAGCATTTAGGGGCTCGTCGAGATATGTTCTCCCTACATTGTTGAGGAAAACACGAGAGAGGGACTGCATGCTCTCAATCCACTTTGTTACATCCTCTGATGATTTTTCCATGTAGAATAATCTCCTATGCTCTCATCACGCTGACACCCATTAGAAAAGAATGAGCAACTTCGCTCTATCAACTTTTTCTTGGATATGAGCGTTTATGGATGTAAATATTTTATCCTGCATATCGGTTGTTATCGGCGAATCAGAGGCAAAACCACTTTTGAAGGCGTTTGCAATGTTAGCGAACTCCGAAACACCAATACTGTCAATTTTCTTTTCTGAAAGACCTGCTTTTCTTATCCAAACTGGGATATTCCTTTTTTTCATTGCGTTTGCCACTGCAGCCCAACCTATTATCCCTCCTAGCCATGGGTTAATGTAAACAAGAATAGCGAATATTGCAAAAGCAATCTCTCCTAATGGTCCAGTGAGTGCTTCGATGATAACGCCAATGGCGATAGTTACTGCAAGTGTGACAATCCCAGTTATAATACCAACAATGGCACTGATCGATGTGGGATCATCATTTATACCACCAGCAGTGAATGAAAATCTGTCCATTGTAATATTGCCTAAAAACTGTATCGTTCCCGTTGAGAATTGATATTTTTTTGCGATTGTCTCGATTTCTGGCTCAATTTTCTTAAACAACTTTGCCACCCACTCATTGACAATGGGATGAATACTATCCTGAGAGCCTTTGAGCCAAGGATTGAAATCACCTTTTAGCCTTGTTTCTAGATCATTTAATGTAGTGATAGTGCCTTCACGCCATAGATACAGTCCTGGCTTTAAGAGATCTGCAATAAATTTGTGTGCCAGATTATCAGCAATGTCATCAATTAATGCTGGCATCTGATTGGTAATTTGAGAACGTATCTCTCGATTAACATAGCGCTGAATCTCATTACTATTGACGTGAGTAGAAGGAACTAAAGTTCTAAACTGAGCAAGCCGATAGAAGGAGGAATGAGTAAGAAATCGGCACCGCGCAAAAATTGGCGCGAAGAGAGACGGATGCAAGCGTGGAAACTGCAT
>Ga0193728_1001164_pt1 | contig 13304 bp, 12 predicted proteins | sample U1c1metaG_FD_143037 | JGI IMG/M metagenome (GOLD analysis project Ga0193728, IMG submission 143037) | Soil microbial communities from a riparian zone of the East river system, Colorado, United States - U1c1 | ecosystem: Environmental > Terrestrial > Soil > Riparian zone | place: USA: East River...
AGACGTTTCATGGCGAGAACGTAGGCAAGGTCTTCGAAGCCCACATTGAACACCCTTATCTGAGTGAGTACGCCGACCATCAGGACGATTGCGAGCACGATCATCGCGAGAACCGGGAACATCCCGTCGAAGTGCATGGCTTGTCCGGCAAGAGCGAGGCTGACCAGCCCCGCAGACGTGAGAGTGAGGAAAATGCTGATCCGGGTGAGTACTTCTCCCTGGGTCGTGCTGCGGGAAGCGAGCAGGCTCCAGTGTTCGGTTGCGAGTAGTTGCGCGCGCACCGACGGGGGAGTCTGCTCGGGATCGTTGGGCATGGGAACCGAATGGTCCGTCATGCCTCCATTGTGCTCCGGACCGCAGCTGGGGGCTAGGCCGATCACCCCGACGGGCGACCCCCTGTATGGACCCTGCCGGGGTGGCACAAATAAGTGAACCAAATTGTCAACACTTTTGCACGCGTGCTACTGTCGCTGTGACCACCGCAGCCAGGTCGGTCGTGACAGGACATACCTTGAACTCGAAAATCACTATCCCCAGCCTCCAGGCTATGAAGCGCGAGGGAAAGAAGATCGTTGGCGTGGTCGCCTGGGACTACCAGATCGCTCGGATCGTGGACCGCGCGGGAGTCGACCTGGTCTCGGTCGGCGACACTGTCGGGGTGAACCTTTGGGGGCAATCGCATCCGCTCGAAGTGACCATGGAGCAGATGATTGTCGTCTGCCAGGCGGTCAGGCGCGGTGTGACCCGGGCTCTCCTCAGCTGCGACTTTCCTTTCGGGCCGTTGCAGGAGGGAACCGAAAGCGCCGTTCGCGCCGCGATCCGCCTCGTCAAGGAGGCGGGCGTCGACGTCATCAAACTCGATGGAGCATCCGATTTTCCGGATGCGGTCACCCAGATCAACCGCGCCGGCATCCCTGTGATCGCCCAGTTCGGCATCACGCCGCAGACCGCCCTGCGTTACGGCGTCGCGTACGAGTCGACTCCCTCCGCAGGGTCACAGATCCCGGTGGAGATGACGGATGAGCTCGTGGCAGAGGCTCTGCTGCTCGAGAAGGCGGGAGCATCGATGCTCAATTTCACAAACTCGGGACCGATCGTCGGGGCGGCGGTGACCAGGGCGGTGTCGATTCCCGTGCTCGGTGGATTCGGCGGCGGTCCCTGGCTCGACGGCCGTATCCGCATGGTCAATTCGGCCATCGGCTATGCGGCGGGTGCGCTCGACAACGAGCCGGCAGATGCCTACGCGAACGTCGCTCAGATTGTGTTCGACGCGATCGGCGCGTACTCGGAAGACGTGCGCGCGGGGCGCCAGATCAAGGGCGGGATCCCCGCCTAGCGCGCGGGCGGATCCCTGCACGAATCGGAAATCATTCTCTAGCGGAGGGCATGCCATGGACACCGTGGTCATCGATGGAATCACGACGCGGTACGAGGTCACTGGGTCGGGCCCGGCGTTGCTGATGTACTCCCCTGGCGGGTTCGACTCGTCGTTGGAGAACTGGAAGACCTTCGGCAACTATCGCAGTCTGAACCTTCTGCATCACCTGAGCCAGAAGTACACCTGCGTCACCTTCGACCGCCGCGAGTCCGGTTTCTCCGGAGGACGGGTCGAGCGCATCAGCTGGGATCACTACGTCGCGCAGGGTACGGGGCTCCTCGACCACCTGGGAATCAACCAGGCGCACCTGATGGGCGGCTGCGTCGGATGCTCGTCGGTTGCGTCGCTCGCCGTCGCGCACCCGGAGCGAGTGCTCAGCATGGTGCTGTTCTCCCCGGCCGGCGGAGTCGGGTATCGCCTGAAACAGCACGGGAGGCTAAACCAGCACATGGTGTACGCGGCCGAGTACGGTCTTGAGGCGGTCGTCGCGCTGGCCAGGAGTCACACCAAGAGCTTCACCCAGGACCCGCGGGTTGGGCCGTGGGTGACGGTCATCCGCACCGATCCGTCCTTCGCGGAGACCTACGCCGCGTTCGATCCCGAGCGATACCAGACGATCGTTGCAGGGATCGTGCGCCTGCTCTTCGACCGGGACACCGTTCCCGGTCCCGAGCCCGAGGATCTGCTCCAGCTCGACATCCCCACCCTCGTCGTTCCGGGCCAGGACAGCTCCCATGCACCATCCGCCGCGCGATATCTCGAGGAGTGCCTCGTCAGATCGCAGTACTGGGATGTGCCTGTCGTCGAGCAGACGGAGGCGACTGCGCCCGCACGTGTGCTCGAGTTCCTGGACTCGATCTAGCCGTTCATTCCGCGGGTGGGCTCCGAGAACAGGAGGTCCACATCCGGTGCGTGGTCGATAATGCCCTGGCTCACGGCGTGATTGACGAGCGTCTCGATCATCGCGCGGTTGGCGGAGATTCCGTAGGGCAGCGGATCGGCACCAGTCGCAGCCATGACCCGGGTGTACATCAGATCGGTCGGCGTCGGCTCGAGAATGGCACCGGCGCGCAACTGGTCGACGTACCGGTCCTTGGCGCGGACGAATGCGCCGAACACGTCGGAGGCAAGGTCCGGATACCGCTCGAGCAGTTCGTCCTTCACGACGATCAGATGGTTGATCGGGTACAGCCCGTGGTCGCGAAGCGCGTCGAACGCGGCCTCGTCGGGATGCGGGATCAGGGTGGCGACATCCGGATGCTCGAGCTCGATACCGATCACGGCGTCCAGCTCGCCGGCGATCAGTAGCGCCTCGAGGGTGGCGCCGGGCCCCATCGACACGACGTTGGACGGGGCACGATACTCGGCGAGGTGTTCGTCGCCGGAAATGACCCAGGTCACGGTGTCGAGGTCGACGCCGTATTCGTCCTGCAGGATGCCGCGCGCCCAGACACCCGTAGTCACCGTGTAACCCCGGTTGACCCCGACTCGCCTGCCCTCGAGATCCCGCGGCGTGCGGATTCCCGACTTGGTGTTGTACAGGATTGCACCGTGGTGAAAGCCACGGACCAGAAACACGGGCAGCGCGGTGAAGGGCTTGCCGTGCGCCTTCGAGACGAGGTAGGTGGTGAATGCCATTTCGCAGACGTCGAACTCGAGTCCGCGTACCATGCGGCGAAAGGCGTGCACCAGCACGGGGACTTCCTCGAAGTCGAGCTCGAACCGCTCCGGGGTGATCGAGCCATCCTTGAGTGCCTCGTTGTCGCCCTGCGTCCGGGTCACGGTCGTGAGGAGTTTCTTTGCCATATCGCCTGCTCGTCGCCCTGCCGTCAGCGCCCGCTGGCCGTCAATTGTGCGTCCAGCCGAGGATAGACGCGACGCACGTTGAGTTCGAACACCCGTCTGGCGTCGTCGTCGGACAGGCCGAGGGCATCCACGTATCGCTTCGTGTCGTCCCAGAACTCGTCGGTATCCGGGTTCTTGATGTGCGGCACCGCTCCGAGCATCTCGGACGCGAACAGCACGTTGTCGAGATCGATCACGTTCGCGAGCAGTTCCACACCGGCCTGGTTGTACACGCAGGTGTCGAAGAACACGTTGCGCATGAGGTGCTCCCGTGGATCCGGCCGCCCCAGCCTCGTCGCGAGGCCGCGAAACCGGCCCCAATGATAGGGAACGGCGCCACCGCCATGCGGGATGACGAAACGCAGTGAGGGAAACGTCGCGAAGAGATCGCCCTCGATGAATTGCATAAAGGCCGTCGTGTCCGCGTTCAGGTAGTGGGCGCCCAGGGCGTGGAAGTTCGGATTGCACGAACCCGACACGTGGATCATCGCGGGAACGTCGAGTTCGACCATCGCCTCGTAGAGCGGGAACCAGTACTCGTCCGTGAGCGGCTTCGAGTTCCAGAACCCCCCGGACGGATCGGGATTGAGGTTGCATCCCACGAACCCCAGCTCCTCGACGCATCTGCGCAATTCGGCGATTGAGTCGTCCAACGGACCGTTCGGTGTCTGCGGAAGCTGGCAGACGGCGGCAAAACTCTCCGGGAACATCGTCACGACGCGATGGATAAGATCGTTGCTCGCCCGTGCCCACGCCCGCGCCGCCTCCGGATCCTCGGTGTGATGGCCCATCGCCGACGCCTTGGGCGAGAGCACCATCAGGTCGCTTCCGCGCTCGCGCAGCATCGCCAACTGATTGCTCTCGATGCTCTTCCGGATCTCGTCATCGGTGATCTGGGCTGGGACCGCCGGGGGAAGACAGGGATCGGACAGCCGCGCGAGCTGCGCGTCGCGAAACGCCTGGTGGGCGGGCGGAGACGTCGTGTAGTGACCGTGGCAGTCGATGATCATGGAAGCGCTACCGCCCGAGGGGCAGGCAAGGCCCGCGGCTCACTCGGCAGCCGGCTCATCGATGTACCTCAGGCCTTCGCTCTTCAGACGGTCGCGCATGGCATGAACGTCGAGTCCGAGTTCTCCCGCGCGATAGCGGGCGCGCGAGATCGCCTCCCTCGCCTCACGGTCGGCCGAGGCCTCCAGCACCGCGGCGGCCGATGCTCGTGGAATCACGACGACACCGTCGTCATCGGCGACGATCACATCTCCCGGCGTGACCAACTGGCCGGCGCAGACGATCGGCACGTTAACCGATCCGATAGTCTCCTTGACTGTTCCCGTCGCGGAGATGAATCTCGACCACACGGGGAAGCGCATGGCTTCGAGTTCGGCGACGTCGCGGCATCCGGCATCGATGACGAGCCCGCGCACGCCTCGTGCGAGGGCGGATGTCGCGAGCAGATCCCCGAAATATCCCGCGTCCGACGGCGAGGTCGGTGCGACGACGAGGATGTCCCCGTCCTGGCACCACTCGAGTGCGACGTGGATCATCCAGTTGTCCGCCGGAGCGACGCTCACCGTGACGGCCGTCCCGGAAATACGCGAACCCCTGAAGACGGGGCTGATGCCGGCCGCGAGCAACCCAGTTCTTCCCTGTGCCTCGTGAACGGTGGCGACACCGAAGTCGGCGAACGCGTCGACGGTCGACCCGGAGGCGCGAAGGATGTTCTGGACGACGACTCCCATCGCTACTCCTCGGTGTCCATCCACGGCAGCAGCGAGACGTGGATGACATCCGGCTCTCCACCGCCGACGGCCTTGATCGCGCGGTCGACGTCCTTCAGTCCAAACCGGTGGGTGGTAAGGAGGTCAAGAGGGAAACGGTCAGAGGCCAGCTGTGCGAGCGCGAGTTCGCAGGCGTGATAACTGTGTCCACGTGCGCTCTTGATCGTGATGGCCTTTTCGGTGAGCTTCTTGAGCGGGAAGTCGGGGAAGGCGGCGACTTCGCCCTGCACCAGCAGAGTGCCCTCCCGGCGCTTCAGCGCGTCGATGCCGAGCAGCATGGGCGTGACCCCGGCACCGGAGGTGCAGTCGAGTACCACGTCGACACCCTTGCCGCCGGTGATCTGCATGATCCGCTCAAGCGCGTCTTCGGTCTGTACGTCGATGACGTAGTCGGCGCCGAGCGTCTTCGCGAGGTCGAGGCGGGCCTTGTCCCTGCTGGTTCCGGTGACGATGACCAGCGAGGCGCCTGCCTGCTTGCACGCGACAGCCTGGGAAAGGCCTTGCTGGCCGGGCCCCTGGATCAGCACCGTTGAGTTGTAGCCGACGCCGGCATCCAACAGCGCCCACTGGATTCCGTTCGACATGGGCGTGACGATGCCGGCCAGTTCGGCCGAGACACCGTCGGGCACCTTGTGGATGACGGCATTCCACGGGAGGTACATGTACTGCGCGAAACCGCCCCAGAGGTGGAAGGGGTTTTCCGCGGAGGTGTAGCCGTATCGGCGCGCGTCGGGATTGGTTCGCCAGTCGGTGTTCTCGCAGTGGCGGTATTCGCCGATGTGGCACCACTCGCAGTTGAAGCAACCTACGTAGTGCTCGACGAAGATGCGATCCCCGTTGGACACGCCTTTGCGCTCCATGAATTCGGCACTCGCGTTTGTGACGATGCCAATGTTCTCGTGGCCCATGATCACCGGTCCGTCGATGGACGGCTTCGAGTAGAGCTTGACATCGGTGCCGCAGATTCCCGCGACTTCGACCTTCAACAGAGCGCTGCCCTCCGGCACGACCGGCATCGGGAATTCTCGGAGCTCGGTGACGCCGGGGCCGACCCGAACTGCGGCCAACACGTTCTCGTTCATTGCCAATTCCTCACTGCGTTCCTTGCGATGGGCGCCACGACCGGGATCGACGGTCGATGCCGGTCGTGGCGTCTTCTGATCGGCGGTTCGGCTACTTCTTGATGCCGAACGTCTTGACGGACTTCTTCACGAAGCTCTGGTCAACGAAGCTCGAGAGTTTCACCGACTTGATCTTCGCGTTGGTCGCGCCGAGCGCCTGCTGGGTCGCCGTGAACTGCTGGGTGGTCGGCATCGGGATGGGCACAAGCACGTTGTCGGCATAGAACTTGTACGTCGCGTCCAACTGCGTCTTGTCGGTCAGGCCCATGTACTTTGTGAGCGTCTTCTCGGTGAAGCTCTGGTCGCTCTTCTCGCGTTGAACCGCGGAGACAGTGGAGTCGACGATCTTCTGAACCACGTCGGCGTGTGCCTTGACGTACGACGCCTCGATCGCGAAGCCGGAGTTGGCAGTCGGCACCTTTTTCGACGCGAGGTTGACCAGGTCGACGGCTCCCGCGGCGGCGTACTGGGACGTTCCCGGCGGGTGTGACGCGGCCGCGGCGATCGACTTGCTGACCATCGCGCTGTCAACGTTAGGTGTCGAACCCAACGGGGTGATCTGCACGTCGGTGGGCTTGAGCCCAAGTGTCTGCAGCGCAAGGACGGTCGCGGCGTATTGCGAACCGCTCACGCTGGTGACACCGACCCGCTGGCCCTTGAGCTTGCTGGCGCTGTCATACTGCGGCTGGACCCAGAGCTGGAACGGGAACACGGGTGCGAGCGTCAGCACATACTTGATGCTGGCGCCCTGCGCGATCGCCGCGAGTGCGTCCGATCCACCGATGGAGGCGACCTGCACCTGCCCGGAGATCAGGGCCGGAACCCCGGTGTTGCCGGAGAGGTACTTCAGAGTGACGTCGAGGCCGTTCTTCTTGAAGTACCCGCCCTCCTTCGCGATCCACAGTGGAGCCTCATCGGCCGTCTGCCCGCTGTAGGCAATGGTCACGGGAATCAGCGGCGCGGGCCCGCTACTAGGGGTGGCCTCGGGTTTGGCCGGGCTGCTACAAGCAGCCAGCAGGACGAGTGTCGCTGCGGCGAGCGGCACCAGTCCTATTCGGGCCGCCTTGGCGCGGCTCGATCGTGATTTCAGCACTTCAGATCTCCTTCGATCGGACGGTATTTCGAGATGCTTCGAGAGCGGGGTCATATCTTCCACGCGTCGAAGCGCTTTTCGGCGCGTTGCAGCACTGCGGTGAGCAGCACCCCAGCGAGCGCGAAAATAATGAGACCGGCGAATACGGTCGCCGTCTGGAATTGGTTGCCGGCATTCGTGACGAGTGTTCCGATGCCGTACTGGGAGCCGAGCAATTCGGCGACGAAGACACCGATCAGCGCCTGCCCGATCGCAAGACGAAGGCCGCCCAGGATGAAGGGGACCGACCCGGGGAGCGCGATCGTGCGGAAGATCTGGAGGTCGGTGGCGTTGAAGCACCGGGCAGTTCGCAGCATCTGCTGGTCGAGATTGCGGATGCCGTTGCTGGTGTTGATCAGGACCGGGAAGACCGCAACGAGGAAGACGAGCGCGACCTTCGAGGTGAGACCGATGCCGAGCCAGACGAGCAGCAGCGGAGACAGTGCGACGCGGGGTACCGCGTACATGAAGGTGATGAAGGGATCGAGGAGGTAGCCGACCGTGCGATACCAGCCGACCAGTACTCCGAAGACGATTCCGACGGCGGCGGCGAGCAGGAATCCGTAGATGAACTCCTCTCCACTGGCGGCGAGGTCGGCCCCGAACGTTCCCGAGGCGAACATGTCGCCAAACGCGTTGACAACGTCGAGCGGACTCGGCAGGATGATCCGCGGTGCCACGTTGAACAGCGTGAGCAACTCCCAGAGGGCGAATGCCGCGACGACGGCGGCTGCGCCGAGGATGTAGCGCTGGCTCCGGCTGTCGACCCTCTCCCCGCGGGGCCTGACTGCCCGGCGAACCGTGCCCTGGTCGGCCCCGCCGACGCTCATGCCGCCTTTTCGGCTCGCTGTGTCAGCCATCATCGACCTTCGTTTTCGTTGGATGCGTCCGTGGTGTTCGAACGCCCGACCGAGCTGCTCGCGGTCATGAGCTCCATCGCGATCTCTTCGACATAGCCGATGAACTTGGGGTCGCGGCGGATCTCCGCGGTTCGGGGCTTCGGCAGATCGATCACTATCTCTTTGCTCACCCGGCCGGGCCGCGGGGAGAAGATGCACACCCGGTCGCCCAGGAACACACTCTCCGAGATGTCGTGGGTCACGAAGAGCGCGCTGAAGTTGGTGCGCTCCCGAATGCGGAGCAACTCGTTCTGGAGCGTCTCTCGGGTCTGCGCATCGACCGATGCGAATGGCTCGTCGAGAAGGAGAAGATCGGGCTCGACGGCGAGCGCACGGGCGAGGTTGACCCGCTGACGCATGCCCCCGGAGAGCTGCCGCGGATAACTGTCGATGAAGTCGCTCAGCCCCACCAGAGTGAGCAGTTCTTTCGCTCGCTCCTCTGCCCGGGCGCCGCGCATAATGCCGGCCATCTCCAGCCCGTAGGTCACGTTGTGCAGGACCCTCCGCCACGGCAGGAGGTTGGGCTGCTGGAACACCATCGCGCGGTCGGGCCCGGGCTTGACGATCTCGGCGCCCCCCAGCGTCAGTTCTCCGGCGGAGACCGGAATGAACCCGGCGACCGCGTCGAGGAACGTCGTCTTGCCGCATCCGGACGGTCCGACGATGCAGACGAATTCGCCCCGCTCTATGCGGAAATCGAGCTCGTCGACGGCGAGCAGTGCCTCGGAACCGTGCCCGGTGTCGTAGGCGATCGACAGGTTGGATGCTGAGAGGTGGTGTGCCACGGACGGCGCCGACCCATCGTTTCCACCGGGAGAGGTCGTTGCGGACCCTTTTGCGCGGGAAGGTTGCGAACTCATACGGGACCGTTTCTCCGTCCGGATCTCATCAATGAGAGGTCGTGGTGCTCTCGTCGGGGAGAGGCTGATTCTGCGTGGCGCTGCTGCACCCATGGGACCTCGCTCGGTGGCGGCGTTCGTGGCTGCCCCCGGCGACCTCAGCGACAGTAGCACGATTTTGAGACTGTTGACAATTTGGTCAACTTGTTTGTCCGAGAAGAAGTCCTCAACTTTGATTGCCGTCAAAGACTCCCCAGGAGCCACCGTGCGGGTCGCTGGATCGCGTGGTCGACGGCGTCAGTGCGCCGCGACGAAGGACGCCGGGCCAGACGGCCGCCGATCAAGTCGGGCCGGTCGCGGCGACGTCGGTGTCACCCAGTGAAACGCGCGGACACCTGGTCAGTGACGCGGGGGGACCTCGGCCCATCGCCGCAGCACCGAGGCGACCGAGTTCAGGTGGGCGACCATCGCATCCGTTGCGGCGGACTCATCGTGGGTGATGACGGCGGCGACGATCGCCTCGTGCTGCGCGAGGGATTCCGCCAGTCGCCCCGGGAGCATCGACAATCGGAACTGGTGATGTACCGCACGGTTCTTCAGGTTGTCCACCAGGTCGGCGGCCACGGAATGGCGGGCGGCCTGGCGCAGCAACAGATGAAGGTTCACGTTGAGCTGGCCGTATTCGATGATGTCCTCGTCCTCGACGGCGACTCTCATCCGTGCCAGACCTTCGAGCAGTCCCGCACTCTCCGACTCGGTCACATTTCGAGCCGCGTATGCCGCGATCAGGCCCTCGAGTGCTCCGCGGGCCTCGGTGATCTCGACCGCCTCTTCGACGCTGATCCGCCGAACGGTCGCTCCTCGATTGGCCTCCCTGACGACGAGCCCCTCGCTGGAGAGTTCGAGCAGTGCCGCACGCACTGCGGCGCGGCTCACCTTGTAGCGCTCGCTCAAGACAACCTCGACCAGCCGGGAACCGGCGGGGAAGACGTCGTTGAGGATGTCTTTGCGCAACGCGCTCGTGACGCTCACATTGCTCACCATATTGGCGACCATAGCATTTTCAATCCGCCGGAGGGGTGCAGTTTCGAGGCATCGCGAGCGTTTTCGGCCGGTACCGTCTCGTGCAATTGTCCCCAATTGTCCTTCGCTTTCGCGGACGCCTCCATTGAGCCCTCCGGAGAAAGGTCACGAACGTTGCTCGCTGTGGAGAGACGCAGACGACGACCCGATCCGACTACCCCCAAACGAGTGACAATGTTTTCGAAGTGTTTACCAGTAGTGGAAACGCCAGCAAGGTGATGGACTGACACTGGAACCCGAGTTAGTCATTCGCAGCTTGCCCGCTGAAACGGAGAACCTCGGTGTCCCCTCTCGTACAAAATCGGTTGCGCCGGGTGGCGCTGGTTGCCATCCCCGCCCTCGCTCTTATCGGCAGTGGGCTCGCAGCCGCGGCTCCCGCGGCGGCGGTGGATACCGCATCAAGTGTCGTCATCACCGAGGTCTACGGGGGTGGCGGCAACAGCGGTGCGCCGTTCAACAAGGACTTCATCGAGCTATACAACCGGGCAAGCACTCCCATCGATCTCACCGGATGGTCGGTGCAGTACTCCTCGGCGACCGGCACCACCTGGCAGTCGACCGCGCTCGCGGGATCGATCGCCGCGGGGAGCTTCTATGAGATCTCGGAGTCCGGCGGCGCGACCGGTGCCGACCTGCCGACCCCGGATGTGGTCGGCACACTCGCGCTTTCGGCGGCAAGCGGCAAGGTCGCCCTCGTCTCGGGCAGTGCCATTACCCTCACCTGCGGCGCGAGCTGCTCCAGCGCGAGCGGTGTGGCCGACTTCGTCGGATACGGCACCGCGAACGACTCGGCGGGTGCACCGACACCGGCCCTCAGTAACACCACCTCCGCGCAGCGGGTCACCAACCCGCTGGCCGACACGGGCAACAACCACACCGACTTCGTCATCGCCGCTCCGACGCCAAAGGCCGCAACGGCTTCGACCGCTGGCGGGACCGATTGCAGCGCTACTCCGATTCCGGAGGCGTGCGTCCCGGGCACGACGACGATTCAGGATGTCCAGGGCGACGGATTCAAGTCCACACTCGTCGGCCAGACCGTCACCAAGGTCCCCGGTGTCGTCACTGCCGTAAGCACGGGCAGCAGTCGGGGATTCTGGCTGCAGGAGCAGCATCCCGATGCCACCAGGGTGAACGCATCATCCGGTGTCTTCGTATTCACGTCGAGCGCAAGCGTTTCCGTCGGGGATGACGTGCTCGTCACCGGGAAGGTCAACGAGTACTACCCGCTCAGCTCGGGCGAGACCCTCGCGGACACCGCGAGCCTGTCGACGACCGAACTCGATCCAACACTCGTGACGACGGTCAGTTCGGGCGACGCGCTGCCTGCGCCCGTCGTTCTCACGTCGACGACCGTCCCCGATCTCTACGCGCCAACCGTCAGCGGCGGCAACATCGAGACGCTCACAACGCTCGACCCATCGAACTCGGCGCTGGAGTTCTGGGAGGCGCACGAGGGCATGCGCGTCGAGGCCGACAACGTCCGCGTCGTTGGTCCCGGTGATGTGCAATACGGGGAGATCTACGTGACGACGAAGCCCGCGCAGCAGGCGACTCCTCGAGGCGGAACCTACATTGCCGGTTACGATTCCGTGCCCTCTGGGCGCGTTCTCGTGCAGCCGTTGAGCGGTGTCGTGCCCCCGGCCAACGTCGGTGACGTTCTTGCGGGCGCAACGATTGGGCCGGTCGACTGGTCGACGTTCGGCGGGTACGACATCGCCGCAACCACGATTGGCGGTCGTCAGGACAACGGTCTGACCGCAACGACCGCGACCCCGCAGGCGACCGACCAGCTCGCGATTGCCACCTACAACGTCGAGAACCTGGCACCATCCGATCCGGACTCGAAGTACGCCGCGCTTGGCGCTGGCGTTGTCACGAACCTGGCGTCGCCCGACATCATCTCGGTCGAAGAAATTCAGGACAACTCGGGCGCAGCGGATGACGGGGTCGTCGCCGCCGACCAGACGCTTACTAAGCTCACGGCCGCAATCACCGCGGCCGGTGGACCGAGCTACCAGTGGAGCGAGATCGATCCGGCCAATGACCAGGACGGCGGGCAGCCGGGAGGCAACATCCGCGTCGTGTTCCTTTACAACCCGGCGCGAGTCAGTTTGGATTCAGTCCCCGGTGGCAGTACCTCGACGAGTGTGACTGTGACAGCCGCGCCCGACGGAACCGCCGACCTCTCGGCATCCCCGGGGCTCGTCGACCCCACCAGCGCGGCCTGGACCAGTAGCCGCAAGCCTCTCGCGGGCGAGTTCGTGTTCCAGGGCAAGAAGGTCATCGTGGTTGGAAACCACTTCGCCTCGAAGCTCGGCGACCAGAACGCGGATGGGCGCTTTCAACCTGCTGCGCGATCATCCGAGGTGCAGCGAGACCAGCAGGCGACCGTTCTGAACAGTTTCGTGAACTCGGTGCTCGCGGTCGACCCGAACGCGAACGTTGTGCTCGCGGGCGACTTCAACGACTACCAGTTCTCGCCGGCTGTCACCACGCTGACCAACAATGGCGCGACACTGACCGACCTGATCGGCACCCTGCCCGAGAACCAGCGCTACACCTACGTTTACAACGGCATCTCCCAGGTGCTCGACCATATCTTCGTGACGAAGGCGCTCTCGAGCGCAGGGCCGGCGGCCGTGCAGTACGACGTCATCCACGTGAATTCGGAGTTCGCCAACCAGGCATCCGACCACGACCCGCAGGTCGTGCGGATCCGGCCGGTCGCCGCGACACCGACGACGGATGGCACGGTGAGCGTGCTGCCGCACACCGTCCTGCAGGGAACTCTCGTCTTGGTGCACCTCGCGAAGTTCGACGCCAACGTGAAGTTGACCGTTGCCCTTGATGGAACCAAAGCGGCGGCGACGACCACCAGCAAGCGCGGTACCGCCGACATCCTCTTGCCGCTGCCGTTCACGAAGGTGCTGCCGGGTTCACACACGGTGACGGTCACGACCCCGACCGGGGCCACAGCATCGGCGACCTTCTCCGTCATCAAGTGGGGGTTCGGGGCGCGGACGCCGGTGTAGTCGTGGCGTGCCTGGCACGAGACGCAACCCTCGCCAGCCCGCTTTGGGGGTAAGCCAACCCGGTGGGGTCTGTAAGGATGGCTCATAGCATCCTTGAATAGACAGGCGTCATACTTTTGGCCGGTTCAATCCTTCGATTCCGGCCTAGCGCTAGTTTCGTGTCACGCGTCAGTGCAGTTCTCGTCACCTCTCTT
>Ga0193728_1001165_pt1 | contig 13293 bp, 14 predicted proteins | sample U1c1metaG_FD_143037 | JGI IMG/M metagenome (GOLD analysis project Ga0193728, IMG submission 143037) | Soil microbial communities from a riparian zone of the East river system, Colorado, United States - U1c1 | ecosystem: Environmental > Terrestrial > Soil > Riparian zone | place: USA: East River...
AAGAGCGCGCTGGAGCGGCGCAAGCAGCGGCGCAATTGCCCCTCGTGCGGGCGGCAGCTGCAGACGCGCGTGTGCACCACCTGTTCGCACTAGCGGCGTAGCTATTTCTTCTTCTGCGCCTGCGGCTTGCGCCTGAGCGTCTGCGCGACCTTGGCAGCCGCCTGACGCAGCTCGGGCTCGGCCTCGTCGTCCTCGGCGAGCCCTTCGAGCAGCACGATCGTCTCGCGCTGAGGCGAGCCGTTGCGCAGCGAGACGATTGCGAGCCGGCGGACGGCCGCGTTGCCGTCGACGGTCGCGAGGTTGTGCAAGAGCGAGCGGACGCTGTTGATCGTGCTCGGATGGTCGCGGGACAGCAGCTCCAGCGAGAGGAGCGCCGAACCGCGCGCGGCCGGACTCTCGTCGTCGAGGCCGCGGCGCAGGAGCTCCTCCTTCTGGCGCCAGCGAAACTGCCCGATCGCGCGGAACGCGACAGCGCGCAAACGGAAATCGGAGCTTCGCGCGGCGGATTCCAGCTCTTCGCCCCAGGCGGCGCGCAGGTCGGCGAGCTCCCGCTCGGAGCCCGCCTGTGCGAGCGCGTCGGCCTCTGCTGCCGCTTCCTGCAACGTCATCGACCGGACTGTAATTACACTCAGCGACCGTGGCGCACCGAGTCGTACTGATCCCTGGAGACGGAACCGGCCCCGAGCTGACCGAGGCGACCCGCCGCGTGCTGGAGGCGACAGGCGTCGACTTCGAGTGGGATGTCCAGGAGGCCGGAGCCGACACGATGGACAAGCACGACGGCAATCCGCTGCCGCCGCAGGTGCTCGACGCGGTGCGGGACGCCGGGGTCGCGCTGAAGGGCCCGATCACGACGCCCATCGGCAAGGGCTTCCGCTCGGTCAACGTCGCGCTACGCAAAGAGCTCGACATGTACGGGCAGGTGCGGCCGATCAAGAGCTACCCGGGCGTCCGCTCGCGGTTCCAGGACGTCGACCTGATCGTCGTCCGCGAGAACACCGAGGATCTCTACGCAGGCATCGAGTACGAGCAGGGTACGCCGGACGCGCTCGAGCTCATCGAGTGGATCAAGTCGAAGGGCGGCAAGCTGCGCCACGACGACGCGGGCATCTCGATCAAGCCGATCTCGGTCACCGGCACGCGCCGCATCTTCGAGTTCGCGTTCGATTATGCGCGCAAGAACGGCCGCAAGAAGATCACGGCCGTCCACAAGGCGAACATCATGAAGTTCACCGACGGGCTGTGGCTGCGCGTCGCGGGTGAGGTCGCCGCCGAGAATTCCGACATCGAATTCGACGAGCGCATCGTGGACAACATGTGCATGCAGCTCGTCCAGCGGCCCGAGGAGTATGACGTCCTCGTGCTGCCGAACCTCTACGGCGACGTTCTGTCCGATCTGTGCGCCGGGATGATCGGCGGCCTGGGTATGGCGCCTGGGGCGAACTACGGCGAGAGCGTTGCGGTGTTCGAGCCGACGCACGGCTCGGCGCCGAAGTACGCCGGCCAGAACAAGGTCAATCCGATGGCGCAGCTTCTGTCGGGGATGCTGATGCTCCGGCATCTCGAGGAGCACGATGCAGCGCAGCGCCTCGAGAACGCCATCGCCGCGGTAATTGCCGAGGGGAAGAGTGTCACCTACGACATGAAGCCGAACCGCGACGATCCGACGGCAGTCGGCACGAGCGAGGTCGCGGACGCGATCATCGAGAAGCTCGAAGCCGGGGTACCCGCATGAGCCAGCGGCGCAAGGTCACCGTGGTCGGTGCGGGCAACGTCGGCGCGACGTGCGCGCAGGTGCTCGCGACGCGCGACTACGCCGACGTGATGCTCGTCGACATCAAGGAGGGCCTGCCGCAGGGCAAGGCGCTCGACATCAACCAGATGGGCGCGGTGCTGGGCTTCGAGCCGAACGTTCGGGGCAACAACGACTACGCCGAGACTGCTGGGTCGTCGGTCGTCGTCGTCACCGCGGGTCTCCCGCGCTCGCCCGGCATGTCGCGCGACGATCTGGTCGCGACGAACGAGAAGATCGTGAAGGACGTCACGGAGAAGGTGATCGCGCAGAGCCCGAACGCGATCCTGATCATCGTGTCGAATCCCTTGGATGCGATGTGCCATGTCGCAAAGAACGTCTCGAAGTGGCCGAAGCAGCGCGTCTTCGGGATGGCGGGGATCCTCGACACGGCGCGGTTCGCGACGTTCATCTCGTGGGCCACGGGCGCGTCGGTGAAGGACGTGCAGGCCACGGTGCTCGGCGGCCACGGCGACCAGATGGTGCCGGTGGTGTCGGCGACGACGGTCGGCGGCGTACCGCTGCGGAAGCTCGTGTCCGACGACGAGATCGCGAAGATGGTGGAGCGCACCGCGAAAGGCGGCGGCGAGCTCGTGAATCTGATGGGCACGTCGGCCTGGTATGCGCCGGGCGCGGCGGCGGCCCAGATGGTCGACTCGATCATGCTCGACGAGCGCCGCGTGCTTCCGTGCACGGCGTACCTCGAGGGCGAGTACGGCATCGACGGCCTCTACATGGGCGTTCCGGTGAAGCTCGGCCCTGCGGGGATCGAAGAGATCATCGAGCTCGACCTCAGCGACGCCGAGCAGCAAGCGCTCGAGGCGTCGTCCGAAGCCGTACGCGAGGTCGTTGACCTCTTGACCACCTAGAAGCCAGGGCCGAATAGCCGCGAGGAAGCCGTACGACCCTCGAAACGGTGCCTGGCCCGGGCCTGGCCCCGGGGTTAGGGTCGTTCGACATGGACTTGGCCGGAAAGAACGCGCTCGTGACCGGCGTGAGTCGGCGCGCGGGGATTGGCTTCGCCGTTGCCCGGCGGCTGTTGGATGCAGGCGCGAGCGTGTTCGTGCAGGGCTGGACGCCGCACGATGCGGCGCAGGAATGGGGTGCGGAGCCGGGCGGCACTGAAGGGGTCGCGCAGGAGCTCGGGGTCGGCTACGTTGAGGCCGACTTTGCGGAGCCCGATGCGCCGCGGCGTGTCGTCGATGCGGCACGCGAGCATCTGGGCAAGCCGCTCGACCTGCTCGTCGTCAACCACGCGCGCAGCGGTGGCGGCCGGCTCGCCGACACCAGCGCAGCCGCGCTCGACGCGTTCTTCGCCGAGAACGTCCGCGCGTCGCTGCTCCTCGTCAAAGAATTCGCCGCCCAGTTCGACGGTGACGCCGGCAGCGTCGTCCTCATGACCTCGGGCATCCACAAGGAGCCGATGACGCGCGAGATCGAGTACGCCGTGTCGAAAGGTGCGCTGCACATCGCGACGACGACGCTTGCCGACGAGCTCGCCGACCGCGGCATCACGGTCAACTGCGTCAACCCCGGCCCGACCGACACCGGCTGGGGCCTCGCCGAGCTCGACCCGTCGGCGCGGATGCCGAGCGGACGCTGGGGCGAGCCGGACGACGGCGCCCGGCTCATCGCGTGGCTGTGCAGCGACGACGCACGCTGGGTGACTGGCCAGACAATCGATTCGGAAGGTGGATTCCGCCGCTCTCGGTAGCCGTCGCGGAGCCGAGCTTGCTCGGCGCAGCAATGAGACGTCCCGCCGCGAGAGCGAAAAAGAAGGGGCCCACGGGGGAAACATGGTTTCCCCCGTGAAGCGAGCGAAGCGAAGCGGACGCTAGGGTTGCGGCCGTGGACCTCGGACTCAAAGGCCGCACGGCCCTCGTCACCGGCGCGTCGTCCGGCCTCGGCCTCGCCACCGCTGAGGCGCTCGCGGCCGAAGGCGCGAACGTCTCGATGTTCGCCCGCCGCCGCGACATCCTCGAGCGCGAGGCGGACCGGATCGGCGCGCTCGCCGTCCGCGGCGACGTAAGCATCCCGATGGATCTCGAACGCGCAGTCGAGACGACCGTGAAGGCATTCGGCACCATCGACGTGCTCGTGTGGAACTCCGGCGGCCCGAAGCCCGGACCGGGCACGGCCGTCACTCCCGAGTCGCTCGAGCACGCGCTGGAGGTGCTCTTCCTCCCCGCGGTACGCCTCGTCCACCTCTGTCTCCCCTATCTCGAGAAGAGCGACGGCGGACGCATCGTCGCCCTCACGTCGCTCGCCGCGAAGGAGCCGACCGCGCATCTCGCGCTCTCGAACTCGATCCGCCCTGGAGTCACAGGCTGGCTGAAGACACTCGCGCGCGAACTCGGCCCGCAGGGCATCACCGTGAACTGCGTCGCGCCGGGACGCATCGCGACCGCACGCCTCGACGAGCTCTATCCCGACGGCCCGAGCGAGGCGGATCTCAAAGAGATCCCATTAGGGCGCTGGGGCGACCCGCGCGAGTTCGGCGACGTCGTCTGCTTCCTCGCCTCCGACCGCGCGCGCTACGTCACCGGCCAAACCGTCGTCGTCGACGGCGGATTGCAGCGCTCGCTCTTCTAGTGCGAGTGCGCAGCCTCTTCTCACCGGCCAGGCTCGCGGGCGCCGCGGCCGGGCTCGTTCTGCTGGCCGCCGTCGCGCTCTACCTCGCACCGTCCAGCGACTTCATCCTCCTGCCCGACCGCGCGCATCCCGTCGCGCCGCTCGTGCGCGTGCAGGGCGGCACCGATCCGCGCGGTCCCGGCGGCATCTACTTCGTCGACGTGTTCGAACGCCGCGCGAACATGCTCGAGTCGCTGCTCCCGTTCATCCGCTCCGGCGCGACCCTCGTGCCTGCGAAGTTGATCGTGCCTCCTGGTGTGAGCGACAGCGCTCAGCGCAGCGCCGACCTGCGCGAGATGACCACCTCGCAGCGCGTCGCAGCCGCGGTTGCGCTCCGGACGCTTGGCTACAAGGTCGTCGCGCATTCGGCGGGCGTGATCGTCGACGCGGTCGCGCTCGGCAGCCATGCGATCGGGAAGCTTCAGCCCACCGACGTCATCGAGTCGGTGAACGGCAAGCAGACGCCGACGATCTCGAAGCTGCGCGCGATCCTCGCCACGGTGAAGCCCGGCCGGGTCGTGACCCTCGCGATCCTTCGCGGCACGGAGCGCAAGACGGTGACGATCAAGACCGTTCCGGATCCGCTGGAGCGCTCGCGCGCGCTCGTCGGCTTCACGCCGGCGCAGTCGGCCGACATCAAGCTGCCCCTGAAGGTGCAGATCGATGCCGGTAACGTCGGCGGCCCCTCCGCAGGCCTGGCGTTCGCGCTCGAGGTGATGGAGGAGCTCGGCCACCGCATCGATCGCGGCTACACGATCGCCGCGACCGGGCAGATCGAGCTGGACGGGACGGTCTCGCCGATCGGCGGCGTCAAACAGAAGACGTTCGGCGTCCGCGAGGCGAAAGCGGACGTCTTCCTCGTGCCGGCTGGGGATAACGCGCGCGAGGCTCGCCGCTACGCCAACGGGCTGCGGATCATCGCTGTGAAGAGTTTTCCCCAGGCATTGCGCGCGCTGGCAACGCTGCCGCCGAAGGGATAGAAAACGGAACATTTCGGCATCTTGGAAACTGCCGGAAATTCGTCAGTTTTCGTGGCCGACAACGCTTGTCGTTCAGAGAATACGCCCCTATCATCGCTCCTCGTACGCGGGCACCAATACACAGATCAAACAGGGGCTATGAGCAAACGAAACAATGCAACGTGCAGTGATTGCTACTTCCGTCGTGCCGGCCTCTGCGCCCTTCCGGGCGAGACCACCTGCCCGACGTTCCGGCTCCAGGCAAACGGCGCCCTCGCGCCTCCGCTGCAGCCTCGGCTCGTGCCGCGGACGCTCGCAGTGACCGCAGCCGCGTAGCGCCCTAGACTGCGCACGTGCACCTCCCGCGCCGCAAACGGGTCGACACAGGCGAGATCAACGAGAACTGGCAGCCAAGGCTCTACGGCCGGCTGATTGCTCTCGGCCTGCTCATCGCGTACGCGATCGCGTTCGTGCTCGAGAACCGCACGGGCGTCCACGTGCACTTCGTCTTCGCGACGGCGAGCGTGTCGCTCGTCTGGTTGATCCTCCTCGCCGTCGGGATCGGCGTCGCCGCGGGGATCTTGCTGGCGCAGCTAGACCGTCGGCGTCGGCGCCGGCGCGCCAACAAGTAGCGGCGCGAGCCGCGCCATCCCGGTCTCGATCTCGGCCGGGCTGACGAAGCTGAAGGCGAGCCGCAGCGACCGTTCGCCGCCGCCGCCCGGGACGAAGAAGTCGGTGCCTTTCACGAACGTGACGCCTGCCTCCTCCGCGCGCGCGAGCAGCTCGCCGGTGTCAGGCCCCGACGGCACGTCGAGCCAGATGAAGTACCCGCCCTCGGGCCGGCTCCACGTTGCGTCGCTCGGCATGTGCTTCTCGAGCGCCTCGAGCATCGCGTCGCGGCGTGCCTTCAGCAGCCCGTTCACGCGCTCCAGGTTCGGCTCGAACGCGCCGCGGCGCAGGAACTCGTAGACCGTCGCCTGCGTCATGAAGGGCGGCGAGATGTACGTGGAGACCGCGAGCGCCTCGATCTCCGCGGCGAGCGCGGCCGGCAGCACGAAGTAGCCGACGCGGACACCCGGAGCGACCGTCTTCGAGAACGACGACGCGTAGATGACGCGCTCGCCGCCTTCGAGCTCGAACATCGTCGGCGGCGCCTCGCCCTCGTAGCGCACGAGACCGTACGGATCGTCCTCGAGCACGAGCAGGTCGTGCGCCTTCGCGATCTCGACGACGCGGCGGCGGCGCTCTTCGGAGAGCGTGCGGCCGCTCGGGTTCTGGAACGTGGCGATCAGATAGACGAATGCGGGCTTCTCACCCGACGCAAGCGCCTGCTCGAGCGCCTCGGGTACGACGCCCTCGTCGTCCATCGCGAGCGGCACGATCTCGGCGCCGAGGCGCGCGAGGATCTTCAGCGGCCGGTCGTACGTCGGCGCCTCGACGAAGACGCGCGCGCCCGGCTGGACGAGCTGCTCGCAGAGGAAGACGAAGCCCTGGAGGGATCCGCTCGTGACGATGACGCGGGATGGCTCGACACCGTGACGCTCGGCAATCCACTCCCGTAGCGGGCCGTAGCCGCCGCCCGGCCCGTACGAGAGCACCGAGGCGCCGTCGCGCGCGATCGCCTCGCGCGCGCAGTCGGCGATCTCGTCGACCGCGAGGCATTCAGGCGCGGGAACGCCGCGTGCAAAGGAAATGACGCCCATGCGTCTCAGGGTAGCGGGAGCCGCGGAAGCCGATCTACTTCATGCGCTCGGCGACGAGCTGCGCCACCTCGGTCGGCGTCGTGCCGACCTGGATGCCGCGCGCCTCGAGCGCTTCCTTCTTCGCCTGCGCGGTGCCGGACGAGCCGGAGATGATCGCGCCTGCGTGGCCCATCGTCTTGCCGGGCGGAGCCGAGAAGCCCGCGATGTACGACAGGACGGGCTTCGTCACGTGGTCGCTGATGTACGCAGCCGCCTTCTCCTCCTCGTCGCCGCCGATCTCGCCGACCATCACGATCAGCTCCGTCTGCGGGTCGGCCTCGAACTTCTCGAGGACGTCGATGAACGAGGAGCCGACGACGGGATCGCCGCCGATGCCGACGATCGTCGAGTTGCCGAGCCCGAGCTGCGTCAGCTCGTGGCCGATCTGGTACGTCAGCGTGCCCGAGCGCGACACGAGGCCGACGGCGCCCTCGGTGAAGATCTCTGCCGGGATGATTCCGGCGTTCGCCTTGCCCGGCGAGAGCACGCCCGGGCAGTTCGGGCCGATCATCGTGATGCCCTTCGGGCGGAAATAGGTGTACGCGCGCAGCATCTCGTGCGCCGGCACATGCTCGGTGATGCAGATGACGGTGCCGATGCCCGCATCGATCGCCTCATAGATCGCGTCGGGCGCGAACCGCGCCGGGACGAAGATCAGGCTCGTGTTGGCGCCCGCCTTGTCGACCGCGTCGGCGACCGTGTCGAACACCGGAATGCCTTCGACGTCCTGGCCGCCCTTGCCCGGTGTGACGCCGGCGACAACCTTCGTGCCGTACGCCTTGTTGCGCAGGCCGTGGAAGCGTCCCTCGCTGCCGGTGAGGCCCTGGACGACGAGCCGCGTGTCGTTGTCGACGATGATCGCCACTATTTCGTTCCTTTGATGATCAACGTCGGCAGGTTCATCCACCCGTCGACGACGCGATCTCCCAGGAGCTCCCTCACGACCGCCGCCTCGGCAGCGGGCGTCTGTGTGCGCTGAAGCCACGGCTCGACCTCGAGCGGACGCTGCATGAAGCGCTCGTCTGCGACCTCGAGCCCCGCGAGCTCGAAGAAGCTCTTCCACTCGTCGACGCCGTAGTTGCGCACGTGACTCGGGTCCCGCAGTCTGTCGGCCTCCTCGGAGGACTCGCTGACGAACGTGTTGTCGCAGATCACGACGCGATCTTTCGCAACGCGCGCCATCTCCCTCACCGACGCGAGAACGTCGGAGAAGTGATGAGCAGCGACGCGACATGCGACTGCATCGAAGCTCGAATCGGCGAACGGCAGGTGCTCGGCCGGCGCGATCACGTCCGCCTGCATGCCCGGTGCAGGATCGACGGTCACGACGTTCGCGCCGAGCTCACGCAGGCGGCGCGCAACGTGGCCGCCGCCGGTTGCGACGTCGAGCACGTCGACGCCGGGTCCCGGCTCGCACCACTCGACGACGAGGTCGAGATCGTCGCCGGACGAATGGATCGCGCTCGTGCGGTACTGCTCGGCGCGGTCGCTCCAGACGTCGGCGGTCATCGCGCGAGCTCCACTGCCCGCTTGGCGCCGTCGAGCATCGTCGCCTCGGGATAAATGTTCGGCTTGCCGGCCTCCTGGAGGATGCGGCGCCCCTCTTCGGCGTTCGTGCCGTCGAGCCGCACGACGATCGGGTACTTCGACATGTCGAGCCGCTCGAGCGCCTCGAGGATCCCGCGCGCGACCTCATCGCCGCGCGTGATGCCGCCGAAGATGTTGAAGAAGATCGACTTGACCTGCGGATCGCGGGTAATGACCTCGAGTGCGTGGACAACGCCCTCCGCCGAGCCGCCGCCGCCGAGGTCGCAGAAGTTCGCGGGCCTGCCGCCGACGTGCTCGACGACGTCGACGGTCGACATCGAGAGACCGGCACCGTTGCCGCAGATGCCGACGTCGCCGTCGAGCTTCACGTACGTGACGCCCTTCTCGCGCGCGAACGCCTCGATCGGGTCGGCTGCGAACGCGTCGCGCCACTCCGCGATGTCGGGATGCCGGAAGAGCGCGTCGACGGTGAACTTCGAGTCGAGCGCCTTGACCTCGCCGTCGGGGGTCACGATCAGCGGGTTGATCTCGCAGAGCATCGCGTCGAAGTCGACAAAGGCCTTGTAGAGCTTCTCAACGATCGCAGCGATCTGCTTCTGCTCGGACGGATCCTCGACTCCGGCGCCGTAGATCAGCCGGCGCGCGAGCCAGGGCTGATAGCCCTCCAGCGGATCGACATGCAGCATCACGAGCGCCTCGGGATTTTCATCGGCGACCTGCTCGATCTCGACGCCGCCCTGCGTCGTGAACATGAAGAGCGGGCGCTTGTTCCCGCGATCGAACGTGACCGAGAGGTAGTACTCCTTCGCGATGTCGGACGCCGACTCGATCCAGAGACGGCGCACGATGTGGCCGTTGATGTCGAGCCCGAGGATGTTGCGCGCCTTCTCCTCCGCGTCGGCGGGATCGTCGGCGAGCTTGACCCCACCGGCCTTGCCACGGCCGCCGGTGAGCACCTGCGCCTTGACGACGACGGCGCCCCCGATCTCCTCGGCGGCCTTGCGCGCCCCCTCCGGCGTCTCGGCGAGCCTCCCGTTCGACACGGGAATGCCGACGCGCTTGAACAGCTCCTTGCCCTGATACTCGTAGAGGTCCACCGGCGATTGACTCTAACGACACCCCCGCGAACGCCGTCGCATGTGCTGACTAGAGTGGCGCGTCGTGGATGCGATCGTCGCCGAGGAGCTGCGCAAGCGTTACAAGACCGTCCAGGCGCTGGACGGCGTCTCGTTCTCCGTCCGCGAGGGCGAAGTCTTCGGTCTGCTCGGGCCGAACGGCGCAGGCAAATCGACCGCCGTGCGCTCACTCGCGACGCTGACGCGCCCCGATTCGGGCAGCGCAACGGTCGCGGGCGAGGACGTCCTGCGGCATCCGAACCGCGTCCGCAGCAAGATCGGCTACGTCGCGCAGGACTCGGGCGTCGACTGGGAGGCGACCGCGCGCGAGAACCTGCTGCTTCAGGGCCGCATCCACGCGATGGCGGGCAAGCCGCTGAAGATGCGCGTCGACGAGCTGCTCGAGCTCGTCGGCCTCGCCGACGCGGCCGATCGGGTCGCGCGCGGCTACTCGGGCGGCATGAAGCGGCGCCTCGACATCGCGATCGGGCTCGTGCACCGACCGAGCGTGCTCTTTCTCGACGAACCGACGACCGGTCTCGACCCCGAGGCGCGCGCGGCGATGTGGATCGAGGTCGAGCGACTGGCGCAGCAGGAGAGCCTGACGATCCTGCTGACGACGCATTATCTCGAAGAAGCCGACCGGCTCGCCGAGCGCGTCGCGATCGTCAGCCGCGGCACCGTCGTCGTCGAAGGCACACCGACGGAGCTGAAGGCAAACCTGCGTGGCGAGCTCGTGACGGTCGAGTTGGCCGACGGGAACAATCACATCGAAGCCGCGCTCGAGGTGCTGACGATCGTCGAAGGCGCGACCGACGTCGCGAGCGAAGGCCGGCAGCTGCGGGCGCGCGTACCCAACGGCGCGCAGGCGATCCCCGTGATCCTCTCCGCGCTCGAGGAGCAGGGCTTCCCGGTCGGGTCGGTCACCACCGCGAAGCCATCGCTCGACGACGTCTACCTCCACTACACGGGGCGCGACTTCGCCTCCGAGGACCAGGAGGGCAAGTCGTGATCCAGGCGCTCCGCCAGACGGGCTGGATGATCGTGCGGCAGCTGCGCAACCTTGCGCGCGAGCCGATCTGGATCGTGATGATGATCGTGCAGCCGATCGTCTGGCTCGTGCTCTACGGCCAGCTGTTCTCGCGCGTCGGCCCCCTGCGCGGCGGCGCGAACAGCTACATCGAGTTCCTCGCGCCCGGGATCATCTGCATGAACTCGTTCTTCGGCGGCAGCTGGGCCGGGATGGCGATGATCATGGATCTCGACCGCCACGTCGTCGACCGTTTCCTCGCGGCGCCGGCGTCGCGCTTCGCGATCATCCTCTCGCAGGTCGTGCGCGCGGGCATCACCGCCGTGTTGCAGGCGCTGCTGCTGCTCGTGCTCGGGCTTGCGCTCGGTGTGCGCGTCCACGGCGGCGCACTCGGCTGGCTCGTCGTGTTCCTCGCTGCTGCGCTACTCGCGATGGCGTTCGCCGGCCTCTCGCACGGGATCGCGCTGCTCGTGCGGACACAGGCGTCGATGATCGCGGCGGCCAACTTCATCGGCCTGCCGCTGATGTTCATCTCGTCGATCTTGATCCCGCCGTCGACCATGCCGCACTGGATCGAGGTGGCCTCGAAGTTCAACCCCGTCAACTGGGGCGTGCAGGCAGCGCGCAATGCCGTGCTCACGGGTGGGCACTGGGGCTCGACCGGCGGGTATCTCCTGCTGCTCCTCGCTGCCGCTGCGGTGACGTCGCTCTTCGCGACGTGGTGCTTCCGCGCCTACCAGCGCTCCATCTAAAGGAGCACCAACGGCTCATCCGTTTGGAGGAGCGACTCGGTCCGTGCGGCCGAGGCACAGCGTGCCGCACAGGGCTTCACTGGGTGCATGAACACAACTCAGATCTCTCCATACGTCGTCGAGACCGACGGCCTCTCGAAGAAGTTCGGCGATCGCACCGTGGTCAGCGACGTGGAGCTACGCGTGCCGCGAGGTACCGCATTCGGCTACCTCGGCCCGAACGGCGCCGGCAAGACGACGTTGATCCGCATGTTGCTCGGCCTCACCGGGGCGAGCTCCGGCTCGATGAAGCTTCGCGGACTTCCCGTTCCCACCCGACGGGCCGAAGCGCTCTCGCGCGTCGGCGCGATCGTCGAGGAGCCGAAGTTCTTCGGGCATCTCACCGGCCGCGAGAACCTCGAGGTCGTCGCCGCCGCACGCGGCCGCGAAGCGTTCGCACGCATCGACGGCGCACTCGACCGCGTCGGCCTCACCGCACGCGCGGGCGACCGCGTCAAGACCTACTCCCTCGGCATGCGACAGCGGCTCGGCATCGCGCGCTGCCTGCTCGCCGATCCGGAGCTCCTCATCCTCGACGAGCCGATGAACGGCCTCGATCCCGGCGGCATCCAGGACTTTCGCGGCTTCGTACGTTCGTTTGTCGACGACGGCGGAACGATCGTGCTGTCGTCGCACCTGCTCGACGAGGTCGAGAAGACCTGCGACCACGTCGCGATTGTCGATGGCGGCAAGATCGTCGTGCAGGGCTCGATCGACGAGCTTCGCGGCGGTGACGAACCTCAGCTCGTGCTCGGAGTCGACGACCCCGCCCGCGCCCGCGCTCTTCTCATCGCGCAGGGATCGGTGCTTCGGGTGACCGACGACGGCAACGAGCTTCGGGTCGCGCTCCGCGACCGCGGCGCCATCTCCGACCTCAACCGCCGGCTCGTGGAGTCCGGCATCGCAGTCCATCGCCTCGACGCCGCGCAGGCGACGCTCGAGCAACGCTTCCTCGAGATCACCACCCGATTGGAGAATGCAGCATGACCGCTCTCACACCCTCGATCTACGCGCCGTCACTCGTACGCTCGGATCTCCTCAAGCTCCGCAAGCGGCGCAGCCTCTCGATCGTCGTCGGGCTCCTGACGGTCGGCGCGATCGCGATCACGTACACGGTGATCGAATTGCTTCACGTCTCGAACCCTGTGAAGCACGGCGTTGCCGGTGGCATCACCAACCTCGGCCACGGGGCGTTTCTGCTCACCATGCTGGGAGCGGTCGCCGCCGCGATCGTCGGCTCGACGGCCGGCGCGGCGGATCTCGACGCGGGCGTGTACCGCGATCTCGTCGTCACCGGACGCTCGCGGCTCGCGCTCTTTCTGTCGCGGCTTACGGGCGGCCTCGCGTTCCTGCTGCCGTTCGTGGCCGCAGCGTACGCCGTGGCATGCGTCATCTCCGTAGCACTCCGCGGGAATCTGCCGGCACCGAGCGTGCACCTGATGGTCGTCACGGGGCTCTGGACGCTGCTGACCGTGACGGTCTATTACCTCTTCTCGATAGCGGTCGCGTGCCTCACCGGCTCACGCTCGTACACGATCGGGATCGTCCTCGCGTGGACGCTCGCCCTCTCCCCGATCATCGCGTCGATCTCCGCGCTCGGGATCGTGCGCGAGCTCGTCCCCAGGGTGGCGCTCGTGCGAATCGCGCCCTCGGCGCTGAGCGACACGCTCTCGCAGGGACGCGGC
>Ga0193728_1001166_pt1 | contig 13291 bp, 15 predicted proteins | sample U1c1metaG_FD_143037 | JGI IMG/M metagenome (GOLD analysis project Ga0193728, IMG submission 143037) | Soil microbial communities from a riparian zone of the East river system, Colorado, United States - U1c1 | ecosystem: Environmental > Terrestrial > Soil > Riparian zone | place: USA: East River...
AAGGAGAATCGATGCGATCAGCTAGCCTGTTGTCGTTCGTGCTCGCGAGTGCCGCGTTTGTCGGCATCGCGCACGCACAACCCGACGTTCGGGATCACAGGGCCCCGCCCCCTCCCGCCCACGAACACGAGGATCGCCGTCCGCCGCCCGTGGCGAACGGTCCTACCGAGGCGCCGCCCTCGCCGCGCGAGGAGCATCAAGCTGCACGCGCCGGCTTCGTGTGGATCCCCGGTAAATGGGATTGGAAGGGCAAGTGGGAATGGACCGCCGGTCACTGGGAGCGCGAGCGCGCCGGTAAGCAGTGGCACACGGGCCATTGGGATCGCAACGGCACTTCGTGGGTGTGGACCGAAGGCGGCTGGATCGATGGAGGCACCGCGGTGCCACCGCCGCCGCCGACCGCGAACGGCGCACCGCCGCCGCCGAACGATCACCACCCGCACCAAGCACCGCCACCGCCGCGCAGCGAGTCCGCGACGGTCAAGGCCGGCTTCGTGTGGATCCCCGGCCGCTGGGATTGGAAGAACGATCAGTGGGCCTGGCTCGACGGTCACTGGGAGCGCGAGCGCGCCGGCAAGAAGTGGCGTCCCGCGCAGTGGCAGAACCAGAGCAACAACTGGGTGCTCGTCGACGGCGATTGGATCGACGCGAGCGCGCAGATCCCGCCCCCGACCGGCGACATGACGCCGCCGCCGCCGACCGGCGATCACCACGACATGGATCACGATCGCGACCGCGATCACGACCATCAGTGGAAGCTCGACCGCCCGACGGTGTCGAGCTACTGGCCCGCCAAGGGCAAGGCCGGTTCGCGCGTCGTGATCCGCGGCCGTAACTTCGATCCCGACACCAAGGTGATGTGGGGCCCCGATGAAGTTCGCGCGGTGCGGGTCAAGGACGACAGGATCGAGCTCGAGGTCCCGGCGAGCGCGACGAGCGCGACGATCCTGTTGCGGGCCCGCGGCCGTGACCTGATCGTCGGCAACTACGAGGTCGCGAACTACGACGCGGATGCCGATGCGAGGCGGATCGACTCCGAGCGTCAAGCGGCGGCGCAGGCCGCGTGGAGCGCACAGCAGGCCCGGTACGCGAAGGACGAGGCCGCGCGCCGCGCCGCGATCGATCAGCACTGGCAGGAGATGGACGCGAATCGCGAGCAGCGCCGCGAGCAACGGATCCAGGAGATCCGCGCGAAGTGGCAGGCCGCGTTCCTCAGCGATCCAGATACCCAAGACGAGCTCACGTTGCACGCGCAGCGCGTCGCGGAGCTGACCCGCGCGAAGGACGTCGCGACCGTCAACAACAACCAGAAGCTCGGCGTCCGGATCGACGTCGCGCTCGCCAAGGAGAACGATCGTCACGAGCAACGCATGTCGGCGCTCCAGACGGCGTTCTCGTCGAGGGGAGGTCATCCGTGAAGTTCCTGATGACGTTTGCATTGGCCGTCGCGCTCGCCGCGTGCGGCTCGAAGAAGGACAAGGAAGCTCCGCCTCCCCCGCCGCCGCCGGCGGCGGGTAGCGGCAGCGCGATGATGGGCAGCGGCAGCGCGGCGGGCAGCGGTAGCGCCACCGGCAGCGCCGCCGCGGCTGACGTTCCGACGGAGATGGACTTCGAAAACCAAGCGAAGACCGACATCACCGACAAGAACGTCGATACCCAGGTCAAGAAGATCGAAGACGACCTCGGTAGCGGCAAGTAACCGCTAACGTGCGCGGCGGCTCGGAGCGGTCACTCGTTCCGGGCCGTCATGCGTTTCGGCTCGCGACGATCGCGCGCAGCCAGCGCTCGATCCGCGGCGCGTCGATGTCGGCGGCGGTGACGAAGCGAACGTGCTTGCCGTCGCTGGTGCCGTAGAGCACGCTTCTGCGCGCGGAAGTACGTCAGCATCGCGTCGTCGCGCGTCCACATCGGCATGCCCCACTTGAGGCCCGAGGTCGCGCGCGGGGCAACCTTCTCGATGATCGCGACGAGCGCGCCGGTGCGGCCGCGCTGACCGACAAGTACAAGGCGCAGGGCAGCAAGCCCGACATGGCGGCGCTCGACAAGATGTTCGAGGACGCGTTCAGCTCGGTCACCGGCGCAGCGAGCTAACTACTCGGGCGGTGGATGATCGCCGTGCGGCGCCGGATGATCCGGCTTACATGCGAGCACGGTCTGCTCGGGAGGCGTGACACACGTTCCGGTGATCGTGTGGCCGTTGCCGCTGCCGTCGCGAGATGGCCGCGTGAACGTGCACGCCGCGCCCGCCTTGGCGTTCGTGCACGCGTCGATCGCCGCCTGCGGAGGCGCATGGTGCGGGCGGTCCGCATACGCCGCGACGGCGACGACGAGTACCGCCACGCCGGGCGCGAGGGTCTTGAAGTAGGACACGAGAGCTCCTTTCTCCTCTTATTTGCCCGCTCCTCGCACGTTCGTCCGCTCTTGAAACGAAGCGATACAGTTACGGGGCGACCTTGTACGAGATGGTGCCGCTCATGCACACGTCGACGTCGGCGATCCAATCGTTCGCGGGCGGCGTGCCCTGCAGCGCGATCGTCACGACGAGCGAGCCGGTCTTGATGTAGTCCTGCACCGGAACCGTGGTCGCGTTGTCGACATCGAGCGCGGCCGCCGAGGTCCCGCAGCCTTCGCAGTCGAAGACCGACAGCGTCGGCAGCGTCGAATTCGGATCACCGCTCGCGATCGACAGGTCGGCCTTCTGCACGAACGAGAAGTCACCGACGCCGCTGACCGCACGGACTTCGGCGTGGGTGAACGTGAGGTGCGCGTCGGCGTCTGCGAGATCCTTCGCGCCCTGAAGCTGATCGAGCGTGAACGACTGTTCGATCGACGTCTGCCCGACGGGCACGCCGGGGATCGTGACGCCGCGATAGGTCAAGCAGACCTCCTCGACCTGCGCCTCGACATCGAGGAGCGGACACGCAGGGAGCACGAGCAAGCTGGCCATCAAGAACAGACGCATGACACTCCTAGTGAACGTAGAAGATGAAACCGAGGTTCGCGGATACGCCCCACAGCGTGATCCTGGGATCCGTCGTCGTGACGCTGACCATCGAGTCCGCGGTCTCGCCCGCGGTGACCTGGTCGAGGTTATGCACCGTGCCGGTCACTCGGCTGACACCGGCGTGGATGAAGAACGTGAAGTACTTCTTGCCGAGCTCGAGGCCGATCCGCGCGTTCGCGAAGTCGTAGCCGACCTTGTCGAGCAGCGGCGAGCTCAGCGTCGGATCGCCGGAGATCTTTTGCACGATGCCGTTCGCGTCGTGCTCGAAGAACCGGCCGTAGCCGACCGAGAGGACCGGCGTCGCCCACGTCCCGAAAGGGATCCACGTGATGCTGCCGCGCACACCCGGACCGACGAGGTCGTGGGCGATACCACCTTCGACGCGCAGCGCGCGCATGGGGCGAACGACGAGCGACGCGGTGCCGCCATCGGGCACGCCGACGTCGGTCATCACGCCGACCGTGCCGGTCTCGGCGGTCCACGTTTCGGAGGCGTGCGCGACGAGCGCGGGCTGCGCCGACGCCGTCGCCGCCAACCCCATCACCGCCACTGCGATCGCCTTGTGCACGAGGGGTGAATCGACGCTCGCCTGCGAATATCGAGCGGCACTACCCCATGCCGCTCCCAGATCTCCGACGCGATGTGGGCGTCAGCGTACGTCGGCGCGCAGGGCCGCGCGGATCCACATGAAACGCATGACTCCCGCGACGCCGCCGATCAGCGCGACCAGGCCGCACCCGACGACGAACACCGACGTCTCGGGTAGCGCCTCCCAGCGCGCGTGGATCGCAGGCCCGAGCAGCGGCGTCAGGCCCGCGACGAGCGTCAGCACCGCGGCTCGCTCGTGGCGGCGCATCAGCCCGCGCGGGATCTCGACCGCGAGCGCCTCGGCCTTCGCGCTCGCGTAGCTGATCATGAAGCTCGCCTGTAGCGCGAGCAGGCCCACGATCACCTGCCAGCTCGAGTCGTGCGCGTAGATCACGAACCCCGCGATGAACGCGAACTCGGTGTAGCGATCGACCGCCGCGTCGTAGAGCTCGCCGGCTTGCGAGCCCGTGTTCGTCAGGCGCGCGACCTGGCCATCGAGGATGTCGCAGATCGTGGAGATCGTCGCGAGCAAGCACGCAACACCGAAGTAGCCGAACGCGGTCGCGATGCCTGCACCGATGCCGAGCACGAGCGCGAGCGTGGTCACGCCGTTCGCGGACAAGCCGATCGCGACCAGCCCGCGCACGACCGGCTCGACGGCCCAGTACGTGGCCTGCATGATGTTCTCGCCCATGATCGCGGTGCCGCCGACGCTGTCGACGCGCGCGCTATGGAATTGACCGAACCGCAGGACGCGTAATCCGTACGCGACAAACGCAACGATCCACACCGCGCCGGTGACGTAGACAGCAAGAGCATCCGACACACGCGCGCATCAAAGCAATCGTCACGCCAGCGCGTGACCGCTCTACGCTGCAGGCAACGCGGCCGGTTGTTTGGATTTCCGGCGTCCCTGCTAAGAATCTCGACAGTCTCGAAGCGAGCGTGGAAGCACGCCACCCAGATCGTCCTTACGACGCGAGACCCTTGATCAGCCGGATCGCGCCGAACACCATCGGGCCCCAGGCGATGATGTACGTGCCGCCCGAGCGCGACGCCGAGTCGTAGGTCGCCGCGGTGACGATGATGCCGACGACGACCAGGATCAGGCCGAGCGTGATGTTCTTCGACTTGGCGGCGCGACGCTCGGACTCGTAGATCGATTGCGCGTACCCATCGACCGACGGGCCGTTCCACGGCTGCGGCGTCGAGACCGCGCGAGCGCGCTTGGCGATCGCGGCGCCAATCGGCGGATACCCCGGCGGCGGGTTCGCGGCGGCCGGCCGCGAGAACACGTCGTTCAGATCCACCGGCGGCGGAGCAGGTGCGGGCAAGGCGTCGGGAGCGGCCGGCGGCGCGTACGGGTCGATGCTCATGCCTCCAAGAACGCCGGCGACGGCTGAAGTCGCATGAAAAGTGCGTTGGCCCCCAAATTCACCTAGTTCGCGGCGTTTGCGCGTTTGCCCGCCGGCGTGAGACCCTGGTGGTTCCATGCGAACAGGTGCACGCGGGTGGAGTGCGGCGCTCGCGCTGATGGCCGCGTGCGCGCTGTCGTCAGGCTGTCTCGTGATCGCCATCGCGAATACGAGCCACGAGGAGATCAGCCGCTCGATGGTCGACACCCGCGCGACCGATCACCAGGCCGACGTCAGCGGTCAGCGCTGCTTCGTCGAGCAGAAGACGCGCGTCGTGTCGAAGGTGCAGATGCACCGCGAGTACGCCGCCGTCGGAATCCTGGAGGCGCTGATCGGCACGTTTCCGGCCTTCGACGACACCGCGTCGCCGACGTACCGCTACGGCGGCTACGCGATGATCGCGGATGGCCTGCTCGCCGCGGCGTGGACGTTCCTGCACAACCAGGCGGTCGTCACGTCGGAGGACTGGACGCTGACGAACGACACGGGCAGCTGTGCGAAGTAACGGCGTGGTCCTCGCGCTCGCGCTGCTCGGCGCGCGGGCGGAGGCGCAGTCCGTCCCCGACCCCGTCAACTGCATGGCGCTCTGCCCCGACGGGCACTACGCGCCGACCCTCTGCGCGAGCACGGATGATCCGTGCGGCGGCGGCGGTGGTAACCCGTCCAACGCCGAGGCATCGCGCGAGGCGGCGGCGCGGTTCGCGTCCGAGGTCGACGAAGCGGTGCGTGGCGGCAGCGAGGAGCAGCAGCGCGCGCTGCGCCGTGCGAACGACCGCGGGATCGAAGCGTTCAAGCACAAGCAGTGGGACCTCGCGGTGCAGTCGTTCGAGGGCGCGCAGCGGCTCGATCCGTCGAGCGCGCTCGTCGCCGAGAACTTGCAGCGCTCGCGCGAGGAGCAGGCCGCGGAGCGCGCGCGGCGGGCGGCGGCCACCGCGCCGATTCGCGCGAGCGATCTGCGCTTACCGCCACCGCCCTCGCCGCTCGCGCCGCCACCGGCGCCGCCGCTCGCCGTGGCGCTCGACTCCGCGCGTGACGCGTGGGCGCGCACGGTGCCCGCGTTCGACCTCTCGCAGCGCCTCGCGCCGTGGCGCCAGGCGGCTCGTGATGCGGTGGCGCTGTTGCCCGATTTCCTGAAGAGCGCGGTGTTCGACGGCATGGCGGAGCACGCGAAGATCGCGCCGCATCGCTGGGTGGAAATGATCGAGTCGACGCGCGATTTCAGCGCCGCCTATCGCAACGTCGCCGCCGGGCTCGTGGACAACCTCGCGACGGAGATCTACACGGGCACGGATCAGACGTCCGCCGGCGCCGATGCGGTCACGCAGTTCGCGAGCGACAAGGCGAGCGAGTCGATCTGGGGGAACGTCAAAGCGTGGGGCAGCCACCGCGCCGCGCAGGGGCCCGGCGAGTGACGCGCGCACTGGTCGCCGCAGCCGGGGCGCTCGCCGCGGTCATGGCACTGTCGTGCGGACACGCCGCGACGACGCCGCCGCGCGCGATGCACGCCGCGCTGCCGGCGCCGTTCGCGCTGCACCTCGTGGTGCCGTGGAAAGACTCGCACGCGGCGCGCCTGCGCCTCGACGACGGCGGCCGGCCCTACCTGGTGACCGCCGACGCATTCGTGCCGCTCGCGCACCTGCCCTCCGGCGCGGATGCCAAACCGTTCCGGATCGGAGGCGCCGCCACGCTGACCGATGCCGCGTGGGCCGACGGTGGCGTGATGCTGCTCGTCGTCGGCGCGCAACTCGGCACCGTGGACGAGCACGGCTTTCGCGCGATCGCGGATCTCCCCGCGCCGGGGATGCGCGTCATCGCGGCGGGCCCCGATCGGTGCTGGCTGTTCGCGCCCGCGGCGGGCGACGGCCGGCTCTATCTCTACGATCGCGCGGGCACCGTGACCGAAGTGCTGCGCGCGCCGAGCGCGATCCAGGCCGCCTCCGGCACGCCCGCGCACGCCTACGCGGCGATCGGAAGCTCGATCGTGCGCATCTCGGAGCGCGGCGCGGAGCTCGTCCTCGACGGCGGCCAGCCGATCGTCGCGCTCGCCGCCGCACGCGACACGGGCGTGTTCTTCTCGACCGCCACGGGCACGTTCTTCCTCTCCGATCAGCGCGCTCTCTCGCGGCTGACCGCTGCGGGTGCGAGCGCGATCGAGGCGCGCGGCGACGACGTGTACTTCGTGTTCGACGGCCTCGGCATCGTGCGCGGCGCACCCGTCTCCGCGTTCGCTGCGCGGTGAGCTCCGATCAGGGCCGCGGGGTCGGTTCGGGCCACCGCGGCACGTCGGGCGTCACACGTTGCCAACCTGGCAAGCGTGGCACGCGATGCGGTTGCTAAGCGGGCCGGATCACGGGCCTCGGCGAGGCACGCGAGCTGCACCACTCGCGCGCGTGCGAGCGCTCGTGGCCGCCCTGACCCTGCTCGCGGCGACGGCGACCGGCGCCTACGTCGTGCATCGGCCGCCGGCCGAGCAGGTAGCTCCGCGCGCCGGTGCGATCACTGCGCCGCGACGCCCGGCGCTGCTCGAGCCCGCGCAGACCGCAATGCTCGAGGCGCGGGTCGTCCATGATGGCCGACCGATCGCCGGGGTCGAGGTCCGGCTCTCCGACGGCAGCGAGCCAACCTCGGCGATCGCGCGCACCGACGCCGCGGGCGTGGCGCGGTTCGCGACCCCGGGCGACGGACCGTTCGAGCTGTGGGCGGTGACACCGGCGCTCGCCTCGCCCCTCGTCCGCGTTCCGGACGTCGGCGCCGCGCCGATCGAGCTCGCACTCGAGCCTGCGAGCACCGTGCGTGGCGAGGTCCAGGGCGCCGGTCACGCCGCGGTGACGATCGAGCTCGCTCCGATCGAGCTCGATCACGCGGTCCGCACCGCGACGGTCGACGACCAAGGCCGGTTCGCGATCGACGGCGTGCCGGCAGGACGCTGGCGGATCGCAGCGACGAGCCCGGGGTTGCGCCAGACCAGCGCAAGCGAGGTCACGATCCGTGCGCCGGCCGAGGAGCTCGTCGTCACGCTCGCGCGCGCCGGCGAGCTCGCGGGCACGGTCGTCGATCGCGCGGGAGCACCGGTCGCCGGCGCGACGATCGTGGTCCGCCGCCAGGGCGCGAAGGGGCTGCACCCCATCGAGTGGTCCGCACCGGGCATGCGCTGGGTCTATCCTTTCGCCGCGCACCGCCGACTCCCGAGCAACGAAAGCGCGCGGTTCGGCGCCGCCCGGGTCGGCACCCGACTCGCGGAGTGCGGCGCCGGCCACTGCGGGATCGATCTGGTGATGCCGCGCGGCACCGTGGTCCACGCGGTCGCGGACGGCACCGTCACCGTCGCGACCTCGGCGCTCTCGAGCGAGGCTGGCCGGTTCGTCGCGATCGATCACGGCGATGGCCTGGTCACGATGTACATGCACCTCGATCACGTCCGCGACGGCCTCGAGGTCGGCCAGACGATTCACGCCGGCACCGCGCTCGGCACGGTCGGCTCGACCGGCTTCGATCCGACGCGCGCGGTCCCGCACCTCCACTTCGCGCTGACCCAGCATCGCGGCGAGCGGACCTGGTACCTCGATCCGGAACCGAGCCTGCGCTACGCCGTGCCGCTCCCCGCGCCGCGCGCCCTCGACGAGCCCGTCGAGCTCGCCGCGCCGCGCCTCGCGCACGCGATCACGCGCCCGAGCGACGAGATCACGACCGACGCGCGCGGCCGGTTTCGCGTCCCCGATCTCGATCCCGGCAGCTACGTCGCGGTGGCGTTCGCGCCGGGCCTCGCGCCGGGCGCGAGCGCGCCGATCGAGGTCCAGGCGAACGCTGCGAGCGACGGCACGGTCGTCACGCTCGCGCCCGGCCTGACCGTGCGCGGGCGCGTGCTCGGCCGCAACGGTCCACTCGCCGGCGCCACGATCCTCGCGAGCACCGGGTTCGGCGAGACCACGAGCAAGCTCGCATCGACCGCGTCCGACGACCACGGTGAGTTCGTGTTCCGCGCGCTCGCCGGCACGATCACGCTGTCGACGACCGCGCCCGGCTACGGCGCAGCGTCGCGCACGATCGCGCTCGCCGGCCGCGACGTGACGGCCGAGCTCCTACTCGTCGCCGAGGACGCGCGGCTCCGCGGGGTCGTGCGCTCGCCGTTCGGTCCGGTCGCCGGTGCGATGGTGCGGATCGTCGACGGGCCGACGCTGCGGACGACGACGAGCGACGCCGCCGGTCAGTTCGTGCTGCCGGTCGCGACCGGGCACTACGTCCTCGACGTCAGCTCGCCGGAGTTCCCCGCGCGCCGGATCACGCTCGACAGCGACCACACCGCCGACGTCCGGCTCGACCAAGGCGGCCGCGCCCGGGTGGTCCTCGCGGATGCGCGCGACGGCACCGCGCTCGCAGGCCTGCGGGTCGACGCGCGCGGGCCCGATGGCGCGACCGTCACGCGCACGAGCGACGCGCGGGGCCTGGTCGAGCTCCCCGCGCTCGCCGTCGGGACCTGGACGCTCGCGGTCCGCGGCCCGGACCACGCGCCGCTCACCCGCGCGCTCGAGATCCGCGCGAGTCGGATCCCCGTCGAGCTCCGGCTCGAGCTCGCGCGCGCGGCCACGGTCGCCGGCGTCGTCCGCGATCGGCGCGGCACCCGCATTTCCGGCGCGCGCGTATGGGCGGGAGACGCGGAGACCAGGAGCGACGCGGACGGCAACTATCGCCTGCCCGGCGTCGCGACGGGCGGCACCGTCGTCGAGGTCTCGCTCGGCGAGCGCCACGGCGAGCTCGCGCTCGAGCTCTCGGCCGGCGACGAGCGCAGAGCCGTCGACCTCCAGCTGTCGGACTAGCGGACCGCCGCGCCGCCGCACGAGGGCTCCCCGCTGGCTCGAGCGATCAGGGCCGCTGGGTCAGCAGCACCTTGCCGTCGCTGGTCGCGCCGCGTGCGAGCGCCAGCGCGTCGGCAAACTCGGCAAGCGGCATCGTCGCGCGGATCTCCGAGTGCAGCTCGTCGCCGAGCCGGCGCTGCGCGGCGGTCAGCGTGCGGAGCTTGCCGAACAGCGACGTGTGCTCGAGCCACGCGTACATCGTGAAGCCCTCGACGTGAAGGCGGCGGAACACGAGCGTGTCGGTATCGATCTGACACGGCTTGCCCGACAACATGCCGTAGACGAGGATCGTGCCGTCGATGCCGATCGCGCGCGCGAGCTGATCGGTGGCCTCGCCGGCGACCGCATCGAACCCGAACCGCACGCCGAGCCGATCGCACAGCGCGCGAAGTGCGTCGCCGGCGCCGGGATCGCTGCTCACGACCACGTGCTCGGCGCCGAGCGAGCGGAGCGCCGCGGCTTGCTCGGGCCGCCGCACGATGTTGACGAGCGGCAGCCGCTCGCGCGCGCACAGCCGCACCATCATCTTGCCGAGCGCACCGGCAGCCGCGTTCTGCACGAACGCGCGATGACCCGCGCGCCGAGCGGTCTGGAGCAGCACGCTCGCGGTCAGCGGGTTCGTGAGCAGCATCGCGGCCTGCAGCGGATCGGTCTTCTTGGCGAGCGGCGCGCACCGCAACGCATCGGCGCACGTGTACTCGGCCCACGTGCCATCGCCATCGCCTGCCGCACATGCGACCTCGCGGCCGAGCATGAAGCGCGCGATCGCGCCGCCACCGGTGGCGACGACGGTCCCGGTCCCTTCGAACCCTGCGATCGCGCCGAGCGGCTTCTTCACCTCGTAGGTGCCAGCGAGGAACATCAGATCGTTCGGGTTGATCGGCGCGGCGCGCATGTGCACGAGCACCTCGCCGCGCTTCGGCGTGGGGACCGCACGCTCGACGAGCTCGACGCCGCCGGAGACGGTCGCGAGCGCCGTCATCGAGCTCGGCAGCGTGTGACTGGACAGGAGCTTCATCGCGACCGTTTCCTCGGCGCGCCCGCGATCATCGCGCGCAGCGCAACACCGACGGTGGTGAGGGGCGCACGACTCTTCTGCACGCGCGACAAGAGCAGCGCGCCCTCGATCGCCGACAGCGCCACGACCGCGAGCTGGTGTGCGGGCGCGGCCGCAAACCCGGTCGCGACGAGGTGCTCCGCGATCGCGCGCTCCCACTCGGCGTAGTGCGCGACGATCGCATCGTGCACCGGCTTGGACGTGGTCTCGAGCGCGACGGCTGCGACGGGGCAGCCGTTCTGGAACTTCGACGCCTCGAGATCATCGCCCAGCAGCTTCACGATCGCCGCGATCGCGGCATCGAGATCCGGCGCGGCCGCCACCGCTGCGCCGATCCGCGCGCGCCACTCGGCACCGGCCGCCTCGAGGGCCGCACGCGCGAGCTCGTCCTTGCCACCGGGGAAGTAGAAGTACAACGAGCCGCGTGGCGCGCCGCTCTCGGCGACGATGTCGGATAGGCCGGTGGCGTGGAAGCCCTGGCGGCGCAGGAGCTCGCCGGTCGCGTCGACCAGCTTCTTGCGCGTGCGCTCGCCCTTCGTCGCCGCGGCCGTCATGCGTGCGCTCCGGTCATCGCCCGCATCCCGCGCCAGAGCGCCGACCACGTGCCGAGCTCGAGATCGGGCTCCTTGCCCTTCGCGAGCTCGTGGATCTGGGCCTGGAACCACATCGTCTGGAGCGCGTCGTCGAGCAGCCGAATCCGGCTGCGGATCTTCACGCTCGGCGCCACCTCGAGTGAACGGTCGAGTAGACGCGCCGGCAGATCCGGTGCGTGGGTCATCGGCCGGCCCAGCCCGATGACATCGACGTTGCCCGAGGCGAGCGCGGCATCCATGACCGCGCGACTGCGCATGCCACCGGTCAACAGGATCGGCGTGGTGACGACCGCGCGGATCCGGCGCGCGTAATCGAGGAAGTACGCTTCGCGTTCGCGCGAGCTCTGGCGCTGCCCCGCCGGGAGCTCGCCGGAGCCGGTCATCGCCGGGCTCTCGTAGTTTCCGCCGGAGACCTCGAGCAGATCGATGCCCGCGGCGTCGAGCGCGCGCGCGACGCTGATCGCATCATCGATCCTGAACCCACCGCGTAGGAAGTCGGCCGAGTTGAGCTTCACCCCGATCGGAAATGCCGGCCCGACCGCGGCGCGCATCGCACGCACGATCTCGATCAGGAACCGGCTGCGGCGCGCGGCGTCACCGCCCCACGCGTCGTCGCGGCGATTCGTGCGCGACGACAGGAACTGCGAGATCAAGTAGCCGTGTGCGGCGTGGATCTGGACGCCGGCAAAGCCCGCGTCGCGTGCGACCACGGCCGCGGCGGCGAACCGCGCGATCAGTGCCTCGATCTCGTGTGGCTCGAGCGCGCGCGGCTTCGCGAACGCGCCGAAGAAGCCCTTCATCGGAACCGCCGATGGCGCGACCGGCACGGGCGTCAACCTGCGCGGCGATTGCCGGCCGGCGTGGTTGAGCTGCATCCACAGCCGCGCGCCGTGCGCCTGACCGGCCGTTGCCCATGCCCGCAGTTGCGGGAGGTGACGATCGTCCACGATCACGACGTTGTTCGGCTCGCCCATGCCACCGCGATCGACCATGACGTTGCCGGTGATCAACAGCCCCGCCCCGCTTCGCCCCCAGCGTTCGTAGAGGCGCACCAACGCATCGGTCGGTGCCCCGGCCGCATCGCCGAGGACCTCGGACATCGCGGCCTTCGCGAGGCGATTGGGGAGCGTCGCTCCCGAGCGGAGGGTCAGCGGCGTGTCCAGGCTCGTCATGCGACCACCATTATACCGATCGGACTATTCCGCAAGCACCAAATCTACCGATCAGTATATTCATTGGTCTGGCACGCGCCGCGATCCAGTGACGGTGTTACGCTGGCCGCGTTGAAGGCCTTCGCTCGCGTCTTCGCGCTCGCGCCGGATTGCCACACCGCCGGACGCTACCGAAACGTGTGGCAGCGCCATTTCTATGACGGACTGAAGGCGGCGCTCCCGAGCGTGGTGCTGCCGACCGGGATCGACTTCAGCTGGGCTCGCCCGGCGGCGCGAGCACCGCGTGGTCCGTCGCCCGATCGACGCGCGTGCGCGGAGCGGCTATGGGACCAGCTTCACGCGGCACATGCCGAGCGCGGGCTCGACGCGGTGATCTCGTATTGCTTTGGCTCGGACATCGAACCGTCGCTGATCGAACGCACCATCGAGCTGGGCGTGCCATGAATCAACTTCTTCTGCAACAGCACATACACGTTCGATCTAGTCGAGAGCGTCGCGCGCGTGGCGTCGCTCAACTGGTTTCCAGAGCGCGCCGCCGAGCCGCGCTATCGCGCGCTCGGGCGACCCGCGCTGTGCCGGCCCTATGCCGTCCACGCGTCCGCGCTCGCC
>Ga0193728_1001167_pt1 | contig 13287 bp, 18 predicted proteins | sample U1c1metaG_FD_143037 | JGI IMG/M metagenome (GOLD analysis project Ga0193728, IMG submission 143037) | Soil microbial communities from a riparian zone of the East river system, Colorado, United States - U1c1 | ecosystem: Environmental > Terrestrial > Soil > Riparian zone | place: USA: East River...
GTAACTCGGTCGTCTGGGCCGGGCCTGGCCGAGGCGGCCGAGCGCGAGTGGTCGGCGGGACCGCTGGGACGCCTGTGCCGCCGTACCGGGCGCCCCAGCGGCCGCTTCGCCCGTGACTGCGCCCTACCGGTACTCCAGGCCCTCGAACGTCCCCGCCGCGCGCCACTTGTCGATGTACTCGAAGAACGCCATCGCGCCTTCCGGGTGGCCGACGCTGAAGAACGCGCCCTGGCCCGCGCCCTGGCCCGCGCCCTTGCCCTCGTTGTTGTAGTAGCCCGGCGTGCACTCCGTGCTGCCCACCACCGTGGGCCGGGGCGGGGCCGACAGCAGCATGTCCATCCAGCTGTCCTCCGCCTCGGCGGTCGCCTCGACCTCAGCGTGCCCGTTCGCCACCGCGTGCCCGATCACCTGGGCAATCGTCCTGGCCGCGTCGGCCAGGTTGTGCGGGACGTTCGAGATCAGGTTCGCGCCCTGGAACGGCTGCACGATGAACGCGTTCGGGAAGCCGTGCACGTGGACGCCGTGCAGCGTGCGCATGCCGCCGTCCCAGCGCGCCGACAGCCGCTGGCCGTCGCGGCCGGCCATGTCGTAGCCGGCCCGCTGGTGGAACTCAGTGCCGACCTCGAACCCCGAGGCGTAGATGATGCAGTCGACCTCGTACTCCTGGCCGGCCGCCACCACGCCGGCCGCCGTGATCCGGTCGACGCCCCGGCCGTCGGTATCGACCAGGTGCGTGCCCGGCTCGTTGTAGGCCTGCAGGTACTCATCGTGGAAGCACGGCCGCTTGCACAGCTGCCGGTACCAGGCCTTGAGCGCCTGCGCCGTGTCCGTGTCCGCGACGATCGCGTCGCACCGGGCGCGGATCTCCTCCATCTTCTCGTGATCGGAGTCCTCCAGCGCGGCCATCATCGTCTCGAAGGTCAGGTCGGCCGGCGGCAGCGACATGAGCCTGGCCCGGACCCGCCGGGCGATGTCGGTCCAGCCGTCCATGACCAGGTCCTCGTCCTGGTCGCCGCGGGTCTGGTTGCTGGCGAAGTTGTCCAGCCAGCGCTGCTGCCAGCCCGGCGTCGCCAGCTGAGCGAACCACTCCGGGTCGGTCGGCCGGTTGTTCCGCGCGTCCACCGACGACGGCGTGCGCTGGAACACGTACAGCTCACGGCAGGCCCGGGCCAGGTGCGGCACGCACTGCACCGCCGTCGCCCCGGTGCCGATGATGGCGACCCGCTTGTCCGCCAGCCGGTCCAGCGGGGCGCCATCGGCGTCGCCGCCGGTGTAGGAGTAGTCCCAGCGGCTGGTGTGGAACGCGTGCCCGCCGAAGTCCTCGATGCCGGGGATGCCCGGCAGCTTGGCCACGTGCAGCGGCCCGGTGCCCATGGCCACGAACTGGGCCGTGAACCGGTCGCCCCGGCTGGTCGCGACGGTCCAGCGCGAGGCGCTCGCGTCCCACTCCAGATCGGTGACCTCGGTGTGGAACAGCGCGCCTGCGTGCAGGCCGTACTGGCGGCCGATGCGCTCGCAGTGCTCGCGGATCTCCGGGCCGTGCGCGTACTTCTCGGTCGGCATGTGCCCGGTCTCTTCCAGCAGCGGCATGTACACGAACGAGGCCGTGTCGCACATCGCGCCCGGGTAGCGGTTCCAGTACCAGGTGCCGCCGAAGGCGCCGCCCTTCTCCACGATGCGCACGTCGCTGATCCCGGCCTCGGTCAGCCGGGCCGCGGTCAGCAGCCCGGCGAACCCGCCGCCGATGACGGTGACGGTGACGTCGTCGGTCTTGCGCTCCCGCTCGGCCCGCGGCGTGTGCGGGTCCTCCGCGTACTGCGCGAACCGGCCGGTCAGGCGCTGGTACTGGCTGTTGCCGTCCGCCCGGAGCCGCTTATCGCGCTCGCGGGCGTACTTGCGGCGGAGGGCCTCCTTGTCGATGACGGTGCCATCGGGGCTGGCGGGTCCGTCGGTGACGGTCACTAGGGCACGCTCCGGGGAGTGAAAGGGATATATTGCGCCTCAGTGGTGTCAGCATGTCACTCCTGAGTGACATGCGGCAAGTGACCCCGGTACCATCGCCGGATGGCCCTCGAACCGGTGAGCGCGCCGTCACTCGCTGACGAGCAGCGCGACATCGCGCGGTCGCGGATCCTGCGGGCCGCCCAAGGCGTGCTGGCCGGCCGCGGCCTCGCCGCGACGGTGGACGACGTCGCGGACGCGGCCGGCGTCAGCCGCCGGACGGTGTTCCGTCACTTCTCCACCAGGGACGGCCTGTTCGCCGCGGCCATCCGCGAGGGCATGCGCCGTTACACCCTCCGGATAACCCCTCCCCCCGAGAACGATGACCTCCGGGCCTGGCTGCTCGACCTGCTGCTGGTCACCCACCAGCTCAATGCCAGGAACGGCCGCGTCTACTGGGAGCTGGCCCTGGAGCCGGATTGCTTCTCCGGCGAACTGGCCCAGGTCGCCGCCGAGCGCCGGGAGAGCCGGCGGCAGTTCGCGGCCGGGGTCACCGCCCGCCTGTGGCAGGCCCGCGAGGGCCGCGGGCAGCCGCCCCCGTGGCTGGGCGACGCCGTCGCCGTGCACCTGTCGGGCTTCACCACCCAGTCGCTCACCGGGGACTTCGGCCGCACGCCCGACGAGGTGGCCACGCTGTCCGCGCAGGTCCTGGAGGCCGCCCTGGCCGCCGCCCTGGCCGCGGCACCCTAGCGGCCGCTACCGCGCCGCCGTACTTGTGAGCGGCCCGTCGCCCGAGCAGGCGCCGGCGGGCCGCCGGGCCGTCGGCCTGGGGCCAGGACTGCCCCATCGGCCGGGATGGCAGACTAGCGGCCATGACAGGACTGACGGGACCGGGCGCGACCGGGCTGGGCGCGACCGGGCTGGGCGCGACGCGGACGCTGAGCGAGGCCGACTTCGCGGTCGGCATCGAGGACCGGTACTTCGAGGACTACCAGGCCGGCGCGGTCTACGAGTACGGCTACGCCAGCGTGACCGAAGCGGAGATCGTCGCGTTCGCCCGGCAGTTCGACCCGCAGCCGATTCACGTGGACCCGGCCTTCGCCGCCGCCGGGCCGTTCGGCGGCCTGATCGCCAGCGGCTGGCACACCGCCGGAATCATGATGCGGATGATCGCCGACCACTACCTGTCCCGGGTCGCCAGCCTCGCCTCGCCCGGAATCGACGAGCTGCGCTGGGCCATCCCGGTGCGTCCCGGTGACACCCTGCGGCTGCGCACGACCATCGTTGAGGCGCGGGTATCGCGGTCCAAGCCGGACCGCGGCCTGATCCGGACCAGGGGCGAGCTGCTCAATCAGGACGACGGCACCGCGGTGAGCCTGGTCGCCATGAACCTGATCGGGCGGCGCGCGGGCCGCTGACCCGCCGCCGGGAAGGCCAGCGGCCCGGCCGCACGGCGTTTCGGCAGGTTGGTCAGAGCAGGAAGCGGAACAGCGTGCTGGACGCGTCCACGTGCTCGATCGTCGGGGGCGCCTGCTCCATGCGCGCGAGCAGCGCGGGCAGGTCCTGCGGCCGGGACAGCTCGATGCCGACCAGGGCCGGCCCGGTCTCCCGGTTGCTCCGCTTGACGTACTCGAACAGCGTGATGTCGTCGTCGGGGCCGAGGACCTCGTCCAGGAACCGGCGCAGCGCGCCGGGCTCCTGCGGGAAGTCGACCAGGAAGTAGTGCTTGCGGCCCTCGTGGATCAGCGCCCGCTCCACGACCTCGGCGTACCGGCTGACGTCGTTGTTGCCGCCGGAGACGACGCACACGACGGTGGCGCCGGGCGCTACCGTGACGGCGCCCGGGACCGCGCCGCGGCCCGGCGCCCCGGCCGGGCCGAGCGCGGCGGTGGCCAGCGCCCCGGCCGGCTCGGCGATGATCCCGTCCGACTGGTACAGGGCCAGCATCTCGCTGCACACCCGGCCCTCCGCGACGGTCATCACCGTGGCCGCCGAGGCGGCGATCAGCGGGTAGGTCACGTCCCCGGCCCGGCGGACGGCGGCTCCGTCGACGAACGTGTCGAGCTCCGGCAGCGAGACCGGGCCGCCGGCGGCCAGCGCGGCGGTGACGCAGGCGGCCCCGGCCGGCTCGACGCCGATGACTCGCACCTCGGGATACCGCTGCCCGAGCCAGGCCACCGCCCCGGCCAGCAGGCCGCCCCCGCCGACCGGGAAGACCAGGACATCCGGCGCGAAACCGAGCTGCGCGATGATCTCCCGGGCCACGGTGCCCTGCCCGGCGATGGTCCGGGGGTCGTCGAAGGCCGGGACCAGGGTGGCGCCGGAGGCCACCGCGTCAGCCGCCGCCGCGGCCGCGGCCTCGTCATAGCTATCGCCGCCCACGATGATCTCGGTCATCTTGCCGCCGAGCACGGCGATGCGGTCCCGCTTCTGCCGCGGGGTCGTGCGCGGCAGGTAGACCCGGCCGTGCACGCCCAGCGCGGCGCACGCGTAGGCCACGCCCTGGGCGTGGTTGCCCGCGCTGGCCGCGACGACGCCCGCCGCCCGCGCGTCGTCGTCCAGTTGCGCGATCAGGTTGTAGGCGCCGCGCACCTTGTAGGACCGCACCGTCTGCAGGTCCTCGCGCTTCAGCCACACCTGGGCGCTGAGCGCCTCGGACAGCCGCGTGTTCCGCTCCAGGGGCGTCGTCGAGATCACGCCGGCCAGTCGTCTCGAGGCCGCATCCACCATCGCCGCATCAACAGTCACCTGACCAGTCTGCCGGCCCGCGGCCCGTCCTCGGGCCGCAGCCCGGACATCCGAGGTTCCCGGCCGCGGCCCGCAGGCGGCCTGCTGTTCGCGGCCGGGGGCATCGACGAAGTTAGATATCGAACGTTTAGACATCTGCTGGTTATGGTACGGTGCGGCCATGCCCCCGCCTGCCCGGACGCCCATCGGCCTGGTGCTTGCCCGCACGGCCCGGACGGCCAGCCGGGCCTTCGACGAGGCGCTGGTTGCGGCGGGCGGTTCCCTGCCGGTCTGGCTCATCCTCCTCACGCTGCAGACGCGGCAGCTGGGCAACCAGCGGGAGCTGGCCGAGGCGGTCGGCATCCGCGGGGCCACCCTGACCCATCACCTGAATGCCATGGAGGCCGGCGGCCTGGTTACCCGGCGCCGGGACGCGGCCAACCGGCGCATCCAGCACGTCGAGCTCACGCCGGCCGGAGAGGCGCTCTTCCGCCAGCTGGCGGGCGCGGCGCTCGCCTTCGACCAGCGCCTGCGGGCGGGCCTGGACGACCGCGACCTCGACGTCCTGGAAGGGATCCTGGGCCGGCTGCACGCGAACATCGCCGACGGGCAGTAGCCGCGCGGCCGCAGCTACGCTGGACCGATGATCACGATCCGGCGGGGAGCCGGCCCCGACGCGGACACGGTCCGGCTCATCACGGCCGAGGCTTACCAGCTCTACGTGCCCCGGATCGGGCGGGAGCCGTCGCCGATGCTGACGGACTACTCCGACGCGGTCCAGGCGGGGCGGGCCTGGGTGGCGGAGGACGACGGCCAGGCTGTGGGCATCGTGGTGGTCGAGCTCCACCCCGACCACCTGCTGGTGGAGAACATTGCCGTCCATCCGGCCGCCCAGGGCCGCGGCGTCGGCCGCCTGCTGCTGGCCCGGGCCGAGGAGCTAGCCGCTGAGCTCGGCTATGACGAGGTCCGCCTCTACACGCACGAGACCATGACCGAGAACATCGCCTATTACCCCCGCCGCGGCTATACCGAGACGCACCGCGGCGGCCAGGACGGCTACCGGCGCGTCTTCTTCCGCAAGCAGCTCAGCGGCTAGCCTCGCCTCCGGCACTCCGGCCGCCCGGGGCTGAGCCCGCAGCCGGCAACCTCCCGGGCCGCCGGGCCGTTGCCGGTACTACGCTCGCAAGGCGCAGGCCCTAACCCGGACGGCCTCAAGGAGGCAGCCATGCCGACGTCCCGCACTGACTCGGTCCAGACGACCGACGGCTCGTTCGACCTGACCGTCTGGCTGCCCGACGGAGGGACCGGCCCCGGCATCCTGCTGATCCAGGAGATCTTCGGCGTCAGCGACTACATCCGGGCCGTGGCGGAGGACCTGGCCGGCCTCGGCTACGTGGTGGCGGCGCCGGACCTGTTCTGGCGGCTCAAGCCGCACCACGACGCCGCGCACGACGAGGCGGGCCTGGCCGAGTCGCTGGACCTCGGCTCGCGCTTCGACTTCGAGCAGGGCATCGCCGATGCCGCGGCCGGCCTCGCCCACCTGCGCTCGCTGCCCGAGGTGGACGGCGGCACGGGCGTGCTCGGGTTCTGCCTGGGCGGGTCCATCGCCTACTTCCTCGCCGCCCAGGGCGGGCTGGACGCCGCGGTCTCGTTCTACGGCTCCGCGGTCCCCGGCAGCCTGGCCGTCATGGAGCAGATCACCGTCCCGCTGCAGTTCCACTTCGGCGGCTCCGATCCCTACATCCCGCGGGACCAGGTCGCCGCCGTGGAGACGGCGGCGGCCGGCCGGGACAACGTGGAGATCCACGTCGAGGAAGACGCCGGGCACGCCTTCCACAACCGGAAGGCGCCGATGTTCCACGTGCCCGGGCCCGCCGCGCGGGCCTGGCAGCGCACCGAGGATTTCCTGGCCCGGCACCTGCCGGTCCGGGCGAAGTCCGCGCCGGGCTCATGACCGGCCGGCCGGGCTAGCCTCGTTTTCCGCACGTGGCCGATCGTCAGCAGGGTTGGCGTGGTTCGGTGCGGCGGTGCGGCGGTGCGGCGGGGCTGGGGGGATGGGCGTGGTTGCTGAGGCGCCCGGGGCAGTGCCGTGGCGGGCGGCGCTGGCGGCGGGCGGGGGGCTCCCTTGATCGCGACCATTTACCTGGCAGGAACCCGGAGGAAACGGTCGCGATCATGGACATCGGCCCGGCGGGCGCGTTCAGGAGCGTGATAGGGGCCGCCGTACGGCCGTGTGCCGGCGGCCGCGCCGCCGGGCCGGGCCGGGCTCCCGCCCCCGGGGTTCCGCGAGCAGCCCGACGCACCGCCGCACGTGCGGAAAACGAGGCTAGCCGCCAGGCCGCCGGGCTACGGCGGCCACCTCGCGCAGGAAGCGGTCGACCATATCGAGCTCGGCCGCGTCGAACGAGCGCATCGCCCCCACCATGCCCGTCAGCAGCGGGCCGAAGTACTCCCAGCCGAGAGCAACAGCCTGGTCGCTGACGCGGATTTCGACCTTGCGGCGGTCGGCGGAGCTGCGCTGGCGGACCACGTGCCCGCCGGCCTCCAGGCGGTCGATGAGCGCGGTGGTGGACGGCGAGGTGAGCCCGAGCTGGGCGCCGAGCCAGCCGGGCGTGGCCGCGACGCCGGCCCGGTCCGCGTCGAGCAGGTGGATCAGGGCCCGCACGTCGGTGTCGTGCAGGCCGTGGGCGCGGGCGAACGCCGCCCGGGACAGCTCCAGCTCGACCGAGATAGCCCGCAGCCGGTGAACTAGCTGCAGACCGCGAGGTGCTGGACTACCTCGGCGTCCAGCACGCCGCAATCGCCGGCCACTCGTACGGGGCGTGGCTGGCCCTGCGCTACGCCCTGCACGCGCCCGCCCGGGTCAGCCACCTCGCCCTGCTCGACCCGGCCACCTGCTTCGCGCCGCTGAGCCTGGCTTACCGGCTCCGCTCGATCCCGCTCGTCGCCCGGCCCAGCGCCGGGCGCGCCCGGCGGCTGCTGGCCTGGGAGACCGGGGGGCGGCCGCTCGACCCGGACTGGCTCGCCGTCGCCGCGGCGGGCGCCGACCTGGGCCGCCCGCAGATCGTCCTGCCCCGTGTGCCGACGCCTGCTGAACTGGCCAGCCTGGCCATGCCCGCCCTGGTGGTCGTCGCCGCCCGCAGCCGGTCCCACGACCCGGCGCAGGTCGCGGCAGGCGCCCGGCAGCGGCTTCCGGAGGTAACGGTCGAGACCCTGGCTCAGGCCACTCACCACACCATCCCGACGGAGGACGCCGACGAGCTGAGCGCCTATCTTGCGGGATTCGCTAGCGTGTCACCTATGTCCTTCGGGAGGGGCGCGACGAGGACAGGATCGTGGAGGTTTCCAGACCGGGCAGTGGTCGGCCGCCTGTTGGCTGATGATCTCGTCAGGCGCTGCTACCGGGGGTCTCTCGCGCGGTCCCGCCCCTTGTCGGCGCCGGGGGTTACCCTGGCGTCATGGCTGCCGCCCCACTTTTCGAGGTCCCCGAGGACTCCGAGGACCCATCGGTGATCCTCCGTGACCTCCCCGAGGGCGAGCGCGAGGACTTTCTCGCCCAGTACCGGGAAGCCCTGGAGGCGGCCCGCGACCCGGCCGGGTACGCCCGGCTGCGGCTCGTGCTGCGGATCGGGCGGCTTCGGGTCGTCGCCTGCAATTCCCCCGGCTACTACGACCGCATCGAGTCTGTCCGCCGCGGCGAGCCGGGCATCCCGGCCGACAAAGCTTTCCCTGACTGGAACGAGCGGATCGCCGCTGCCCGGGCCGCGAGGGCGTGACATACCGGGTCGAGTTCCAGCCGCCAGCCTTACGCCAGCTGAACGGGTTTCCCGGCGGTGCCCTGGACGCGCTGGTCTCGGCGATGGCTGACGTAACGCAGTACCCGGGCGACCCGCCTGAGAACCGTTCCGGTGCCTTCGCGGCCGGGCGAGCGGCAGGCCGTGTTCGGCGGCGCCGGCCTGGTCACCTACGAGATCGACGAGGCCCGTCAGGTAGTCGCCGTGACGGACGTGACGTGGGCCGGGTGAGCAGGATCCCGGCCCCCGCATCGAGCCGATCCACCGACCGCCGACCAATGGTCAGCGGGGCGGATCCAAGTCAGCGCCGTGAATCTCCGCGTGCCAGCCAGCCTCCATACCATCCCCTGGCCGCCGAGACCATCACGGGCATCCGCGACAGCGAGCCCGGGACCGTCGTCTACGCCGTCCACGCCGTTGACGGCCAGCCGCTGCAGCGGATCCACTACGAGCTGTATCGCGACCGGGCCGCGTTCGAGGCGCATGAGGCCGCCCCGCACACCCGCCGCTACCTGGCCGAGCGGAACGCGTACCTGGCCGCCACTGAGGTGGACTGGCTGACCCTGCAGACCGGGAAGGGCACAGGCGGTTGAGCACGACGGGGCATAAACGGCTAGTACAGAGGGGTTCTTGAGGGCCTCGGCCATGTCGGTGCCGGGAAATACCGTGACGTTATGACTGCCGCCCCGCCTCCTGAGGTCCCCGAGGATCCCGTGGTCATCCTCCGTGACCTCCCCGAGGGCGAGCGCGATGACTTCCTCGCCCAGTACCGGGAAGCCCTGGAGACGGCCCGTGACCGCGGCGAGTCGGGCATCCCGGCCGAGAAGGTATTTCCTGGCTGGAACGAGCCGATCGCTGCTGCCCGAGCCGCGAGGGCGTGACGTACCGGAACGACCCGCTGAGAACGGTGCCGGTACCTTCGCCCACGGCCCGCACGGCACCGACGTGCGGGCGCGTGGATCCTGTCTAGGGTCGTGACCTGGATGGACGGGTCTGCGCGAGCCTGACGGGTAGCGGGCATCTCGCAGATATCCCGCGCAGGCTCAATACCGGTTACTGGGAATGCTGTTGCCCGCGGTCGCTGCCAGCGGCTTCGCGGGCTGCGCGCTCCACCTGGTCACGGTAAGACTGCCACCAGGCCTGGTCGCCCGGCGGCATATTCGTGCTCTCGCTTGTCCGCCCGACGGTCCCGTCGAGGAGTTCCCTGATGATGTCTGCCTGACCGGCGTGCCGGTTCGTATCGGTGGCGACGCGGACCAGGATGTGATGCAGTGTCACCTCGTTCCTGTCAGCCGGCCACCAGGGCACGTGGCCGGTGGCATCCAGCGCGAGCATGTCGATCGTGGCATCCGAGTGCGCCCAGGCGCGCCGGTACCGGCCTGTGATGAACTCGCGTGACTCTGCTGCGGTCGCCCACATGTCGGAGTTCGGATCGGTTTCATCCCACGGCAGTTGGTCCTGGGGGGATGGACGGCCGAACGTGTCGCCGAAGTACGCTAGCTCGACGCCGGCCTGGTGCTTGACCATCCCCAGCAGATTGGTGCCGGTCGGCACCAGCGGGCGGCGGACGTCGTACTCCGAGAGCCCGTCGAGCTTCCAGAGCAGCGCCTCGCGGCCATCCTGAAGGTAGCGGCGCAGGTCAGCTTTCAGATCAGGTCCGATCATGCGGGTATCTTTCCCACGGAGGCCGGACGCATCAGCCGGCTCGCTGGCGAGTCGGCAGCCTCCGAGGGCCTGGCCGCAATAGGGCGGCCGTCAATAACGAACGGATGAGCAACGGTCAACTATGCTCACCAAATGTTGCGAGTATAGAAACAAAATGGGTTATGGGTGCGGCGGCCCGCCGGGCTCCGGGTCGGCTCACGGGCTCCTGGTGGCGGCCGGGGCCTTCCACTCGGGCCGGTAGCCCGCGTGGCGCTGCCACACGGCGGCGTCAGAGCGGACCTCGGCCCGCAAGGCGACCATGCCACCTTCCCACCATTGGGACATCCCGAGCTGGCGCTGCTGGCCGACAGCTTCCTCGTACCGGGTGATCCGGTGCCGCTTGGCGGCGACGTCAAGGGCCAGGAACGCCCGGGCAGCGCAGCAACTGCCCGACAGGCCGGGGATCCGTGTGCAGTCGCCGTCGTGCCAGTCGGCGTCCTTCAGGTCGGCCAGCCGGGCGCGGAGGAACGGGACCAGATCGGTCATCGTGATGGCCGGCACGACGGTGGCGGCCATCACATGCCGGCCAGGCGATCGGCAGGCGTCGAGCTTGGCGGCGAGCTCGTCGAGGGACAGCGCAGTGATCATGTCGCCGACGAGTCGGCCGTCGACCTCGCGGCGGGCGCCGCGGCCCGGGCCGACGGCGAAGTGACGGAACTCCGGGTAGTCGGCTATGAACCGGCCTAGGTCGGTGCCGTATGGGCGGACGGGGGCGGGTATCCGCGACGCCATCGCCCGAGGCGACATCACCGGCCGCATGCCCTCGCTCATGGAACTCACCGAGGCAACCAACCTCGCGCCCAACACCGTCCGCCGGGCCATCAAGGTGCTCGCCGACGAGGGCCTGGTCGTCACCGAGCCCGGCCGCGGCACCTTCGTCGCCGACCAGCCGTAGCGGGCCGTTGCTTGCTGGGCTCAGTCCCAGCCGTCGGCTCAATTCTGGGCCAGCAGCGACGTGGCCGGCCCCGAGCGCAGGATCAAGCGGTTCTGCCACACCCCAGCGCCGGGCCGCTGTCCCTCCACAGCACGTCCCTGCTCATGGCCGACGATCCGCTGATCCGCATCGTGATCCTCATCCCGGCCACCGCGTCGGATGCCGCCAAGCTCGCACGCCTCGCCCGGTAACCAGCCCCAGCGCCAGGTTCGGGCCGGCCGACGTCTGGCGCCCAATCGGTCAACTCATTTCGCCGAATGTTGCGGATCTAGAAACAAAAATATACAGTCTGTACCATGAGTGGGAACGAGCTCGGTGCCCGCATCGGGGCGCTGCGTGAGGCGCGTGGGATGACCGGAGAGGAGCTTGGTGCGGCGCTCGGCCTCTCTCGGTCGCAGATATCGAAGATCGAGCACGGTACGCGTCGGCTAGACGTGAGCGAGGTGGCCATGATCGCCGATGCTCTCGAGGTCAGCCTCGCTGAAGTGCTCGGGGTGGAGCGAAGCGGCAGCCTGGCTTTGGCCGCCAGGGTCATGGCTGCTCCTCAAGCCGACGAAACGCTGCCCTCGCGCCGGCGCATGCGGCAGCTGCTCGAAGCAGAGGCGAACCTGGCCAGTGCGGTCGGGCTACCGGAAAGCCGCCCGACCGCGTCCGGACGAGACGTTCTCGCCCGGACCAGGGACCTGGGCATTCCGTCGAGCCACGCACCGTGGCGGGACGGTGAGGATCTCGCCGACCTCGTGCGACAGGGCATCGGCCTTGGCAGGGCGCCCATTTCCGATGTCGCCGACCTTGCCGAGCAGCACTTCGGGCTCGACGTGCTGGCCTGGCCCACCGGCAAGGCAGTCAGTGGCCTATGCGCTCACGGCCAAGGCGTGGCCATGATGCTGATCAGCACTTCCTTCCCGCGCGGGCATCAACGATTCACCGCCGCGCACGAACTAGCGCACCACCTCCTGCGAGACCCGCGGGAGGTTGTGGTCGACAGCGACCTGTACGACGGCAGCAGCCCTACCGAGAAGCGCGCCAACGCGTTCGCTGCCGCGTTGCTTATGCCAGTCGACGGGCTGCGGGACGTGACTGCGGGCCGACTCGTCGACGAAGCGGTGCTAGTCGAGCTGATGCGCCATTTCGGCGTCAGCTTCTCCGCGCTGCTGTATCGGCTCGCGAGTCGGAGCATCGGGCTGATGACCGCCCGGCTGCGCGATACATGGCTGCAGGAGCCCGTGTCGTCGGTGCTCCGCGCCGCAAACGATGCAGCGCCTGAGGAGCTAACGATCCCAGATGAGTCAAGGCGTATCCCGCCGCGGCTTTGGCGTGCTGCGCAAGCCGGTTACCAGAACGGCCGGGTCGGCATCGGCACGCTCGCTGCGCTCGCCGACGAGGACGCTGAGCAGCTATTCGTCCGCCTCGCAGCTAACGGCGTGCGCCCGCCCACGCCGACCGACGACCTGCATGACCTATGACCACCCCCGTACCGGCGTTATTAATCGACACTTGCTCGATCATCAACCTGTCCTACTGCGCGCCAGTCGCTGCTCTCTTCCGTCGCCGCTATGAGACCAATGCCGGATGGGTCCGGGCTACCCACGCTGAACTGGTACGACAGCGCGGCAGGCGCCCGCCGCACCCCCAGGCCGGCCGGGCCAGCAACTGGGCCGCCACCTGGCTCGGCATGCCCATCGAGATGGTCGACGAAGGTCTGCTCGTCTTGACCGAAGGCATTCAGCGCGACATCGCCGTGGGCAGCAGCGACTCCGCCCTTGACCACCTGGGAGAGGCAGCGAGCATCGCGCTGCTTCAGTCGGCTGCGAGCGGACGTCTCATCAGCGATGATCACGCGGCCAGGGCGGAGTCGCGGAAACGCGGGGTCAAGGCGAGCTCCAGGGTCGGCGTAATCGCCCACCTTCTCGGTGTCGCGGGAAGCGGTGTCGACGCTGCGCTGGCTGACACGTACTTGCAGACTCTTCGTGCCAGGCGGCGGATGCATGTACAGCTGACCTCGATTGACTTGCTCGCGGGCGATCTCGGACCCTGGCAGTAGACCCGTGAATGCACAGCCATCAGGTCGATGCTCGGTCTGCCCGCGGCCTAACTAATAGGAGGCTCGTGGTGAAGATCGACTTTCCGATCACGATCAACCCGGACGCTGTCGAGCACACGTATCTGCAGCTCGCCAGCGTCCGG
>Ga0193728_1001168_pt1 | contig 13286 bp, 12 predicted proteins | sample U1c1metaG_FD_143037 | JGI IMG/M metagenome (GOLD analysis project Ga0193728, IMG submission 143037) | Soil microbial communities from a riparian zone of the East river system, Colorado, United States - U1c1 | ecosystem: Environmental > Terrestrial > Soil > Riparian zone | place: USA: East River...
CCGCATTGCCGTCATCATACGCCCGAGCATCGCAAGAGCGACGGTGGGCGTCGCCAGGCGTGCCATGGTTGACAAGGCGGCGCGCGTCGCAACGAGAACCTTGCCAATTGGCGCCGCGGCAACCAAAGCCTCGAATTGAGCACGCGCCGAGAGCCCGACATTGCCGGTCGAGCGTGCGCGAGCCTGCGCCGCCGTTGTCAACCGGCCAAGCAAAGAAATAATGCCAGGTACGCCGACGCGGCCGAACGCGGCCAATATGGTGCGCGCCGCTACCAGCGTCTTTCCTACAGGCGCCGCTTGCGCAAGCCCCTCGAGTTGCGCACGGGCAAAGAGCGGAACCCTGCCAATAGATGCCGCGCGGGCGCGCATGCTGGTCATCATCTGACCAACCATGGCGAGAGCGCCGCTCGGCGCCCCGAGACGGCTGACAAAGGTAAGTGTAGCACGAGCTGTTGTGGCCAGGTTGCCAACTGGTGCTGCCAGCGCACGCATCTGCAATTGAGCGCGGCCAAGAATCCGTGTTGTGAACGAAACAGCCGGTTGCGCCTTTAGCGCCGTGACCATGCGGCCAAGCACGGAAACAATGCCAGACGGTCTTGCCTGCGCTACGGACAAAACCAGCATGCGCCCGGCAAGCAACAAAAACCCTGGAAAATTCAGGACTGTGCGAAAATTGCTCTGCAGGCGACCAGTGCCGGTTAAAGATAGCTTCCAAAAGGCGTTGGGCCGCGCCGCCATGGACATAATGGCGCGCGCCGCAAGCAAGACAGGGCGTACGGGGTTTCCGCCGCCTGTAAACGTCTTGAGAAATGCGCGGCCTATAACACGCAAGGCGCCGCGAGGCGTAGCTTTTGCCTCTATGCCGAGGCTTACGCGCCCTCCTATCGCCGCGATAAATTGATCCGCGACTCTCTGGATGGCGCCTATGCCGTCAGCGAGCTGTGTGCCTCCTGGAATTATCCATTTGGCTTGGATGCCGGTCATCATGCGACCGGAAAGCTGGAACGGCGATTTTAGGTTGGCTTTAGCGCTCGTGAAAAGCGACGAGCGGGCGCTTAAGGTCGCCGCGGTCAGCGCGAAAAATACAACGCCGTCCGTGAGGACCTGGAGTACGGGCGGGATAAGCCCAAACGTACGAGAGATAACCGCAAGCGCCGTGCGCCCGGCGACACGGACAATTCCGCGCGGGCTGGCAAGCGCTTTGAAATATAGCGTCGCCCTTGCGCTGATTGCTGCCGGGCCCTTCGGAACCGCGGACCTGGCACTCGCCACAAGCGCTGATGACGCGCTTAAAGGCGCAGACATAAGGTTAGAGAGATATATCGGCAAGCCCGCTTGCGTGAGCAGCGGCAAGCCGTCTTGCAAAAGCAATTCGTTGGGGCCACCCGCCGAGGTGAACGGGAAGAAACGGGCTTGCAACGATGCGAGCGCCTTGCCGCCGAGCGAAGTACGTCCGATGAGCGTCGGCTTCGCTTGGGTGCCAAGAATACCGCGGGCAAACAAAGCTACGAGGGAACCAATGGTTCCATAGGTTACGCGGGCAATGGTCGTTATTGCCGCTCGTGCCGATACGGGCACGATCCCACTCGGCGCCACCAGGGCCCTCGAAGACAGCATGGAACGTGCTATGAGAGCAATGACGCCAACGCTACTATAGGTTACGCGAGCTAAATTAGAGAGAGCCGCCCTTGCTGTCAGGGCCCCTGCCCCGATCGGTGGTACGCGACTCTGTAACGCTAGAACAGACCGTGCAAGGAGGGAGACAACCGAGCCAGCCGGGACGTATACCGCCCTTGCGAAGGCCGATACCGCCCCGCGTCCTGAAACAGGAACGACGCCGCGTGATGCCGCCGTCACGGTCAGTTGGGTGGTAGCATGCGCCAGAACCGGCACTTTACCGGACGGCACGACCAATTCCCGCAATGCAATTATCGCGCGCCCTAAGAGCGCCGCGGCTGTCGTTGCAGGCGTATACCGAATACAGATGAGCCCACCAGCGCCCGCGCCGCCTGCGCCAAACGGACCGCCGGTCTTCCAGCCACCACCGCCGCCGCCAGCGCCATAAAGGCCGCCAGCGCCGCCGTTACCGCCGGAGCCTGTACCACCGAACGTGCCACCGCCACCACCGCCACCACCGCCGGAGCCCTTGGTTCCGTCGCCGATATCAAGGCCGTTGCCGCCATTGCCGCCAGCGCCACATGCCGTCGCGGTAGTTGTGCCGCCACCGCCGCCACCGCCAGAGCCGTGCGACCCGACGCCGCCGGCCACATTGGAGCCGCCGCCGGCGCCGCCTGCCGTTGAATCAACCGCTGCGCCGCCCGCACCTCCGACTGTTTCATTTCCTGATGAACCAACAGCATGCGCACCAGCTGCGCCGCCGCCATTGCCCCCACCACCACCGCCGCCGTCTTCGCTAGATCCGCCAACGCCTGGACTAGAGCCGGACTCGCCGCCTGCAGCGCCGACCCCGCCTGGGCCACCAGCACCGCCGCCGCCAGAGGCGCCATTGACATTGCTGGCCTCGACGCCGCCATTGCCGCCGGCAAACTTGGTCGAGCCGACGCCTGTCGTCGCGCCGCCGACGCCTTTTGCGCCGCAACTCGATGCCGCCAGCGTAGTCGCATTGAACCAGCTGTCGCCACCAGTCGTGCCAGTGCCGCCGCCTGTGCCTACCGTATAGGTCGCCGTGCCGCCAGGCGTTAGCGTAAGATTTGCGACCTTCGAATAGGCAGCGCCGCCACCACCAGCGCCGGTATTAGAAGCTAGGGAAGACGAGCCTCCACCGCCCCCGCCGATGCATTCAATGCTATTATTGGCGTCATTCCAGTCGGCCGGGACATTCCATGTCGCGTTCGAGCCGGACGTAAGATAGATGACCTGTGGGGTGCCGGTGCCCGTACCAAGAAGCGACAGGATTTCTGCAAATAGGCTTGCGCGCCCGCTGACCGGTACGACGCCGCGCGGCGCAACGTACGCCGTAGACGACAACAAAGCATCGGCTACAAGAGAAACTGAGCCAGGAGGCGGGGGCGCCTGGAAGAAGACGACGCCGTCAGTGACAACCGTTCCAGGCGCCCCCGGCCCTTCAGCCGCAGGGGGTTGCGGAGCAACGTAAAATTCGGATGGCTGTAATGGCGAGCCACGACCGGGTGCAAAGGGCATGGGCTCGCCCCTTTTTAGACGATTAGTTCAAGCTTTGTTAGTTCAGCGATTGCAGGGCGATTTGTTGCGTAGTCATCGTGCCAGCGACAGATAGCGTCTTGCCTATGCAGATGCCGCCGAGCGTCGGATCTCCGGTCGCCACAGTCCCGCCAATCGTCATATAGGCAATCGAGGTGCTTGCCACGAATGTGGTATTTGTCATGAAGAAACCGTGTCCGATGAAGGTCGAATTGACGCCAGGAAGGCCGACGGTCCGACAAGTCATCATGAATTCCAGCCACCATGGCTGCGCCGTTGTCACGCCCTGATTTGGGAGAGCGGTCGAGTTCGCCCCCATCGTGACGCCGCCGGTCGAAGTGCCGTAGAATGGGTTCAAAATAAGCGTGCCAGTGCTGGCAAACGACATAATTCCACATGCCGTCAGCTTCCACATCTTGCCAGCGCGGATATCAGCTGTCGGAATTAGGGTATATGGCGTTGGCGGGAACAGCGCCTCAATGGACGTCGCGACCATGGCCGTTTGGTTGAGGCACGGCCCCTCAGTAGGGAGGTCTTGAAAGTATTGCCTACTCAATGGTCACGCTCCCGCTTTCTTGAGTTCTTTCAGGCCAAACCAAGCCGTCTTAAGCTGCGGCTACTCTTGCGCGTCCCCTGCCAGTCATCCGACCTCGACGTGAAAATGCCATAAGGGTCGGACTCCAGTGTCATCGCGTCTGTTTGCGTAAGAGAACGATTCCAAAAATACAGAGCAAGTATTGACTCGTCGGAGAACCCACCGATCGACAGATACGTGGACGCCAATGTGCAGGCGCTGACTAACATGTTGGTGGCCGTCAGATAAACTGCACCGTCCAGCCACATAGTGCTCGTGAATGTATTTCCCAGCATGGAGATGCAAAAACCATGCACTCCGAGGCTGACTGCTGCCCCTTCCGCTCCAGTACTATTGAACCCGCCGGAATACATGCTGTACAGGTTGGACGTCGCGCCTATCGCGGAAATCCCAATTGCTGAATGGGTCGCATCGGTAATGAAGAACAGGCCGCCGTTGCTGCTCCCGGCCGATCCGATCTGGCGAAAGCGCGTGTAGCAGGAGATTTGCGAAGACCATGAGGCGATCTGCGAAGATATCGTGCCGGCCGGGTTCGTTGCCAGCGCATTGCGAGTAGATGCTGAATTTCCCATTGATGGGCCTTCAGTCGTAACCGCAGGAACGCCCGTGCATGCCGCTCCAGCGCCGCCAGTATCGATATAAGTCAGCTGGCCATTCATGCCGGTGAAATCGACCCGGCTGACTCCTGGAAGATACGCCCCAACCAGGCCGTTTGTCATCGGATGTCTTCGGTTGATTATGAGATCGACCGACGTAGGCACTAGATGCTTGTTAGGCCGTAGCATCACAGGGTACTCAAATTGTAAGTCCTATAGGATAAAGTGTTCGCCGACGCCGCGAGAGCGATGTTCGTCGCATTGTGAACTACAAATTTGAACTTTCCTGGCGGCAATTCGATCTTGCGCAAGCACCCGGTAAGAACCTGAGTTCCTACCGGTACAGTAATATTGCCGACAGCATAGGTGCTACCTGCGGGGCCAGCGGCGGTAGTCCCGAAACGCCCGTCACCATAACTGGTGCCGTCCTGGTTAAGCGGGTATAAATAGACACCGATGAATGGAGCGCCGGTAGTCGCTACCGATCCAAGCGAGATTGAGAAGTCGCAATACTGATCGAGCGCGACTGAATTGTCGATGACAATCGAACTTAGAATGGCATTACCGCCAGTGATGCCTGCAAGCGAATTGACCTCTGCGCCAAAGCACGAAGTCCATGTGAAGCCGACACCGCTACCGGGCGACCACTGAAATATTGCTCGTGATGCTAGGGGCATTAGGTCACCTGATAGAGTTCAGGGATCAAGGTGAATGTCTGGCCGCTTGCGGGGGTCAATGCCGCTCCAGAGACAATGGTGATGTCCCAGAACATGCTCGTACCGCTCGCCAGGTCGACGCCTATCTCGCCACCATTTTCTGGGACCCCAACGCCTATCGCGCCGTCGGCGTATTGGGTAATTGTCACAAATGATGCGCCAAGCCAGCCCGCGGCTCCGGTAGCCACAGCGTAAACGCCCGCGTCACCGTTCGTGTATGTTGGCGCGGTCGACCAGAAATTGATCTCGAAGACAGCGCCATTCCAGCCGGAAGTCTTGTTCGTCAGAAGCCGGCAGCGGCGCATCATGAACGAGCCGGTAGCGATGCGGGCTGCCGTACTGATGGATGGCACGACGACCGAGCCTGCGGTTGTGCTGCTCGCTATAAGAATATTGCCGGTCGTTGCATATGCGGTAGTGTTTGCCGGCCTCGTCAGGACGCTCGTTGGGTTTACGAGTGAATAACCGATAGGCGTCGGCACGCCGCCGACGACCCCCTGCCATGGCAAGCCGCCAGTGTCGGTAGTGCCCGCAAGATTCCAGTTGGGAAGAGTGTGCAGCGTTCCCGATGGCGCCGCCGCATTGATGTCTGGGGGTATCCCGGTCGGCATGAATTACCTCCCTAAATGGCGTACCCAGAAAGGCGGCTTACGCGTTCGAAATGACGAGCGTATTCTGTGCGAAGGACGCCGTGACGTTGACCGGGATCGACTGCTGCAGGATTTGCCGGATCATGCCTTCGCCAGCGGCCGTCGCCGTCACGCCGACATTGAAGGTCGCGCCGGAGAGGCCCGCCGTCGTCTGGACGCCAGCGAAGTTCGCCGCAACTGTCGGGAATGTTCCACCGAGCTTGCCGGTCATGACAACCGTTGTAGCGTTTGCATAAGCGTCCGCGGTAGTCATGGTAATAACGCCGGGGGCTGCCGCCGTAATCGTAAATGGGAACCACTTAAAGTTGCCCAGCCAGTCCCAAGCCAACAGGTTCCCGCCGGTCACCGCATCGAACAGACCAAACGCCACGACTGTGCTCCACCCGCCGGCGCCTGCCTGAGCGAAAGTGATGATCGCATTGTTCTGCGCGAAAGCGGCAGTCACAGCCGGTTCCGAGCCAGACGAGTTCGTCGGCGGCGTGAACGCCGAGAAGTCGATCGTGTTAGTGCCGACCGAGGAGACGGTATTATTGCAGGTTACCACGTTGCCGGCGATGGAACTGATGGTAGTGGCAGCCGGAACATTGGCTGGAGTCGTGATGTCTCTGACCGACATGCCTTGAGTAACCCACGCCGGCAGCGACGAGAAGGTGATTGTCGTGCCGGTAGCGCTCGCCGCGGCAAGACTTCCTGCCACTTGGACTCGGGCATAACCGGTGCCACTCACTTCGGTCGCACCAGTGACGCCGGAATCCGATGTTGGTGCGGTGGTGAACAAGCCTATCCATACCGACGGCAACGTTGGCATAGCGAGCTGCCCGGTGATATAGCTCAATACGTTTGTCGCCGTGAAGTCAGTTGCGCCGGCCATTGTAGTTGTCTCCTGATCTGGTTTTTTAAAAAAGCAAAAGGCCGCAGGGCTTGCATCCTGCGGCCTTATGGCCCCGTGGGGCTATTCTCGATCGTTTATTGCGACGTCATCACGCCGCAGCCTGGTACCATCCAGATATTGACGTGGCCTATATGGTACGGAATGTTGTTTGCTGTGCCAAGAATTACGACCATATGGTCTTGATCTTGAATCGCAAATACCGCCGTGCTGGTCGGTAGGGCCGCTGGGGTCGTAATGGTATCGGTCCACGTAACCTTAGTGGAAGCTGGGCTCGACGTAGATACAGACGCCACCCCATCGATGTAGGTCTGGACATACCCGTTGCCACCATTGGCGACGCTGCCAGCAACGTACAAGTGGCCGAGAGTATGGAATGTCGTTGCATTCCATACGATGACCGAACCTGGCTTCACCTGAAACGCATTATTCCAAGGAGTGTTTCCCCCTGGCGCGTTGTTGATTTGGCTTGCAGGATTGCCAAACCAGTCATGCATAGCCGAACCCCATTGATCGCGGGTCCCGTTAGGATTGTCATATTCGAAATAGTCGTCTTCCATAAAATGTTCATAGCCCGCCGCCTGGCCCGGCCATTGATCGTTATGAGTTCCCTGCATATGCTCGACGGCCATGCTCCAGAACGACGGCCAGCCATTGCTGAAATTGAATAAACTCGAGTCGAATGCCATTGACGCTTCGATATACATTCCCCCAGAAAATACGGTTCCTACATATCCGCCTGTGGCGTTATCCGTAGCCGACCCCATGGAAAAATTGGAGAACGTGTCCGGGGTATTGAGCACAAGGCCATTGGCGTCTGTCGTAAAATTGCTCGATGCAACGGCTCCCCAGCCAAAGAATCTTCCGACGTACCAATGGAATCCGGAAGCCTTGGTATTGTTCAGATCGATGGTCGACAGATTTGCAAAATTATCCGACCGGACCAGGACATAGCCAGACCCGGCAGGGTTCGTGGGGTCGAATGCCGAAGGCGTACAGGACGCGACAACGACGGTCACGACGACTGAAAGAGTGGTCGACTTTGGAGTGTTGGAGGCCCCGGCGAGGGTTTCAGCGACGGTTACCGTATACGTGCCCGAGGTTGTTGGGTATGCGGTCCCAGCCTGGAGCTGATAATAGCCGGCCGCTGAAGTCGCTATTTGAAATGCGTTGGCTTGGCTCTGCGACGTAATCGCGAGCGTAGAGCCGTAGGTTCTCCCGAGAATATTTCCGACAACGGTACCTTGCGCCAATGAGCCGCCCGTGGCGGCATTGTCGAGCGTCAACGCGAGTAGCTGCGCGGTCCCGTAGTAGGCGACATAGTTGGCTTGGACGAGGTTGTCAGTTGCGTCACTCGTGGCACCGGCTATGACGTATCCTTCATAGAACATGCCGAGAGCGTTCGAGATGCCCGCGGCGTTCTCCATGAAGCCAAGGCCACCTTGAAGAGTATTCGTTTGGGCGAGAGCCGCGCCGGAAAAGAATGTCGTCAATGTGCCGAGTTGGGCGTTGCCGCCCTTGCCGGTGTAGGTCGTTCCATTGCTTGTTTTGGCAACGGCCGAGGCGAGGGTCGGGTTGTCCCAGCCGCCGCCGACACCTGATGTGCCCGCCAGATTACCCGTTAATGCCTTTCCAGAGCTGTTTTCGCTATCGATCGCCATTCCGCTATAGGGCCCTGCCACAGTGCCCGTCGCGTCGACTCCGGAGCAGGTATAGAGGGCCATGGAGTTGCCGGACACGCTGCCGGCGACCGTGGTTTCGGTCTCGCCGAAGTTGAAGCAACAGCTGCATTGATTGGCGGGGTTTGAATCAATGACCCAATATTCAGTAACCGGGCTCGTGCCGGTCGGCATGGTGCCATTGTTGGCGCCGCCGTTTCGCGTACCGGTCCGGAGAAAATTGTTTACGTTGACCTTGTTCGCGCCGACGACCGTCTTCCCGTTTGCCAGGGTCGCCGTTGTTGCAAGAGGCGGGTCGGTCGAGGCTCCCTGGACTAGATCCAGGTGGCTCGGCCCTTGATCGTAGATTGTCGTAATCTTGCACGTCGTCGCCGAGCAAAACGTATTCATGCTCGCGACGTCGGCAGATCCGTTAGCCAATTGCGGGACGTCGAAAGACGTGCTGTCGCTCGTCCTGATGACCTTGAAGAGGTTCCCGCAATAATTCGATGAGAGCGCGCGGGTCGTCGAGTAGGCCGCGGCAACCGATTGGCCTGCCGTCGTAATCGTATCGAGTGGAGGAAGGGCGGGCTGAGTAGACCCAGGAGGTAGAAATCCTCCGGCCCCGAGATTCGGATCGATGTCAGGAATCCCTGACCCGCTTTCGCTGGGATGAAAATTGAATGCGTCCGCGCTCCCTCCGAGAGCACAAGCGACAATGATGCACCTGAGAAGATTGCGAACCGTCAGCATGCATGCGGGCTCGACGGCGCTGTGCCGGTTTGCGGGATAACAAATCCAGGCGGCCCCCACCCGCGGCCAAGCGGGGGGAAGCTGACAGGGGCGCTTAGGACAGGGCTGCCACCCGCGATATTGTAACTCCAGCAAGTGAGTTGCGGATCTTGCGTGCTCGGGCTTGAATCCGTCCAGTTGCCTGTCGAGCTGATGGCGCCGTCACCATACGGAAAATAATCGTTGTTGGTCGTAGTAGGGAAGGCAGGCGCTCCGCTCAAATTGTTGAAGCCGCCACCGGGACCGGTGCCAATGACGATGTTGTGCTCGAACTGGTTCCCAACCATCGTATTGTCAGTACAAGTTGATGACTGAACCGCCATAATGGACTGCTGAAAGGTCGATAGGTCGACAATGTTGTTCAGTACGTGGTTATCCCGGCCGCCATGAATCAGAAGTGCAGTGTTAGATCCGTTCCTTCCAGAGATGATGTTACCACTTGCCGTTAGGCCAGAGGTACATTCATCACCGTACATCGCCGAGCCAAATCCCGAGCCCAGCGTGGCGAATGTACTTCCGTCCCGGATGTAATTGTTGGTCCACTGAATGCCCGTTGCAGAAGTTGGACAGGGCGGACCGGCGGGGCAGTCGACCTCATATATCGCAGAACAGTCCGGACGCCCCGTACAAGTATTTTGGATGAAGTTGCCGGTCACTACCATGTTGTTTGGAACGCCGTTCGCATTGGCGATGTTGACGCCCCACGCGCCCATGTCGTGGATGTAATTGTTTGCGACCGTCAGGCTTGCGCAACCGAAACATGAGACCGCCGCCGGCGCCGTGTTTGTAGTCGTAATGGTGCCGTTGCCAAGAAAATTGTTCTCGATCGTCAAGCCGCTGCTCGCGCCTGAGCCAGAATGCACCGCGGCATATTGGAAGTTGTGAAGATTCAAGCCATTGATCGTAACGTTCGCGACATGAACGCTGATCATGTAGTACATGCCGACGCCGACGCCGGTAGAACCGCCCGTTATATCGGCGCTGTCATAACCATCCGGCGGATAATATTGCCACGTCGTGCCAGAATCGGCCGATTGAAGATCGAGCACGCAAGGCACCCCGTCTCCGTCGCAGTTTGCGACTTGTGCCGGCGTGTAGGTGCCCCCACGGATGTAAGTAATCTTCGCCGCTCCGCCGACGCGCATCGCGGTTTGCGCCTTGGTCAGCGTAAGAAACGGCTGGGCGAGAGTCCCTGGATTCGTATCGTTCCCGGTTGGAGAGACGTAGAACCCTGGGGCGAGCTGTTGACAGATTGGCTCCGCAATTTGCGTGAACACCGGCAGCGCGACCGCGCAAAGCACAAGTGACCAGAGATAATTACGAAGCATCAATAAAACTCTTCCACGGTCACTATTTGCGAGCCGCTGGAAACGACGCCGAAAATAGCTCCTACGAATGGGATTGTTTTGCTGGCGCCAACGACGCCCGGCAGCAACGCACCAGTCGCCGTCGTCACGCCGGAGTTGCCGACAAAAAGTGGCGTGGTCCCCGTGTTCGTGATGACGACGCCAAAGCGCCCTGCCCTGGCGCCTACGAGTTGCGTTGCACTCGTCCCGGCGGACACCTGTGTGGTGGGCCAATTCGCCGAGCCCGCTGGCGTAGTGGTCGGTATTGCCGATTGATCCGAGGCAAGGACAACCGGCAGGCTGTTTGCCGCGGTGAGCTGTCCGGCGTTGGGTAACGTATTGATAGTTTGCCCAATACCCGGCGTAACGGTGACTGACGGGAATGCCATGCCTTATGGACCCTCCCGGCAAAATAAAAAGGCAAATGCCCGAAAATGGCGGACATTTGCCTTGACATTGATAGGCATTTGCCTATATTAATAATTGCAGCGAGACACAAGAGCATCCGCCAAAGCCGAGCGGCTCGGGTCACAAGGTGCATGCCACGCAATGGCGCCACTGACCCCTTGGGAAACCGCTCTACACAAGCAAACTAGAAAAGGACACGACCATGCTTACAATCACAGGCGGCATTGTGCTCGCCTTCTTCACAATCCTCTTCATCGCAGCCTTTGCGAAATTCATCATCCGCTACGCAATTCTGATGGCGTGCGTACTCGGCTTTCTTGCTCTCACTGGCTTCTTTGATGCGCCGCGGTCTAAAGCGTCGGCACAACCAACACGCATCTTCCAAGCTGGGACCAATCTACCACCTGCCGAGGTCATGAATAGCACAACCGAGACGCCATCAGCACCAGCCGCGGATAGAACTAGTGTGGCACTCGCGGCCTATAAGGAGGCCGTTGAAGAGTATGCCGACCTCTCGAACAAGGCAGCGGCGCTCGAAGCGAACCAAGTGAAAGCGCAAATCAAGACCAGGCTGAATGGCGGCACCGTGGTTCGCTCGTCGAAAGTGCAAGCGACCTATGACGCCAAGGACATTGCCGAGGCCAAAATGAATGCGGCCGAAGCAATCATGAATGCAGCTATCACCGACATGGACGGCAACAAGAAGTGAGTTTCGGCAAGCGCCTTCGGGCGCTTAGCGAAGCCCATAAATATCAACGCTTCAGAAAGAAAAAAACAAAATGGACGCCTGTATTTTCATTCTCACAATAAACGGACTTATATCCGTCTACAGCTCGGACCGCGCGACGGAAATTGGCAACCTTAGTGTCGGCGACAAGGTTTGCGTCATGGAAATCGAAAATGGCGATTGGATGAAAGTCCACTGGTCAAATGGCAACGTCGGCCACACTGGCTTCATCCATGAAATTGGTGTGAAGAAGCCCGGCGTGCCGAGTGAACCAACACCATATGAAGAGAGCGAATCCCCGCCACCACCAGCGCCGTCTGCGCCAGAAGTGCCCATTACACCGCAAAACCACAGTCGCTATGACCGTGGCCCAACGCCATCAGATACTGTGACACTCCCGACGGAATTTATAATGCAATGCCGCCCGACCAACAGTACGCCGTATATCGTCGGCTATGGGAATGGCAGGGCCGCCATTAGTGGCGGCAAAACCGGCCACGTGACACCTTATGATGTCGAGGAAGTCAAGAACAATCCTGGCAATCACGTCATGTATGTGAAAATCGACCGGCCAGACCAGAACCGCACGCTCTACCTTGCCTTCGACTATTCGCGGCGCGGAAGCGATGTCAGCGCAATCCGTGTGATGGCACCTGGCGGCTATGACGCCAAGGACAAGTGCTTCATGGATTGGAATAACACCAACTGACGTTTCGGCCTGCCGGCCGGGGCTTGACGGAACACCGGCAGAGCGAAGCGCCTTTTGCTTCGAGAGGAGAACAATATGAATAAATTAGCGATTATCACCACGGCAATCATGCTCGCTGTCGCCAGTCCGGCCTTAGCCTTCCATGGTGGCGGCGGTGGTTGGCATGGCGGTGGTGGCGGCTTTCATGGTGGCGGCTTCCACGGAGGATTCCACGGTGGTGGCGGTAGAGGCTTTGGGCCCGGCGCGGCTATTGCCGGCGGTCTGCTCGGCCTCGGTATTGCCGGCGCATTTGCCGACCAATATTACGCACCAACGCCATACTACTATGCTCCACCGACGCAATGCCCCTATGGGTACTATCTCGCGTCGGATTACGTTTGCTACCCTTACTGACGTTTCGGCATGCCGCTTACGAGCGGCATTGCGAAGCGCTAGAAATGGAGCTGCGCGCCCTGCTAGTCAGGGAATGAGCGGATGACAAAAGGCCCGCTACGCTTCACCTCAAACTAAAAGGAAACGCAAAATGAAAACCAAAAACCAGGTCACGGCCGTAACACAGTCAGCAGGACTCGCCGGGCGGGCCATTGCCCGCTTGGAGGCTGCTGCCGAGGCCGTCCACGCCCAGGCGAATGGCGGTCGCGGTCTGCAGGCCGTAAGCTCGAAGGACGGCTTCTCGGCCGTCATCAAGCACGGCAGGACGTTAATTGAAATACAGAACGAGTCCTTTGCCGTTCGGCAAACGGACTAAAAACACAACGAAAAGGCCCGCAGGGTTACCCGCGGGCTTTAGTTTTTAGGGAGGAAACGCATCGAGGAGGCGCCGTAGGCGCGTCACCCGAGTATGCAATTGTGACGTAAGCAAGTTTTTTGCCTATCGTCAAGGGCAAAAGCCCATTTCTTAACAATCACCAAAGCACAAGAGGCTTGGCAGCTAAACCATGGGCGTAATCGCCTCTGACATCGGTTGCGGCGGAATTATCGCGCTCGTTGGCGTTCTATGCTTTATCGCGGGCTTCTGGA
>Ga0193728_1001169_pt1 | contig 13283 bp, 10 predicted proteins | sample U1c1metaG_FD_143037 | JGI IMG/M metagenome (GOLD analysis project Ga0193728, IMG submission 143037) | Soil microbial communities from a riparian zone of the East river system, Colorado, United States - U1c1 | ecosystem: Environmental > Terrestrial > Soil > Riparian zone | place: USA: East River...
CTCGCGCGACATCCCGACGACGGCGCGGCGTACCTTGTCCTGGGCCACGCGCAGATCGCGCTGCGCCACCCGCGCGATGGCCTCGCGGCATACGACCACGCGATCCGGCTCGCGCCGACGCTCGCGAACGACCCGACGCTGATCGCGAACGTGAACCAGGTGGTGTTGACGTCACGCGACCCGGCGACGGCGATCGCGGCGCTCGAGTTGCTGTCGTCGAACAAGGCCGCGCCTGCCGAGGACACCATCATCGCTCAGACGTCGAACGCGGTTGCGGAGATCCGGCACCAAGCAGTCGCGATCGCAGAGCGCGACGGCTTCGCGGACCGGATCGACCGAGTGGCGAGCTGGGTGCTCGACCTGCGACAGGCAAAGACCTGCGACGAACGCCGAGCGATTATCACCAAGCTCGCCGGCGCGGGTGACGCACGTGCGTTGCCGGCACTCCGCCAAGCGCGGGCATACAAGTGTGGAAATCTGGAAGCGACGGCTGCGATTCATAAGATCAACGCCGCCGCCAAGACCCACTAGCCTACATTCGACCGCGCTACGCTGAGCTATGCACTTCAACCTCGGTACCGCATTGATCGCGACGACGTTGCTGGCTGCGATCTACCTGCTGCTCGAAAAGAGAGAGCGGATGGTTCCGGCGATCGCCGTCGTCGTGACGGGCGTCGAGCTGCTGCTCGCGATGGGCTTGATGTCGCTGTCGCTGTCCAAGTTCCGCATCGACGTGATCATGCCCGCCCTGGTCGTTGGTTCAGGTGTCGTGTGCTGGGCACGCTCGTCGGAGAAGGGCTCGATCACCGCGGCCACGGGGCTCACCGTGATCGGCGCGATCCAGCTCGTGCTCGCGCTGCACATTCTGTCGTAGGCCTGCAGTCCTCGAGCGGCTGCTGGGGTTACACTCGGTGCATGGCACTTCGAAGACTTCTCGGATGCCTTCCAGTCGCGGCTCTGGCCGTGTGCGCGTGGACCGCCTGCAAGGACAAGGGGACCGCGCCCGGTTCTCAGACCAGCGGCGCCGATCTCGACAAGCGATGCGAGCAGCTGGGAAAGACCTGCGGCGACACGGACAAACACGTCGAGAAGTTCGTCGACGAGTGCAAGCAGGCTGCGAAGAAGCAAGTCGAGGACGGCTGCACGGACAAGGCGATCGCCGTCTACGACTGCGAGAAATCGCTCTGCGGTAGCGGAGACAAAGTTTGGGCGCTCGACGATCTTCGCGTGCTCGCGGAGCGCCACGGCACGTGTGCGGCCGAGCGAAAAGCGAGCGGCGAGTGCGCCAAGAAATAGCGACCCGCGGAGGACTGCGCTTGGTCAAGAGCCGTCGATTCCAGATCTCGTTGGCCACCGCGAGCGGTGTGTGCGTGCTCGTCGCCTGGTCCGCGCTCGCGCTCGCGCAAGCTCCAAACGTCGAATGCCGGAAGACCGAAACCCAACCCGAGTGTTTCGCTCGCCTGAAGTGCAAGCCCAACGAAGAGCTGGAGGACTGCCAGAAGAGGCTCCTCAAGTGCACGGCCAACGAGAAGCTCGACGAGTGCGAGAAGCGGGTCGGGTCACCCAAAGATGGCAACGCCGGGCAGCGGGACGACGCGAACCAGGGCAACGATCGCGATGCCGACCAGACGCGACGCGACCGCGATGCCGACCAGACGCGACGCGATCGCGATAACGCCGATAGAGAGCGTGGCGACCGCAATCCTCGCGATGAGGGCGACAGGTCGCGCCGTCAGCGCGGCGAACGCGGCGAACGCGGCGACGGTGGTGAGCGTCATCGCGGGCACACGCACAGCTTCCAGGCCAACAAGACGTTTGGTCTTGGCCTCGAGCTCGGCGAGCCGACCGGGCTCAACGGGAAGGTCTTCGTATCCGAAGCTGGAGCGCTCGACTTCGGCGTCGGTTACATCTACGACACCTATTACTACGGCGACGGAGTCCATCTCTACGCCGACTATCTGTGGCACCCCGTCTCGCTCGTGTCGGCGCCGGCGTTCGAGCTGCCGTTCTATGTCGGTGTCGGCCTGAGGTACTGGGACTTCCACTACTGCTTCATGGGGCTCTGCAATTACGGCGGATCCTCGGTCGGCATCCGCGTGCCGCTCGGCATCGCGTTCGATTTCAACAACGTGCCGCTCGATATCTTCGTCCAGGTCGTCCCGGTCTTCGACTTCGTCAACGGTGACTATTACAACCGCTACCGCGACCGCACGCACCTCGGCGCCGATCTGTCGGTCGGCATTCGCTACTGGTTCAAGTAGCGCCGAGCTCTACAGCCCCTTTACGCCGACGACGTTTCGGCCCATCCTCCGCGCATCAACAAGGAGAACTTCCATGGCTGACGTCTTCATTTACGATGCACTTCGTACGCCGCGCGGCCGCGGCAAGGCCGGCAAGGGCGGGCTGTCGGGGATCCACCCGCAAGAGCTGCTCGCGCAGACTCTCAACACGATGGCCGAGCGCAAGAAGCTCGACAAGAACCTCGTCCAGGACGTCCAGATCGGCTGCGTCACCCAGGCCAGCGAGCAGGGTGCCTGCATCGCGCGCGTCGCGCTGATCGCCGCGGACTGGCCGGAGGACGTGACCGGCTCGACGACGAACCGGTTCTGCGGCTCGGGTCTCGAGGCCGTGAACGGCATCGCCGCGAAGATCGGCGCGGGCTTCCTCGATGCCGGCATCGGCGGCGGTGTCGAGTCGATGTCGCGCGTGCCGATGGGCTCGGATGTCCAGTTCCTCGACGCGAACAACGAGAAGCTGCGCCACCGTCTGTTCCTGGTGCCACAGGGCATCTCGGCCGACCTGATCGCGACCCGCGAAGGGTTCTCGCGCCAGGATGTCGACAAGTTCGCGCTCGCGAGCCAGCAGAAGGCGGCGCGTGCGATCGAGGGGAAGCGGTTCGCGAATTCGATGTTCGGCGTCAAGGCCGATGACGGCTCGCTCGCGCTCGACCGCGACGAGCACCCGCGCGCGGATACCACGCTCGAGTCGCTCGGCGGTCTCAACGCCGCGTTCGAGAAGATGGGCGCGATGAAGGTCGGCTACAACGGCGAGACGCTCGACGAGCTCGCGCTCAAGCGTTACCCGGAGACCAAGGCGATCCAGCACGTCCACACCGCGGGCAACAGCTCCGGCATCGTCGACGGTGCGGCCGTCGTGCTCATGGGCTCGAAGGAGTGGGGCGTGAAGGCCGGCCAGAAGCCGCGCGCGAAGATCCGCGCGTTCGCGACGGCGGGCGCCGAGCCGGTGATCATGCTGACCGCGCCGGCGCCGGCCTCGGAGCGCGCGCTGAAGCAGGCGGGCATGTCGGTCAAGGACATCGACCTGTGGGAGATCAACGAGGCGTTCGCGACGGTGCCGATGCAGACCGCGAAGGTGCTCGGCATCGACATGGATCGGATCAACGTCAACGGCGGCGCGATCGCCCTGGGTCACCCGCTCGGTGCGACCGGCGCGATCCTGCTCGGCACGGCACTCGACGAGCTGGAGCGGTCGAACAAGGCGACCGCGCTGATCACGTTGTGCATCGGTGGCGGCATGGGCATCGCCACGATCATCGAACGCGTCTGAATCTGTTATACGTGCCGTCGTGTTCTGGCGGTGCGTAGCCCTCGCGCTGGTCGCGTGCGAGGCTCCACGGGAGCCCGCAGCCGCGCCACCCGTGTGGGAGCTCGTGCCGCCGGTGTCGGCGTGGCCGCTCGGCGCGATGACCGGGCGGATCGGCCGTGGCGTCGCGCCGCAACCGGCGACCGCGCGCGGCGTCGCGGGTGCGCCGGTCGCGAACGTGCAGGTGTGGCAAGTGGACGGCGACGGGCCTGCGCGTGCGGTGATCGGCGAGCGCGATCGTTCGACGGTCGAACTGTTCGACCTCGACGCCGGGCACGCAATCTGGCGGACGACCTGCGATGGCTCGGTGATCGGCCCGGTGGGCGGCGCCGTGTTGTGCCGCGGCGACGCCACGATCAGCGCGATCTCGCTCGCCGGAAAGCCGGCGTGGAAGCATGCGGGCCGGTTCGCGCGCGCCGAGGGCGGGCGGGTCGCGTTGTTCGACGTCGATGGCATCACGGTGCTCGACGCGACGACCGGTGCGGAGGTCGCGCACGCGATGCTGCCGCCGGGCGATACGTTCGCGGCGAGCTGCGACGGCGAGGTCTACGCGACGACGCCGCGCCACGAGCTGGTCCGGATCGGCGCGGCGAAGTGGGCGACGTCGTTGGTGCCGGCGCGGATCGAGTGCTCCGGCGATGCGCTGCTCGTCGAGACGGGTGGGGCGCTCGTCGCGGTGACGCGCGCGCTCGGCAAGCAGCTCGGCCGCATCGATCAGGTGCGCGACGTGTGGCCCGCGCGCGACGATCCTCATCAGCTCGAGGTCGCGACCGCGTGGGGCGTCGTGCACGCGTCGCACGATCTCGTCGACCAGACCGTGCTGCCGCTGCCGCCGATGGGCCCGCTGATCGCGGCGCACGGCGATCGCCGGTTGGTGAGGCTGACCCCGGCGACGGCGGTGGTGCTCGATCAGCGCGGCGTGCGGGCGTACCTCGCGCTGCCCGAGACGAGTGCGGCACTCGGCGACGACCGCGTGCTCGCCGGCGAGCGCTACTTCGATCTGCCACGGCCGTGGCATGGACCGCCTCCGCGCGCCGGCCTGGCCGCGCCGATCACGCTCGCGGCGGAGCTGCGCGATCTGCCGCCGGCGACGCCGCTCGACGAAGCGCACGCGGTCGCGCTCGAGGGTGGCGATCGTACGATCGTCGCGACGGCGCTGGGCGATCGCGAGCTGATCGTGGCGACCGAGAAGCGCGTCGTTCACCTCGCGTTGGCGCCGCTCGCGTGGCGCACGCCGCACGCGGTCGCCGCGCCGGTGACCGCGCTCGCGGCATCGCCCGAGGGTTTCGCGTACGCGACCGCGGCCGACGTGGTGATCGATGGCGGCGACTTCGCGAGCCGCCGCGTGCACGCCGATCGGCTCGACACCCGCGCGCACGTCACGCTCGTGCATACCGGCGCGCACACGCTCGTGCTCGATGACGATGCGCTGCCGTACGGCGAGCTCGCGACCTCGATCGCGGCGGTGACCGATGTGGGGCTCGTCGTCGCCTACGAGCGCGGCCGGCTCGTCGCGCGGCTGCCGCAGGCCTGGATGCTGCCGGTGTGGTCGATCGCCGTCGACGGTGTCGTCGCGTCGGTCGAGCGTGCCGGCGACGGCGTGATCGCGATGCTCGAGGATGGCGACGCGTATCGGATCGATCGCGAAGGTCGCGCGAGCGCGATCGCGGGGCTCGGTCTCGTGTGGCGCGGCGAGGCCGATGTGGTGCTCGGGACCGCATCGGGCGGCCCGATCCCACCGAACCCGATCGTGCCGCCGGTCACGCCGCCCGAGCTCTACAAGCCGACCGACCTCGAAGCCGCGCCTGCGATCGCGACGCCGTGGCCGCCGGCTCCGGCGATGCCGGCGAGCTGGCAACTCGCGATCTACGAGCTCGGTGGTGGCCTCCGCGCGCGCAACGACTATCCGCTGACCGGACCGATCACTCCCGCGCTGCGCACCGCGGGCGCGCCGCTGGTCTACCGCGCCGGTCGCGAAGTGCTCGTGATCGACCCGCGCACGGGCGATCCGTTGCGGCGGGTCACGCTACCCGAAGAAGCGCCGGTGTTTTCGGCAATCGTCGACGGAGAACCTGTCGTCGGAACGATCCTCGCCGCCCCGCTCCGTGCGGTCGTGTTTTAGTGATACAGATCGAGGATGGCTCTTCCGCTCCGGGCTGCCCTGCGCTCCGCAGGTCGCTTCATGGTCAAGAACCCCACCACGATGCTGAGCATGGCGCGCCACGCGCTGGGCATGCGCATCGCGGTGCCGCTGGATACGTTGCGCTGGTTCATCGCGAACACGCCGCCGTCCAAGAAAGCGCCGCAGGACATCACGATCACGCCGCGGCCGCCCGCGATCGGGCTCGGCGCGACGATCGACTTGATGGGCACGACCGTGCGCGCGGGTGCGTCGATCCGGATCGAGCAGATCGAGGTCTCCGATCACAAGTTCAAGGTCACGCTCCGCCTCGGCGACGTGACGATGAAGGTGCTCGGCGAGTCGTTCACGCCAGTCGCCGGCCTGATCAAGAGCGGCGCGCTCGATCTGTCGAAGCCGGGCAACCTCGCCAAGTTCATGCCGAAGAAGCCGGCGGTGCTCGTCGAGGCGCACGACGACATCATCGTGATCGACCTGATGCAGAACCCGAAGTTTGCCGAGAACGACAGGGTTCGCGGAGTGCTCGGCACGCTCACGCCCGTCGTCCAGGTCTCCGGCATGTCGACCGAAGGTGACTTCCTGATCCTGCAGCTGCGCGCGAGCCCGTTCGGGATCCCGCGCGCGCTCAATGCGGCGCGCCAGCTCGCGGCGGGCTGACGAGGGCTGAACGATGGCCGAGGGGATTTCGCTCCTCGCGACGACCAAGGCGGAGCGCTACGCCGAGGTGATGCCGCAGCTCGTGGCGCTCGTCGAAGGCGAGCCTGACTTGATCGCGAATCTCGCGAACGTGACCGCGGTGTTGCGCGCGTGCCTACCGATCGCGAGCTGGATCGGCTTCTACATCACGCGCGCTGACGAGCTCGTGCTCGGGCCGTTTCAAGGCAACGTCGCGTGCGTGCGGATCGCGTTCGGGCGCGGCGTGTGCGGCACCGCGGCCGCCGAGCGGCGCACGCTGATCGTCCCCGACGTCGAGCAGTTCCCGGGGCACATCGCGTGCGACGCCGGATCGAAGAGCGAGATCGTCGTGCCGATCGAGGTCGGCGGCAAGGTCGTCGCCGTGCTCGACCTCGACAGCTACGAGCTCGCGGCGTTCGACGACACCGACGCGACGTGGCTCGTGAAGGTCGCCGCGCTCGCCGCCCGATTCTCATGGTGAAGACCGTCTTGTTGGTCGTGCTCGTGGCGTGTCAGACGCACGAGAGCACGCCGCGCACCGAGACCGGTAGCGCGACTCCGGTGCAGCCGGCCGACGCGCACATCGCGCGCGACGGCGACGAGGTGGTGGCCGATGCGCGCGTCGTCGTCGACGAGCCCGAGCCCGCGCCCGATCCGGGCAAGCAGATCTACGCGCTCGGCGCGGTGCCCGCCTGGCAGGCCGTCGTCGATCGCAACCTGTACCTCGAGCGCCGCGACCAACACGGTGTCGTGTACGGCACGCTCGGCGAGGGCATCACGATGCTGGTGCCGGCGAGTGGGAGTGGCAGCGGCAGCGGTAGTGCGACCCCGGCGACGAGAGACGCCGGTCTGGTCCAGGCGCCGACGCCCTACACGTGGCTGATCGACGACAGCGAAGGCAACGGCTGCCTCGCGATTCGCGTCGCGCTCGCCGACAACGCGAAGGTCAAGCTCGGCGATCGCGTCGCGCTCGCGGGCGCGTGGGCCCTCGATGCCGATCGCAAGTGGTTCTGGAAGCCGACGCTGGTCACGCCGCTCGCGCCCGGACCACCGAGCAAGGCCAAGGATCCATCGGCGGCGCCCGGTCACGCGATCGTCAACGGCGAGCTCCCGAACGGCGCGCGGCCGATCAGCCTCGCGAAGGAAGGCGACGCGGCGTACTTCACCGTGCTCGGCACACCACCGTTCGCCGACGGGGACGGCTGGCAAGTCGCCGACGAGCTCGGCAACCCGGTCTACGCGCTCCTCACCATGCCGGGCGAGCGCGCGAGCTTCGGCGCGCAGGACCTACGCACGGCCGACGAGCGCTGGGCGTTGAAGCGCGCGCAGACCTACTGGGTGCGGATCGGACCGGTGCACAAGCATGCGCCCGACAAACCGGTCACGATCAACGCGCACACCGCGCCCGTCCGCGTGAAGTAGCGACGTACTCCACACTCACAACTTCGCGCGCAGCGTGGGACCCGGGTCGGCGGGCGCGTCGCGTTGCGGCATGATCGTCCGCGAGACACCCGGCCCCGTCGGCTTGGTCGGCTTTTCGGGCGGCTTATTCTCCGCCCACCACATCTGCGCGCGCGTCTCCGTCCACGCGTGCTCGGTCGGTACGTCGATCGCGCGCAGCGCTTCGATCACCGCGCGCGCGCTGGCCGGGCGATCCTCGGGCCGTTTCGCGAGCAGCGCGACGACGAGCGTCTCGAGCCCGACCGGTAACCAGCCTCGGACGCGCGCGCGAAGATCGGGAATCGGCTCGAGCGCGTGCGAGCGGATCGCCGCATCCTCGTCGGGGCGCGGAAACACCTCGTTGCCGGCGAGTAACCACCACGCGACGCAGCCGAGCGCGTACAGATCCGCGCGCGCATCGACCGCGACGCCGACCGCCTGCTCGGGCGCGATGTAGCCCGGCGTGCCGACGACCGAGCCCGCGGCGGTGAGCCGGCCCGACGGTGTGACCTCGCTCGCGGCCGGAAGCTGCACGAGCTCTTGCGCCAGCGCGAGCGGCTCGGCCATCGTGTGGACGATCCCGAAGTCGAGCAGCTTGACGACATCGACTTCATCGGCGGCGCGGCTGACCATCAAGTTCGCGGGCTTGATGTCGCGGTGGAGTAGGCCCGCTTCGTGGGCCTCCGCGAGCGACTGGCACGCCTGGGTCATCAGCGCGATCACGCGCGCGGCCGGCTGCTCGCCGTAGAACCGGACGAGCTTGTCGAGGTCGAGCCCGTCGAGCAGCTCCATCACGTAGAAGAACGTGCCGTCGTCGGTGACGCCGTAGTCGTACAGCGCGATCGTGTGGCGCGAGCGCATCGCGGCGAGCGTCTGGGCCTCGCGGCGAAACCGCTCGCGGATCTTCGGTGCGTAGCTCGGATCGCGCAGCGCCTCGGGGCGCATCAGCTTGATCGCGGCCTCGCGCGCGAGCAGGCGGTGCTCCGCGCGCCAGACCTCGCCCATTCCACCCATGCCGAGCTTGCCGACGAGGCGATAGCTGCCGAGCTCCTTCGCACGCGCCTCGGCGGATCGCGCGTGCTCGCGTGCCGTACGCACCGCGCGCCGCATGCGCACGAGGTTCCACGCGAACATCAGCGCGACGCCGAGCGCGATCGCGAGCGCGCCACCCGAGGCGAGCAGCGATTGCTTCTCGAGCCGGTGGGTCGGACCGAGCAGCACGCGCTCGGGGACGAGCGTCGCGAGGTGCCAATCGAGCGGCGCCACGATCCCCGCCCGCTTGCCGCCGACCGGCGCGACCGAGGCGAGGTAGTCACCGTCGGGCGCGTGGAGCTCGAAGTAGGTCAGCTCGCCGAGGGTGCGGCCGCCGATCGCCGCGAACAGTGCCTCGAGCGCGGGGTCCGCGAAGTCCTCGTGGCGCAACAGGCGATTGTCTTTGATCGCGGCCTCCGGCACCTGCGCCGCGGGATACGCGAGGATCGTGCCGTCGCTCGCGAACACCAGCGTGCGCGCGCCCTCGAACGGCGGCCGCACGACGAACGCGGACATCTCGGTGACGTCGAAGTCGACCGTCGTCACCGCGACGAGCTCGCCGGCGGTGTAGATCGGCTCGGCGACCGTTAGCCCGGTCTTGTGCGACGTGAAGAACGTGCGCGGCGGCATCCACACGCGCTGCTTCTGCTGCGTCGCGAGCTGCCAGTGCGGCCGCGTGCGCGGATCGTAGGTCGTGGTCTCGCTGCCGGCGACGTGCGCACCGCCGGTGAAGCTGTAGTTGGTGCGCGTCCCCGGCACGGTCTCCTGCACGCGCAGCTCGCCGCTCGCCGGATCGAGGAACGTGCCGCGCATGACACCCGTCGGGAACGCGATGCTGACGTTCGCGACGCCGGGCCGGCCGACGCACAGGTCGTGCAGCTGCACCGCGACGCGATCGATCGGCAGCGCGGGATCGGCGAGCGCGCGCAGGCTCGCGAGCATCGGGTCGGCCTGGTCGAGCGCGAACGCGACGTCGTGCTGGACATCGACCGCCTGCGCCGCGAGTTGGCGGCGCGCCATCGTGTTGCTCGCGTCGCGCGTCGCGCTGCGCCCGAGGAGCAGCACGGTGACGCCGGCCGCGATCACGAGCATCGGCACGAGGATCAAGACGCCCGCCGGTGACGCCAGCGCGCGACCGAGCCGTTCTGGGGGTGGTGCGCCGGCGAGGCTCGGCTGCGAGGGCGCGGTCACGTCGCGCTAGCGTACAGCGCCCCGCGCTACTGCGCGACGGTCGCGGCGTTACCGCGCAGCTTCATCGCGCGGTCGATGAGGCCGACCAGCTCCTTGCGATCGTTGTTCGTCGCGTTCGCGTCGGCGAGCGCGCGGATGTCCTCGAGCGGCCACGTGGCCGCGCCGCGCATGACGTCGGCGAACGCGGCGACCGCGAACGCGAACTTGAGATCCGACGCGGCCTGCACGAGGTCGGCGGCCGGTGCGGACGGCATCGCGAACGCGGCTTCGGTCGCGCTATCGCCGTCGGGCGCCTTGTGGCGGATCCGCACCGTGCCGAGCGGGGCGGGCGCGCCGGCGAGCTCGACCTCGTACAGCGCGGTGACCTGATGGCCCCAGCCGACCTGGCCGGCACCGACGTCGTCCTTGCGGAAGTCGCTGTCCTTGAGGTCGCGGTTCTCGTAGCCGATCAGGCGGTAGCGCGAGACCACCGCGGGATCGAAGTCGACCTGTAGCTTGACGTCCTTCGCGGCGACCTCGAGCGTCGACGTCAGCTGCTCCGCGAACACGCGCTTCGCCATCTCGAACGAGTCGATGTAGTAGTTGTTGCCGTTGCCTTTGTCGGCGAGCTGCTCCATGAGCGCGTCCTTGTAGTTGCCCATGCCGAAGCCGATCGTCGACAGCGTGACGCCGGCCTTCGCGCGCGTCTCGATCAGCTTCAGGATCTCTTCGTGGGACGCGGGGCCGACGTTCGCGTCGCCGTCGGTGCACACGATCACGCGCGAGATCGCGCCGGCCCGCACGGTCTTGACCGCCTGGTCGTAGGCGAGGTCGATGCCCGACGCCATCGCGGTCGAGCCCTCGGTCGTCAGCGAATCGATCGCCTGATCGATCATGCCGCGCGCCTGCGGCCGATCGAGGCTCGTCATCGGCAGCACGACGCGCGACGCGCCGGCATACGTGACGAGTGCGACCTGATCCTTGTCGGTGAGGTTCGCGGTCAGGACGTGCAGCGACTTCTTTGCGAGCTCGAGCTTGTCGGGCGAGCTCATCGATCCCGACACGTCGACGAGGAACACCAGGCTCGACGGCTTGCGCTCGCCCGGCGTCTTGTCCTTCGTCGCGACGCCGACGCGCAGGATGTAGCGGTTCGGCTCGAACGGATGCGCCGCCGCGTCCATCACGACCGCGAATGGCGCGGTCTCCGCCGATACCGCGGGGAAGCCGTACTTGAAATAGTTGACCCACTCCTCGACGCGCACCGACGCGGCCGGCGGCAGCTCGCCACCTTGCAGCTTGCGGCGCGCGATCGTGTACGACGCGGTATCGACGTCGGCGGCGAACGTCGACAGGTGATCCTTGCTCGCGTCGACCCACGGGTTGCGACCTGGATCTTTGTAGTCCTCGCCGGTGGAAGGCTCCGCAGCGGCGATCGCAACGGACGGCGGCGCACTGGTCGCGTATTTGTAGCGACCTCCACCACACGCGGCCAACGACACGAGCGAGACGAGCGCGAGACGGGCATTCGGCATGCCTTCCGAACGCGGCGTAGGTGGCCGCTCTTACAATGTAAGTTTCGGCGAGCTCGCGCGTTCAATACACGCCGGCCGGAGGCGTCGCGATCGCGGCCGTCGGGTTGCCGTTCGGCGCGGCGACCTCGAGCTTGTAGGTCGCTTCGTGGCCGTCGCAGTCGAGATCGCCGACGGCGGAAATCTCCACGGTCTTGCCGTCGGAGTGATAGCCGTAGCGATAAGCGGTCGGCTCGTCGATCGAGAAGTCGAGCTTCTGCCACACGCCGGTGAACATCGCCGGATCGACGGCGCACTTGTTCGTGGGTTGGCCGCAACATGGCTTGTCGGGCGTGAGCGGCGCGTCGCCGACCGGGAACGCCGAGTTCTCGATGTAGTAGACCTTCAGGCTCTTGCCGAGCTTGTTGAGCTCGAGCTGCGCGCCCGTCGTGCGGCCGCGCTTCTGGTAGTCGAGGAACGCCGGGATCGCGACCGCGGCGAGGACGCCGATGCCCGCCGTCGGGATCATCAGGCCCATGTAGCCGGCCTTGACGTCCTTCGCGAGCATCGAGTCGGGCGCGCCGGTGATGATCGGCTTCGCGAGGTCACCGCCCTTGCCCGCGACCAGCTGATCGGGATCGAGCGCGAGCAGCTTCGCGACGACCGCGTCGGAGTTGCTCCACGCAGTGCGCACGCCGAACACGAAGCGCGCCGCATCACCGTCGATCTTGATCGCGAGGCCGAGCTCGTCGAGCATCACCATCGCGCGCATCGCCGCGTGCACCATGCCGGTGACCTCCGGGGGCATCTCGGGCACCTGCGTGCCGGGATAGTTCGCGAGCATCGAGCCGCGGCCGTAGAACGCGAACTGCCAGTCGGTCTTCGCGAGCTCCTTGCCGAGCTCGGTCGGTTCGACGGACGCCGGCGCCGCCGCGCCCTTCTGGCCGATCCGCAGCGTCTTGCCGTCGACCCAGACATCGAGCGTGAAACCGGGGACGTTCGGCACCGCGAATTCGCACGCACCGTTGACGAGCTTGGCGCCGAGCATCGCCATCGGCCCCTCGGTGCAATGCGCGATCAGCGCCTGCGTCGCCGGCTGCGGATCGTTCAGCGGGATGCGCAGGTCGACCGCGGTCGACGTCGTGACCATCGTGATCGGATCCTCGATCGTCTTCGCGAGCTCGCCCAGCTCGCCGGGCAGCGGCGGCATCACCTTCAGCACCTGGGAGACATGCGCCAGTGCGAACCCGGTCGTCTTGTCGGCTTCGGTGCGCGGTGCCGTCGCCGGTCCGAACATCGCGAGCGCCTCCTTCGGGAGCCCCGTGAACGCGCCACGCAGCGTGATCGCGCCGGGTGCGAGCTGTGCGACCACCGCGAAGTTTGCCGAATTGCCGCGAGGCGTCGGTAGATCCTTGCCGGCGACCTCGATGTCACCGCGGGCGTTCGCCGATGCGGCCGAGAGCGAGCCCTTGCCGATCCGATCGAAGGCCGTCGGATCGTCGCAGCACGCGTACATGCCATGCGCGTCCTTGCACACCAGGTCCGGCCCCTTCTTGCCCTCGTGGATCAGCTTGTCGAACTTCGCTTTGTCGGCGACGGCGAACAGCATCAACATCTTGTTGCCCGGCAGCATGAACATCGCCGTGCCCTTCTGCGTCGACAGCCCGAGCGCCTGCCACGAGAAGTCGGCGGCACCGATCGATTTGGTCAGCTCG
>Ga0193728_1001170_pt1 | contig 13276 bp, 14 predicted proteins | sample U1c1metaG_FD_143037 | JGI IMG/M metagenome (GOLD analysis project Ga0193728, IMG submission 143037) | Soil microbial communities from a riparian zone of the East river system, Colorado, United States - U1c1 | ecosystem: Environmental > Terrestrial > Soil > Riparian zone | place: USA: East River...
CGGCGCTGGCGGGACTGGCGGGGCCGGCTGCGGGCCGACGTGGGTGGCCGCTGGTCGCGCGCCGGGGGCCTTCGGGGTCAGGGCGGCGATGACCGCGGCGACCGCCGCGTCCAGGGGCTCGTGTTCCCAGACTCGCACGACCTGCCAGCCCGCCGCCAGCAGGGCCGCGTCGGCGGCGCGGTCGCGCTCGACGTTGCGGGTGAGCTTGGGCCCCCAGTACCAGGTGTTCGAGGCCGGCTTGGTGCCGTGCTCGGGGCAGGCGTGCCAGAAGCAGCCGTCCACGAAGACGGCGACCCGGCGGGCGGTGAACGCGATGTCCGGCCGGACCCGGGCTCCGTCGAGGTCCAGCCGGTAGTCCTTGCGGTACCGGAAGCCCTGCCCGTGCAGCGCCCGGCGGAGCGCCATCTCGGGCTTGGTGTCAGTCCGCCGGTTGGCTCGCATGTTCGCCGAGCGGCCGGGGCTGGACGGGTGCGGATAGTCGGCCACAGCGATCCAGGCTAGGACAGCGCGGGCGCGCCCGTCAGCCAGAGCACCGTCATAGGGATACACCGAGCACGTCGGCGAGCTGCTGCTTGGTCTGCTGGGCGCCCCGGTGGTGCACGCCGACCAGTCCGACCGCCCGGGCGGCGGCCACATTGTCCTGGATGTCGTCGATGAAGACGCACTCGTCGGGCTCCAGGCCGAGGATCTCGGCGGCCAGCCGGAAGATTCGTTCTTCCGGCTTGCGCATCCCCACCTCGGCCGAGATGACGACGGCGTCGAACAGGTCGGGGAACAGGTGCCGGGGGTAACTGCCGCCCCAGGAGTTGGACAGCAGCCCGGTGCGCAGGCCCGCCCGGCGGGCGGCCCGCATGACCTCGTGCATGCCCTCGTCAAAGGCCGAGGCGGCGAACATCCGGACCAGCAGCCCGTCCGCCACCACGGCGCCCCCGTCGAGGCGGACCAGCTGCTGCGCCAGCAGCAGCTCGAACTCGGCCTCGGTGCACTCGCCCCGCTCCAGGGCGCGGATGGGGTTGCGGTCGGGCCCGCCGTCGTAAGCCTGGTTCACCCAGGCCCGCATCAGGGTCTTGTAGCAGTCCCGGTCGATGCCGTCGGCCTCCAGCCAGGCGCTCACGGTATCGATGATCGGGTTCGTCATGACGCCGCCCCAGTCGGTGATGACGCCCCGCAGCTCTGCCACAGCTCTGATGGTAAATGATCCGCCGATGCCCGGCCGGGGGCCGCCTGGCAGAATCAGCGGTCATGGACGCAAGCCAGAGCCCCACCGCCGTCATCACCGGAGCCAGCAGCGGAATCGGAGCGGCCACGGCCATCCGGCTGGCCGACGCCGGCTACCGGGTGGTGCTGACCGCCCGGCGCGCCGACCGGCTGGCCGAGCTGGCCGAGCGGATCACCAAGAACGGCGGCCAGGCCCAGGCCCACGAGCTCGACGTGACCGACCGGGCCGCCGTCGACGCGGTCCTGCACCAGCTCGACCGGTGCGACGTGCTGGTCGCCAACGCGGGCGGCGCGATCGGCGCCGACCCCGTCGCGACCGGGTCGGCCGACGACTGGCGGGCCATGTACGAGGTCAACGTACTCGGCACGCTGAACACGGTGCAGGCCCTGCTGCCCAAGCTCATCGCCAGCGGGGCGGGCACGATCGTGGTCATGGGCTCGACGGCCGGATTCACCCCCTACGAGGGCGGCGGCGGGTACGTCGCGGCCAAGCACGGCGAACACGCCATCGCCGGAACGCTCCGCCTGGAGCTCTACGACCAGCCCGTCCGGGTCATCGAGATCGCCCCGGGCATGGTCAAGACCGACGAGTTCGCGGTCAACCGCTACCGGGGCGACGCCGAGAAGGCCGCCGCCGTCTACCAGGGCGTGGCCGAGCCCCTCACCGCCGAGGACGTCGCCGACGCCGTGACCTGGACCGTAACCCGCCCCGCGCACTTCAACGTCGACCTGATGGTCATCCGCCCCCGCGCCCAGGCCGCCCAGCACAAGGTCTTCCGCCAGCAGTAGGGATTCAGCTCGTCTGCGTGACCTTGCTTAGGCCGCGGGGGGCGTCGGGGTCCAGGCCCAGGCGCCGGGACAGGGCCTCGGTTAGCAGCTGGCCGGGCACGATCAGGCCCATCGGCGCGAGCCACTCGGGCAGCGCCGGCCCCGGCAGCGACCGGGAGCAGGCCGCGGCCAGCTCGGCCCCGCCGCCGATGCCGTAGGCCATGGCCCCGGCGCCGGTCACCCGCCGGGCCAGCTCGACGGTGCCCTCCAGGGTCGGCCCGGAGTCAGCCGCCAGAACGATGGCCGGGGTGTCGGCGTCCACCACCGCGATCGGGCCGTGCAGCAGGTCGGCGTAGGACAGGCCCATGGCGTGCAGGTAGCAGGCTTCCTTGAGCTTGAGGGCCAGCTCCAGCGCGGCCGAGTAGGCCAGGCCGCGGCCGGAGACGACCACGCCCGGCACCAGGGCCAGCTCGCTCACGATCGCGTCGAAGTCGGGGGCCAGCGTCAGCATGGCCGCCACCGCCTCGGGCACCGCGCGCAGCTCACCGGGGTCGAGGTCGGCGCCCAGGCTGAGGGCCAGCACGGCCAGGGCGGCCAGCTGGGTGGTGTAGGTCTTGGTCGCGGGCACGGCCTGCTCGGTGCCCGCCTGGGTGATGAATGACAGGTCCGCGGTCTGGGTGAGCGGGGAGCCGACGCCGTTGGTGATGGCCAGCGTCGCGGCGCCGCAATCCCGCGCCCAGGCCAGGGTGTCCACGATCTCGCGGGTCTGGCCGGACTGCGACAGGGCCACGGCCAGCACGCCGGACAGGTCCAGGCGGCTGCGGTAGGTCGTCGCGATGGACGGCGCCGCGAGCGTAGCCAGGCGGCCGGCGTAGGCCTGGATCAGGTAGCTGCCGTAGACGGCCGCGTTGTCGGAGGTGCCCCGCGCGATGAGCAGGACCGCCCGGGTCGGGCGGGCCAGCGCGGCCGCGTCGGCCCGCAGCGGCAGCAGCGCCTCGATGGTGGCCGCCAGCGCGGCCGGCTGCTGCGTGATCTCCTGGCCCATGTGTGACACGGCCTGGCCGCCCACCTTCCGTAGCTCGTTACCCGACTGGCGCGGTGGCGCCGAAGACCTGCCGTCCGCCGATCCAGGTCGCCCTGGCCTGCAGGCCGGGGCCGAGCCAGACTAGGTCGCCGGCGGCACCCGGGGCAATCCGTCCCAGGTCCGGACATCCGATCAGGTCGGCCGGGATCGAGGTGGCGGCGCACACCAGGGCCGGCAGGCTCACCCCGGCGCCCGCCAGGTTGGCCACGGCCGTGTCCATCCGCAGGGCCGAGCCCGCCAGCACCCCGTCGGCCCGGCGCGGCGGCTGCCCGGCGCCGGGCGGCAGCTCGATCGGCTCGCCGCCCAGCAGGTACCGGCCGGGGGGCATCCCCGCGCACGCCGCCGCGTCCGTGACCAGGGCGATCCGGCCGGGCGCGGCGGCCAGCGCGATCCGGCAGGCGGCCACGCTGACGTGGTGCAGGTCCGCGATCAGCCCGCTGGTCAGCCGGGGGTCGGTGAGCGCCTGCCCGACCACGCCCGGCTCGCGGTGCCCCAGCGGCCGCTGCGCGTTGTACAGGTGGGTGACCATCCGCGCCCCGGCGTCCGCGGCGCTGGCCACCTGCGCGGCCGTCGCGTCGCTGTGCCCCACGCTGACCAGCACCCCGGCGGCCGCCAGCCGGGCGACGGCGGCCAGGCCGCCGGGCCGTTCGGGGGCGAGCGTGACCAGCCGCAGCAGGCCGCCGCCGGCCTCGATCAGCTCATCGACGGCCGCCGGGGACGGGTCGGTCATCCACGCCGCGTCGTGCGCCCCCCGCCGCGCCGGCGACAGAAACGGCCCCTCCAGATGCACGCCGATGACCCGCGCCCTGGCCGGCAATTCCTGGCGAAACGAGGCCGCCCCCCGCAGCGCCCGCGCCAGCCGCTCGACCGGCGCGGTGACAAAGGTAGGAACGAACGCCGTCGTGCCGGTCTCGGGCAGCCGCTCGATCACGTGCGCCCACCCCTGCCGCCGCGCGTCCTGCAGTTCCTCGCCGTAATACCCGTTGACCTGCAGATCGACGAACCCCGGCGCCAGGTACCCGTCGGCCAGGACGACATCGGCCGTGGCCGGCGGCGCCCCCTCCCCCACGGCGGCCACCCGGCCGCCGCGGAGCACGACGTAGCCGGGCGACAGCACGCCTGACCCGGGCAGGCCGGTCAGCACGGCCGGGGCGGTGATAACGAGCTGTTCAGGAGTGTTCACGGCACCAGTGTCCACGGCACCAGTGGTCACGGCACCAGTGGTCACGGCGGGCCGGGGATCACAGAACCTGGGTCAGGGACTCGAGGTGCCCGGGGCCGTTGTCCGCGGAGCCGGGCACGGCGGTGTAGCCGGGCGGCACCGGGGACTGCGCGAGGGCGAGGAACTCGCGGATCAGCCGGGCCACCGTGGCGGGCCGCTCCATCATCGCGACGTGGCCCGTCTGGGGCAGGACGACCGCGCTGGCCGAGCGGAACCCGCGCGCCGCCCGCGCGGCCATCACCGGGCTGACCAGGTGGTCGTGACTGCCGAAGATGGCCAGGGTGGGCGCGGGGATCCGGGCCGCGTCCCGCCACAGCGTGCGGGACCCGAAGCGCAGGTACTCGGTCACGATGGACCGGGTCGACTTGGTGAAGGCCTCGGCCTGGTAGTCCAGGGTGTCGCGCCGGTTGACCTCCGCCACCTCGTCGCGGAACCGCTCGGGGTGGATCCGGCTCGGGTCGGCGTAGAGGTCCTCGATGGTGGCGGCCGTGCGCCGCTCGGCCGGGAAGGCCAGGACCTTGCCGAGCAGCCACCCGCCGACCCCCGGCACGCCGGCCAGGCCGACCCGCAGCGGGCCGAGCCGGGGCCGCAGGTCGGGCAGCGCGGGCGAGATGAGCGTCAGGGTGCGCACCAGGTCGGGGCGGCGCGCGGCGGCCCGGACGCAGACCGCGCCGCCCAGGGAGTTGCCGATCAGGTGCACCGGCCAGCGACCGCCGGCGTCGATCAGCGCGATGACCGCGGCCGCGTGGGCGTCGACCGTGTAGTCGCCGTCGGCGGGCCGCGGCGAGTAGCCGAAGCCCGGCAGGTCAATGGCCTCGCTGGCCAGGACGGCCTCGCTGGCCAGGACGGCCTCGGCCGGGACCGGGCCCGGGCGGCTGAGCTCGCCCATCAGGTCGGTCCAGTTCCGCGAGGAGCCGCCGAGACCGTGGACGAAGACGGCGGGCTCGGCGCCTTCGGCCTGCGCCGGGGCCGACCGGACGAAGACCTCGCCGGTACCGAGCGTGACGGGGGCGCCGGGCCAGTGCGGGAGCGGCCCAGAGGTGAGCTGATCGGTCATTATCAAAGTCTACTCGCGGGTAGCCCGCCGTACACCTGGCCAAACCCGGCCGTTAACCAAACATCTCGCTAGCTGGCCTTGCGCCGGGTGCGGCGCTGCGCGGGCTTCTCGGCGTCAGCCTCGGCGGCGTCGGAAGTGTCCTTGGCCTTGGCCGCGGCCGGCTTCTTCGGGGCACGGCTGGAGGAAGCGGCCCGTTTCGTGCCGGTAGTGCTTTTCGGCTTTTCGGGCTGGTCGCCGCGGGCCGCGGCCAGGCTGGCCTTGAGGGCGTCGGCCAGGCTGGTCGAGGCGGCCGGGGCGGCCGGCTCGCCCGGCTGGACGACCTCGCGGCCCTCGGTCTTGGCCGTGACCAGTTCCTGCAGCGCCTCGCGGTAGCGGTCGTGGTACTCGTCCGGGTCGAAGTCGACGGTCATGGAGTCGATGAGCGACGTGGCCATCCGCAGTTCCTGGGACCGCACCTCGACGTCCTCACCGAGGAAGCCGAAATCGGCCCCGCGGACCTCGTCGGGCCACAGCAGCGTCTCCAGGACGAGCACCCCGTCCCTGGTCCGCAGCGTGGCCAGCGACTCCCGCTGGCGCAGCGCGACCTGGGCGATGGCGATCCGGCCGGAGCGCTCCAGGGCGTCGCGCAGCAGGGCGTAGGCGCGGACGCCGGCCGCCTCGGGCTCGACGTAGTAACTCCGGTTGAACAAGATCGGGTCCAGCTGGTCGGCCGGCGTGAAGTGCATGACCTCGATGCTCTTGCTGCTGGCCAGGGGCAGCTCGGCCATGTCCTCGTCGGTGAGCACGACCATCTCGCCGCCGGGCAGCTCGAAGCCCTTGGCCACGTCCTCGTACGGGACCTCGGCGCCGTCCAGGGAGCAAACCCGCCGGAACCGGACGCGGCCGCCGTCCTCGCGGTGCACCTGGCGGAAGGCAATGTCCTTCTGCTCAGTCGCGGCATAGAGTTTTACCGGAATCATGACCAGGCCGAAGGAGATGGCACCCTTCCACATGCTGCGCATGACATCTCCTTACCCCCTGGGCCGCAGCAACAGTCTTGTCCGGATTTTCCGGTCCGGCAATGTTCGCGCCGGCTCTTGGCTGCGGGGTTACCAGTGTGCGCCACGGCAAGTTATACCGGCTAGGAGGTGCGTGATGAGCGAGGACAGCCTGGAGGCACCGCAGGCCGATGCCGCCGAGCAGCAGGAGGCGGCGGACCCCACGGAGGCGGACACCGGCGCCGAGGAGACGGTCGCGGTGCCGCTGGAGTCGGACGAGGCGGACGCGGCCGAGCAGGCCCGCGCGGTCCCCGTGGTGGACGACGATTACCGCTAGACCGGCAGTGCGGGCCACCGCCCGTAGAATTGCACGGGAGGCTGCTCTTAACCGGCAGTAACCAGACCCGCTCGGAGATCTCGGAGACCACCGTGACCGTACCGCCGCCAGCCCGGCCGGCCAGCACCCGGTTGCCGCGCCCCGCGCGACGACGGCAGCTGCTGGGCGCGGCCCGTGACGTGTTCGTCGCCCAGGGCTTCCACCAGGCGGCCATGGACGAGATCGCGGACCGGGCCGGCGTCAGCAAGCCGGTGCTGTACCAGCACTTCCCCGGCAAGCTCGAGCTGTACCTGGCGCTGCTGGACGAGAGCGTGGCCGACCTGAACCGCAGCGTCCGCGACGCGCTTTCCTCGACCACCGACAACCGGGAGCGGGTGACGGCCACCTTCCGGGCGTTCTTCGACTACGTCGGCGGCGGCGGCGAGGCGTTCCGGCTGGTGTTCGAGTCCGACCTCAACAACGAGCCCGCGGTCCGCGACCGGCTGGGCCGGGCCATGCAGGCCACCGCCGACCTGGTCAGCCAGTTCATCCACGAGGACGCGGGGATCGGCGAGGCCGAGGCGCACCTGCTGGGCATGGCGCTGGTCGGCATGGCCCAGGTAACGGCGCGGTACTGGCTGAGCACGAACCGGGAGATCCCCCAGCACGAGGCGGAGCAGCTCATCGCGCGGCTGGCCTGGCGCGGGATCAGCGGCTGGCCGATGACGGGGCAGCCGTAGGGCCCGCGGGGATAACCTCGGAAGGCCGGTTAGCCCGCGACCGCTAGGAGAGCCGTGGAAGTCAAGATCGGGATTCAGTCGGTACCGCGCGAGCTCATCCTGGAGACCAACGACGAGGCCGAGGACGTCGAGCAGGCAGTGCGCGCCGCCGTGACGGACGGCACGCTGCTCGTGCTGATCGACGACAAGGGCGGCAAGGTGATGGTGCCGGCCGACAAGATTGCCTACGTCGAGGTCGGGACCGGGCCCGGCCGCCGGGTCGGGTTCGGGACGCTGTAGAGGTCTAGGCCGGCGGGGTCTGGGCCGGCGGGGTCTGGGCCGGCGGGGTCTGGGCCGGCGGGGTGACGGCGCAGAGCAGGCGGCTGGCGCCGTGCTGCCAGATGGTGCCGATCTCGCTGAAGCCCGCGGCCCGCAGGCCGGCCACGTGCATCCGCAGGACCTCCGACTCGGCGGTGTGGTGGGCCGGGAGGCGCTGGCGGTCCGCGCGCTGGGCCACCGGGCCCGCCAGGTTCGGGTCGGCCAGGACGGCTGACCACCAGTCCCTCCAGTTCTCGGGCTGCTCGAGCGGCCCGGCCGGGTACTGGCGCTGCCGCTCGGCGTCCAGCAGGGCGTCGCCGAGCCGGGCCAGCGTCGGCGCGTCGTCGGCCAGGTGGTCGCCGTTGACCAGCACGCCGCCAGGCCGCAGCACGGTGGCCAGCTCGGCGTACAGGGCGGCCAGCTCATCCTCGCCCAGCCAGTGCAGCGCGGTGGTGCTGACCGCGGCGTCGGCCGGCCGGTCCAGGTCCAGCGCCGCGGTCCAGCCCGGCTCGCGCAGGTCCAGGTCGGCGAAACGCAGGCCCGGCCGGCCGGCCGTCGCCGCCTGGCCGAGCGCCAGCAGGACGGGATCGGCGTCGACCGCGACGACGGTGGCGGCCGGGAGCCGGTCCAGCAGCCGGACCGACAGCGAACCCGGGCCGCAGCCGAGGTCCAGCACGAGCGGGTCGGCACGGCCCGCGGCGGCGGCCACGGCGTCGATCAGCGCGGTGAACCGCTCCTCGCGGTGCGGCACGTATCCGGCCTGCTGGGCGTCCCAGCGCTCGATCCAGTCCCGGGCGACGGCGGAGCTCAGCTCGGCGGTGCTCGTCATGGGCGCTCTCCCGGCGTGATCACTGGCTAAAATGACTTAGGCAGTCACACGCTAGACAGTGAGGGCGTAACTGGTCAAGTGAATTTCACCAGTCACATGGACGTCGTGGTGACCGTCGCGGTCCACCTGGTCAACGCGCTGACGCCGGGGCAGGCGCACGGGCGCAGTTTCCAGCCGCCGGGCGGGGCGGACCTGGTCACGGCGGTGACCGCGGCGCTGCGCGCGGGGACGCCGAAGTCGCGGGAGGTGACGGCGGCGGAGGCGGCGGAGTTCTGCGTGGTGGCGGAGTCGCTGCGGGGGGTGTTCGACGCCAATGCGGCCGGCCAGGTGGACCTGGCTGCGCAGCGAGTGAACGAGCTGCTGGCGGTGACCGGGGCCCGGCCGGCGCTGGACAAGCATGACGGCGAGGGCTGGCACCTGCACTTTCACGGGCGGGAGGAGTCGGCGGCGACGGGCTGGGCGGCCGGGTGCGCGACCGGGCTGGCCGTGGTGGTGGGCAGCAGCCTGCACGGGCGGCTGGGAGTGTGCTCGGCGGAGCGGTGCGACCGGGTCTACGTGGATACGTCGCGGAACGGGTCGCGGCGGTTCTGCTCGACGGCGTGCCAGAACCGGGTCAAGGCGGCGGCGTTCCGGGCCAAGGCGGGCTGAGGCGCTTGGGGCCTGAGCTGGGCGCAGGCCCGCGGCTAGGGCGAGAGGCCGAGGGCGGCCATGCGGGCGGCGTGGGCGTCGGTGAGGCGGGCGAACATGCGGCCGATGTCGCCCAGCTGGTTGCGCGAGTCGTCGGCCAGCAGCCGCGCCAGCGGCTCCCGCTCCGCGGCGACCCGCTGGGCCTGCCCGAACGCCTCGCCGACCAGCCGCCGCGCCCACAGGGCCAGCCGGCCGGCCACCTTGGGGTCCGCCGCGATGGCGGCGCGCACGCGCTCGATGACGAACTCCGCGTGCCCGGTATCGGCCAGTACCTCCAGGACGAGGGCCTGGGTCGGCGCGTCCAGCAGGGTCGCCACGGTCCGGTAGAAGTCCGCCGCGATGCCGTCGCCCACGTAGGCCTTGACCAGTCCCTCCAGCCAGTCGGCCGGCGCGGTCCGGGCGTGGAAGGCATCCACCGCGGCGACGAAGGGCGCCATCACCTGCCACGGGTCCGCGTGCAGTTCCTCGATCCGCCGCCGGACCAGCTGGAAGTGCCCGAACTCGGCGGCGGCCATCTCCGCCAGCGCCGCCTTGTCGGCCAGCTCGACCGCCAGCGCGGCGTCGTCGGTGAGCCGGAAGAACGCCGTGAGCTGGGCATAAGCAACGATGCCGAGCAGGTCGAGCACGCCATCCTCGGGTGCCCGCCGGCCGGGCTCGCGGGCCTGGGCTGCTTCGGTCACGTGCGCAGCGTACAAGCCCGGACCCGCCACACCCAGGCCAGCAGGGCGAACTTGCTAGAATGGGCGACGATCCACGGCAGGAATGCGGTGACCCCCCGATCGTGTTACACAAGCTAAGGCGCGGCGAAGGCCCTGCGCGGGTATCGAGCAGCCGACGAAGCGCCGTCCACTTCTCCGTGAGCGCACGGTGTACGCCAGATCACGGCTTGCCCGTGCCATGGACAGCGCTGACATGGACTCAGCTCCAGCTGGCGCCGTCATGGCGGCGCCGCTGCCGCACCGGAGAAGCCACATGCCCAGCCGGTGGCGATGAGGCAGGCCGACAAACGCCTGGCGGACCGCTGGCCAATAATGGAGGCGGCAGCCCTGAGCACATACACAGCAGCCATGCAGGACGAACCGGAGGCCATCGGCCCCGGCGACGCTGACCTGCAGGTTAGCCCCGAGCTTTTGACGAGCACCGACCTGACTGGTATTAGCCAAGATGGCAGCGTCGAGGTGGTGGAGGTTTCCGCCCGCACCGGCAGCACCGGACCCGAGAAGACGTTCCGTGACTTCGGCATCGCCGAGCCCATCTGCGCGGCCCTGGAGGCCGAGGGCATCACCACGGCCTTCCCGATCCAGGCCCTGACGCTGCCGGTCGCGCTGTCCGGCCACGACCTGATCGGGCAGGCCCGGACGGGCACCGGCAAGACGCTGGCCTTCGGCGTGCCCATCCTGCAGCGGCTCGACGACATGCCCGGCGCCGGCATCAAGGCCTCGCCCCGGGCGCTGGCCGTGGTGCCCACCCGGGAGCTCGCCTTCCAGGTGGCGCAGGACCTGGAGATCGCCGGCCGCCAGCTGGGCGCCAAGGTCGTCGTGCTCTACGGCGGCCGCGCCTATGAGCCCCAGATCGAGGCGCTGGCCTCGGTCGACATCGTCGTCGGGACGCCCGGCCGGCTGCTGGACCTGGTCCGGCAGGGGCACCTGCACCTCGGCCAGGTCCAGGTGCTCGTCCTCGACGAGGCCGACAAGATGCTGGACCTGGGCTTCCTCCCCGACGTGGAGCGGATCCTCAGCCTGACCCCGAGCGGCCGCCAGACCATGCTGTTCTCGGCCACCATGCCCGGCGAGATCGTCACGCTGGCCCGGCGGCACCTGAGCCGGCCCATGCACATCCGGGCCGAGCAGCACGACGAGCCCGCCCACGTGCCGACCACCGAGCAGCACGTCTACCGGGCGCACCAGATGGACAAGATCGAGGTGCTGGCCCGGGTCCTGCAGGCGGAGGGCCGCGGGCTGAGCATCGTCTTCTGCCGGACCAAGCGCTCGGCCGACCAGGTGTCCAGCGCCCTGACGACCCGCGGCTTCGCCGCCGGCGCCGTCCACGGGGACCTCGGCCAGGGTCAGCGCGAGCGGGCCATGCGGGCGTTCCGGACCGGGAAGGTCGACGTCCTGGTGGCCACCGACGTGGCCGCCCGCGGGCTGGACGTCGACGACGTGACCCACGTGGTCAACTACGAGTGCCCCGAAGACGAGAAGGCCTACTTGCACCGGATCGGCCGCACCGGCCGGGCCGGGCGGACCGGCGTGGCCGTCACCTTCGTCGACTGGGCCGACCTGGCGCGCTGGAAGATGATCAACGAGACCCTGAACCTGGGGCAGCCCGAGCCGCTCGAGACCTACTCGACCTCCGAGCACCTGTTCACCGAGCTGCAGATCCCGGCAGGAACGAACGGGGTCCTGCCGCGGGCCAAGCGCGCGCGGGCCGGCCTGGAGGCCGAGCTGCTCGAGGACATCGGCGAGACCGGCAAGACGCGTTCTCGTGGCGGCTCGTCCGCTCCGGACCACGGCCGCCCGCGCGGCGCTGGCCGGCACAGCGAGCGCGGCGACTCGTCCGGCCAGGAGCCGGGCCCGCGCCGGGCGCGGGTGCGCCGCCGGACCCGGTCCGGCGTTCAGGTCGGCGAGGGCGCCCCGGCCGTGGCCGGACCCGCTCCCGAGGCCGCCGCCGCGCCCGCGGCCGCCGAGGGTCAGCGGCGCCGCCGCCGGCGGCGCCCGTCGCGGCCGGCCGGCGCTTCGCCGGCGTCCCCGGCGTCCCCGGCTGACAGCGGCGGCTCGGACAGCAACAGCTAGGGAGACCGGCCGCCCGTGATCCCCGTAGCTTGCCCGGCGCCCACCGCTGGCGTGGCGGCAGACTTCAGGGGATTCTGGGTAAGTACGCCTTAGGGTTTCTGCGGGATCGTCGATAGGCTGCCGCCACGTGAGCACCCCCAGGTCCGTTGAGATGCCGTACCGAGTCCGGTCGGCCAAGGTGACGACCGAGCGCGGCGACTTCGCCGCGCTGGAGGCGCAGCCCGGGCACGGCGTCTGCGAGCGCCGCCCGGCCGTGCTCGTCCCCGGCTTCACCGGCAGCAAGGAAGACTTCCTGCCGGTGCTGGAGCCGCTCGCGGCCGCCGACCGCACCGTTGTCGCGCTGGACCTGCACGGGCAGTACCAGAGCCCGCAGGCGGATGACCGGGACGGTTATGCGCCCGGCGAGATGGCCGCGGACGTGCTGGCCGTCGCGGACGCCGTGAGCCGCGACTCCGCCGCGAGCGAGACCGGCCCGCACGGCTCGGCCGGGGTACACCTGGTCGGGCACTCCATGGGCGGACTGATCGCCCGGGACGCCGCCCTGCTGCAGACCGGCCGGGTCCTCTCGCTGACCTTGATCGGCTCGGGTCCCGGCGCCATCGGCGGCGAGCGGGCCGTTGTGCTGCGCCAGCTGCTTGACTTCCTGGACCCGCATCAGGGCCGCGAGGCCGACGACCGCGATCACCTCAGCGCGCTGGTCGCGCAGCTGTGGCGGGACCGCCTGGAGCCGCAGGCCCGGCTGGACGGTACCGATGAGCGAATCATCGCGTTCTTGGGCGAGCGCACCCACCAGACCTGCCCGATCGGCCTCATAGCGATGGCCCGGTACCTGCTGACCTGCCCGGATCGTACCGACGAGCTCGCCGCGCTGACCCGCCCGCCGGGTCCGGCCGGCTCGCCGCGGGGGCCGCTGCCCGTCTTGGTCATCTACGGCGAGAACGACGACGCCTGGCCGCCGGCCGCCCAGCACCGGATGGCCCGCCGCCTGCACGCCGAGCGCTCCTGCATCCCCGGCGCCGCCCACTCCCCGGCCGTCGAGGCCCCGGACACCACCGCCCGCGCCCTGACCACCTTCTGGAACGCCGCCGAGCGCCGCCGCCCGGTTTCCCACCCGCCCAAGTAGCACCCCGCCGGCGTGGCCGCACCGGTCGCGCCAGCCGCTGCCCACCCGCCCAAGTAGCACCCCGCGGCGAACCCCCAGCGCCAGCCGCTTCCCACCGAAGTAGCACCTCGCCGACGTGGCCCAGGCGCCCGCGCCGCCCCGCTCCCACCCCGCCCAAGTAGCACCA
>Ga0193728_1001171_pt1 | contig 13274 bp, 10 predicted proteins | sample U1c1metaG_FD_143037 | JGI IMG/M metagenome (GOLD analysis project Ga0193728, IMG submission 143037) | Soil microbial communities from a riparian zone of the East river system, Colorado, United States - U1c1 | ecosystem: Environmental > Terrestrial > Soil > Riparian zone | place: USA: East River...
GTCGACACGCCCGAGCCCTCGGCGAGCAACTCGGCCAACGGCTCCGCGAGGTCGCGCTTGATGTCGCGCGCGAGGCCCCAATCGACGACGATCGTCTCGCCGAACGAGCCGACGATCACGTTCGACGGCTTGACGTCGCGGTGCACGACGCCTTCGGAGTGCGCGTAGCCGACGGCGTCCGCGACCGCGATCAGGTGCGGCAGCAGGCCCAGCCGTTCGCGCGGCGTGCGATGCGTGGCCATCAGCTCCTTGAGCGTGCGGCCCTCGACCAGCTTCATCACGTAGTACGGGTCGCCGTTCGGCCACCGGCCCGCCTCGTGGACCGGCACGATGCCGGGGTGCTCGAGCCGCGCCGTGATCAGCGCCTCGCGCACGAACCGCGCTTCATGCCAATCATCGCGGCGCAGCAATTCCTTCACCGCGACCGTGCGGCCGAGCCGGCGATCGACCGCGCGTACGATCCGCCCCAGGCCGCCGCGCGCGTGCTCGCAGATCTGCTCGTAGCGATCCGGATCGTCGTCGATCGGCAGCTCCGCATCCGGCGGCAGCTCGCGCTCGCGATCCGCCGTCTCCACGTTGTCGTGGCGCTCGGATGCCACGCGCGGCTGGAGCGTGGCAGTGCGATCGTTAGGGTCGGCCGACATGGGAAAACTGCCGACCCGACAACCCGAGCCGACACCTTCAGATTCCCATGTCACGGCTCCGGTGGACACTGTACATTCCGCGCCGTGCGAATTCTGAGCTGGTCGACGTGCGCACTGCTTCTCGCGGCCTGCGGGTCGCCTTCACGCGGCTCGGGTACGGCCGACGGGCAAGGGAACCCGCACGATGCCCCGCCGAATAGCGGTGATACATCGCGGGTGTACGCACACAGCGGAACGACGCTCTATCGCATCGATACGCAGACGTTCGCGCCGCAGATGATCGGCACGATGACGGGGCTCGGGACTCAGAGCCTGACCGACATCGCTATCGACAAAGACGACCACATGGTCGGCATCACGCTCGACAAGTTGTACGCCATCGATTCGACCAACGGTACGGTCACGCTGATCAAGGACCTGTCGCAAAGCGCGACGGGCTTCACGAGCCTGTCGTACGTGCCGTCCGACCTGAACGATCCGGCGAGCGCCGATATCCTGGTGTCGGCGAACGACCAGGGCGACGTCTATCAGATCGATCCCGGCACCGGCAACGCGACGAAGCTCGGCAGCTACGGCTCGGTCACGCAGGGCAAGGTGATCTCGTCGGGCGACCTCGTCGGCGTGCGCGGGCTCGGCATCTACGCGACCGTCAACGTCGGCACCGCGACGACCGATTACCTCGCGACGATCGATCCGGTGACGTGGAAGGCAACGCCGCTCGGCACCGGCACCGGGTTCTCGAACATCTTCGGCCTCGGCTACTGGGCCGGCACGTTCTACGGCTTCATCGACGGCGGGGCCGGCGCCGGCAAGATGATCACGATCGATCAGACCACCGGTGCGGGCACCCTGATCCAGTCCGGTTCGGTGCGCTGGTACGGCGCCGGCGTGACGACCGACGCTCCGATCCTGCAGTGAGACTCGTCCTCGTGCTCTTCGCCGTCGCGCGCGTGGCGGCGGCCGATCCGATCAAGTCGGTCGGCGTCGATGCAACGCTCTCGATCCCGCTGTCGCCCTGGATCCACGCCACCGGATACGGCGGCGGCGGCTCGATCTGGTTGCACGTCCCCGTCACCGATCTCGTCGAGGTCACCGCCCGCCTCGGCGCGACCGTGCACTCCGACCGGCCCGTCGGCTCCATCGCGCCCGGTGCGCTCGCCCGGCTCTCCGAGATCCCGCTGCTCGGCGGCGCGCGCTACCGGCTCACCGACGGCGCCGTGCGCGGCTACCTCGAGGGCGAGGTCGGCCTGATCTTTCGCCGCGTCGATGTCGACGTGCGCGGCCTGACCGACGACAGCGCGCGGATCCGGCTCGCGAGCTCGCTCGGTGCCGCCGTCGAAGTCGATCGCTTCGAGCTCCGCGCCGCGGTGTGGCTCGCGGACCTCTCCGACCTCGACGGTGAGATCGGCGTGATCGTCTCGGCCGGCGCGCGGTTCTATCGGTTCTGAGCGCTCACGGCTTGAAGTCGACGACCACGTCGTCGTCCGGCACGACCTTCTTGGTCAGCACCTTGCCGCGGATCGTGACGCTGATCTCGTGGGGCTCGTCGCCGCGCGGCACCTTGATCATCACAGGAGTCTTGCCCTTGGCGTGACCGTCCATCGTGACCAGCTGGTACGCGGGAAACGAACGCACTTGGATGTTCACGAGATCCAGCTGGCTAGGGTCCGTCACGCGCGGCGCCGAGCCGATCTTCACCATGACGACGACCACGATCGCCGCGACGACGACACCGGCCGCGATGAACCAGCGTGCGAGGTGTTTTGGCGGCACGGCTCGCGACCATACACCACGGTCTGGCGCTATGGTCCGCGCATGACTCGACCCATTCGCCGTGTCGCCGTGCTTGGAGCGGGCGTCATGGGCAGCGGCATCGCCGCGCATTGCGCGAACGCGGGCATCCCCGTCGTTCTCCTCGATATCGTGCCGCCCGACGGAAAGGGCGGCCGCAACGCATTCGCCAGCGGAGCGCTCGCGAAGCTCAAGAAGGCCAAGCCCGCGGCGTTCATGCACCCGCGCAACGAGCTGCTGGTCTCGATCGGCAACTTCGACGACGACCTCGCGAAGGTCAAGGACTGCGATCTGATCGTCGAAGCCGTCGTCGAGCGGCTCGACATCAAGCGCTCGCTGTTCGAGAGGCTCGAGAAGCTCGTCGCGCCCGAGACGATCATCGCGTCGAACACGTCGGGCCTGCGGATCGCAGAGCTGCTCGTCGGCCGCAGCGAGGACTTCAAGCGCCACTTCATGGTGACGCACTTCTTCAATCCGCCGCGCTACATGAAGCTGCTCGAGCTCGTCGCCGGTCCCGAGACCACGCCCGAGGCGAAGGCGGCCGCGGAGAAGTTCGCGCAGGACCTCGGCAAGGGGATCGTGTGGGCGAAGGACACGCCGAACTTCATCGGCAACCGGATCGGGTTGCAGTCGATGATGACGACGATCCACCTGATGCTCGAGAAGGGCCTCCAGCCCGAGGACGTCGACAACATCACGGGCATCCCGATGGCGCACCCGAAGAGCGCGACGTTCCGCACCGCGGATGTCGTCGGCCTCGACACGGTCGGCCACGTCGCCGCGAACTGCTACGCGACGCTCACGAACGATGAAGACCGCGAGACGTTCAAGACGCCCGCGTTCATCACGACGATGATCGAGAAGGGCCAGCTCGGCGACAAGACCAAGGGCGGCTTCTACAAGAAGACCAAGGACGGCCTGCTCACGCTCGATCCGAAGACCGGCGAGTACCGGCCGAACGGCGGTAACGAGGACATCAAGAAGGCGACCAAGGCGCTCGGTAAGATCGAGGATCCGAAGGAGCGCATCCGCAAGCTCGTCGCGACGCCCGGCATCGTCGGCGAGTTCGCGTGGACCGTGCTCGCGAAGTCGCTCGCCTACGCGGCGCGCCGGATTCCCGAGATCGTCGAGCACGATCCGATCGTCGCGATCGATAACGCGATGAAGTGGGGCTACGGCTGGGACCTCGGCCCGTTCGAGACCTGGGACGCGCTGCTCGACGGCGACAAGACGATCGCGTTCGGCGAGATCGCGAAGCGGATGAAGAAGACGGTCGCGCTGCCCGCGTGGTTCGACAAGATGATCGCGAAGGACGCGCAGGGCTTCTACAAGGGCGACCAGGTGTGGGACCCGACGAAGGGCGAGTACGTCGCGCGCGAGACCGATCCGCGCGAGGTCACGTGGGAGGTGCTCCGCAAGGGCAGCGCGCCCGTGCTGAAGAACGCAGGTGCCGAGGCGTGGGACGTCGGCGACGGCGTCCTCGGCCTGACGTTCAAGACGAAGGCGAACTCGATCGACTCCGACGTGATCAAGATGATCCACGACTCCGTCGCGCGCGCCGAGCGCGACTTCCGCGCGATGGTGATCTGGAACCAAGGCGAGTTCTTCTGCGTCGGCGCGAACCTGTTCGCCGTCGTGATGGCCGCGGGCCAGAAGCAGTGGGATCAGCTGCGCGAGATGATCAAGGGCTACCAGTACGCGACCCAGCGCATGAAGTACGCGCGCGTGCCGGTCGTCGCGGCGCCGTACAACATGACGCTCGGTGGTGGCCTCGAGCTCTGCATGGGCTCGACGGCGGTGCAGGCCGCGGCCGAGACCTACTCGGGCCTCGTCGAGGTCGGCGTCGGCCTGATCCCCGGCGGCGCCGGCACGATGAACATGCTGTGGCGCTCGATGGAGAGCATCCCGGAGGGGACCGACATCGATACGTACGCGTTCGTCACGCAGACGTTCAAGAACATCGCGCTCGCGAAGGTCGCGACGTCGGCCGAAGAGGGCAAGGCGTTCGGTTATTTCCGCGCGACCGATGGCGTGTCATTCGACCGCGCGCGCCAGCTGTGGGAGGCGAAGCAGCGTGCGATCGGGCTCGCGAACGCGGGCCATCATCCGCCGGCGCCGCGCGCGTACAAGCTGCCCGGCGAGAACGGAATCGCGACGTTGCAGATGCTGGTCAACACGCTCGAGCACGGCAAGTACGCGAGCGCGCACGACGCGAAGATCGCGATGAAGCTCGCGAACGTGCTGTGCGGCGGCGTCGCCGGTCACACGCACGCGGTCACCGAGGACGAGATGCTCGACCTCGAGCGCGAGGCGTTCCTGTCGTTGTGCGGCGAGCCGCTCAGCCAGGCGCGCATGCAGTACATGCTCCAGAACAACAAGCCGCTCAGGAACTAACCATGGAAGACATCGTCATTGCAGAAGCTGTTCGCTCCGCCGTCGGCCGCGCCACGAAAGGCTCGCTCGCGACGAAGCGCCCCGACGAGCTCGCCACGGATGTGATCCGCGGGTTGCTCGCACGCGTGCCGCAGTTCCGCGGCAAGATCGACGACGTCATCCTCGGCTGCGCGATGCCCGAGGGCGAGCAAGGCCTCAACGTCGCGCGCCTGGTCGCGCTCAACGCCGACCTCGGCATCGAGACCCCGGGCCAGACCGTCAACCGGTTCTGCTCGAGCGGCCTGCAGGCGATCGCGACGGCCGCGGGTGCGATCGCGATCGGTACGGCCGATGTCGTGCTCGCCGGTGGCGTCGAGTCGATGACCTACGTGCCGATGACGGGGTTCCACCTGTCGGCGTCGCCGGAATTGATGGGCCACATGCCAGGCGCGAACACGCCGATGGGCATCACGGCGGAGAACGTCGCGAACCGGTTCGGCATCACGCGTCAGATGCAGGACGAGTTCGCGCTGCGCTCGCAGCAGAAGGCCGCGGCCGCGCAGCAGAAGAACGCCTTCAAGGACGAGATCGTGACGGTGCGCGCGATCAGCTTCAAGGACGGGAAGCGCGTGTACACCGACTTCGCCGTCGACGAGATGCCGCGCCACGACACCACGCTCGAAGGTCTCGCCAAGCTGCCGCCCGCGTTCGCGCAAGGCGGCAGTGTGACGGCGGGTAACGCGTCGCCGCTGTCGGACGGCGCCGCCGCGTGCATCGTGACCCGCCCGAGCATGTGCGAGCACCTCGGCGTCAAGCCGCTCGCGCTGTTTCGCGGCTTCGCGGTCGCCGGCGTCGACCCCGAGATCATGGGCATCGGCCCGATCCCCGCGGTTCGCAAGCTGCTCGCGAAGCACCACCTGCAGGTCTCCGATATCGAGCTGTTCGAGCTCAACGAGGCGTTCGCCTCGCAGTCGGTGTACTGCCAGAAGGAGCTCGGCATCCCCGACGACCGGATCAACGTCAACGGCGGCGCGATCGCGCTCGGTCACCCGCTCGGCTGCACCGGCGCGAAGCTGACGGCGACGGCGCTGTACGAGCTGCGCCGGCGTGGCGGCCGCTATGCCGTGGTCACGATGTGTATCGGTGGTGGCCAGGGCGCGGCGGGACTGTTCGAGAACCTGGCGTAAGATTACCCCGTGCGCAGTGTTGTCCTGATCCTCGTCGCGGTCCTCTTCACGTTCGGGGGTTGCAAAGGCAAGCCGAAGCATCGGCCGCCGCCGGAGAACCTCGGCACGGTCGATCCGAACAGCAAGCCGACGAAGAGCCCGAACACCGAGGCGCCGGATATCGCGCTGCCGCACGGCACCGGCAAGCCGCCGGTGAAGACGACCGAGCCGTTGCCGCTCAAGAAGCTGCTCGAGCTGCAAGGACGGACGTGGAAGGGCTTCCAGATCCAGCCGCACGCCATCAACCCCGACAAGGGCACGGAGGTGCAGCACACCACCGAGGACAAGCCGAAGATCACCGCTACGATCACGATCGCGCCGTGCTCGGAACAGGCGGTGCTCGGACCGTGCAAGCCGCTGCAGCTACCGCTGTGGCAGGCCGACACGACGCACCTGAAGATGATGATCCCCGAGCAGCTCCGCGGTGACGCCAAGTTCGAGATCGGCGCCGTGAAGTTTCATACCGCCGACCTCATCTACACGTTCCAGCTCGGCCAGACCAACGGCACGTTCGACAAGGGCTCGAACGCAGGCATGGCGTACGTCGAGTTCACGTACGCGTACATCCTCTACTTCAACGACGGCGTGAATCAGATCCGCGTCGTCGCCGAATACAAGGATGCGCCGATGGCGAACGTCGCCGAGATGCAGAAGGTCGTCCCGCGCGAAGATCTCGAGAACACGGCGAAGGCCTTCTTCGACGCGTTCACGGCGCTGTGGTGACTAGCTGCGCTTGAGCTCGATCTTGCGCGGCTTCGCTTCGGCCTTCTTCGGGATCGACAGCTTCAGCACGCCGTTCGCGAGCTGCGCGTCGATGCGCTCGCCGTCCGCGACATCGGGCAGCTGGAAGCTGCGCGTGAACGAGCCGAACTGGCGCTCGTAGAGCGCGTAGGTCTCGCCCTCCTTGCGCTCCTCGGCATCGCGATGGCCGGCGACCGAGAGCACGCCGTTGTGGACGTTGATCTCGAGGTCCTTCTCGGCGACGCCGGGCAGATCCGCGCGGATCACGAACGCATCGGAGGTCTCCTTGACCTCGAACGTCGGAGCAAACGCGGAGACTTGACGGCCGCCGAAGAACGGGTCCCAGCCGAGCAGCTCGCGCGCGAGCGAGTAGGGGTCACGGGCGAGTTGCTTGGAATTCGTACGAAGAGCGAGAGACATTGCGAAATCCTCCTGTGTAGGGAAGAGACGGGTTGAACAGACAACCCTCTTGTAAGCACACGAGTGACGCGCGCAACGGGTTGACGTGCGAGACCGCGGTGGTTATCTGGCTAGGTCGCGATGGCGACGCGCACGTAAACGCGCGGCTTGCCGTCGTCGCCGGCGATGAACCCGGCCGCACCGAGGCTGTCGGAATTCTCGTAGAGCCGGAGCTGCGCGGACACCCGATCGCCTGCGAAGCTCGGCTTGCGGTAGGCGATATCGACCGCGCGGCTGCGCAGCTTCCCGCGCCGGCCCGCGGCGGCGAGGCGGCGGTTCGCCGCGTCGAGAAAGATCCGGATATAGACGAGCGAGTTAACGTGCTGGTTGGAGTCGGTCTGATCGAGCGTGAAGTCGTACGGCGTGGTGTCGGGGCCGAGCTCGTCGAGCCAGCGCCCGCCGGCCGGCGCCTCCTGCGCGGTCGAAGGTGCCGGCGGATGGTGATATGCCGACGGCACTTCCGGATAGCCGTCGACGGCGAGCCGCGTGACCTTGCGTTGATCCGGCGGCGCGAGCAGGCGCGTGAACGTGTGCTCCGCGAACAGCCGGCCGGCGAACGCGAGCGGACCGGGTTTGGAATTCGGCGAGATCCGGCCCGCGGCGCCGCGGACCTCGGTCCATACGTTCATGAACAGGCGCGTGACGGCGCCCGCGTCGTCGCGATCGTGCGCGAGCTCGAAGCCGGCGCGCACCTCGACGGGGCGATTGACGTGGATCGGCTGGTCCTCGCTGACGAGCGTCATCCGCGTGAGGATCGGGATGACGCCGCTCTTGAGCGCGTTGCGAGCACCCGGGTGATCGGTCAGCACGTCGCGCCACAGTCCGCTCATCGACGGCGGCAGCGCGATCGGCGTGAGCCGCCCGTCTTGCGTCAGATCTTCGTAGCGCATCGGCGCGGTGGTCAGCGTCGACTGGCCCGGCGCGAAGTCAGGCATCGGGGGTGCGGGGAACATCGCGAACCAGCATAGGCCATGTATGGTGCAGGCGTGGCGCTCGCGCCGTTACCGATCGACGACGTCCTGCCGCAGCTCGTCGCGGCGGTGAAGGCGCATCGCGTATGTGTGCTGGTCGCGCCGCCGGGTGCCGGTAAGACCACGCGCGTCCCCGGTGCGCTGCTCGACGTGGTGGCGGGCGCGATCGTCGTGTTGCAGCCGCGCCGGCTGGCGGCGCGATTGGCGGCGGCGCGGATCGCGAGCGAACGCGGTGTCGAGCTCGGTGGCGAGGTCGGCTACCAGGTCCGCTTCGATCGCAAGATCAGCGCGGCGACCCGGATCGAGCTCGTCACCGAGGGCGTGCTGACGCGCCGGTTGTTGAGTGATTCGGACCTCCGCGGCGTCGGCTGCGTCGTGATCGACGAGTTCCACGAGCGCCACCTCGACGGCGACCTCGCGCTCGCGATGGTCGCGCGGCTGCGCGAACGCCGGCCCGAGCTCGTGCTGATCGTGATGTCGGCGACGCTCGATGCCGAGCCGGTGGCGCAGTTCCTCGGCGACGCGCCGATCGTGCGCAGCGAAGGCCGCACGTTTCCGCTGACGATCGAGCACCTCGCGCAGCCCGACGATCGTCAGCTCGGCAAGCAGGTGTCGGCGGCCGTGCGGCGGCTCGCACAGGACAAGCTCGACGGCGACGTGCTGGTATTCCTGCCCGGCACCGGCGAGATCCGGCGCTGTGCCGAGGATCTCGAGGACCCCGCGCGGACGTTCGACCTCGCGGTGCTGCCGCTGCACGGCGACCTCACCGCCGACGAGCAGGACGCCGCGGTCCGCCCCGCGTCACGCCGCAAAGTGATCCTCGCGACCAACGTCGCCGAGACCTCCGTGACGATCGATGGCGTCACCGCCGTGATCGACAGCGGGCTCGCGCGGATCGCGCGGTTCTCGCCGTGGTCGGGGATTCCGAGCCTCGAGATTTCGCCGGTCAGCCGCGCGAGCTGCGCGCAACGCGCCGGCCGTGCCGGCCGCACCCGACCGGGCCGCGTGCTGCGGCTGTACACGAAGCACGATCACGACACCCGGCGCGCGTTCGAGGTGCCCGAGGTCGCGCGCGCGGATCTTGCCGGCGCGGCGCTCGAGCTCTACGGCGCCGGCATCGCCGGGCTCGGCGCACTGCGCTGGTTCGAGCCGCCACCCGAGGCCGCCGCGCGCGCCGCCGACGACGTCCTGATCCGACTCGGAGCGATCGCCGGCACGATCACCGAGCTCGGCCGGCGGATCCTGCGGTTTCCGGTTCATCCGCGTGTCGGCCGGATGCTCTGCGAGTGTGAAGCGCGCGGCGTCGCGCGCGAGGGCTGCGTGATCGCCGGCCTGCTCGGCGTGCGCGAGCTCCGCCTGCAACGCCGCGGGCCGGGCGCGACGGCACAACTATCGTCACCGTCGGATCTGATCGACGACCTCGACGCGTTCCTGGATGCGCGCGCCGGTGGGCTGCGCGCCGACCGGCTGCGCCGCGACAACCTCGACATCGGCACCGCGTTCGCGGTCGATCGCGCCGCGAAGCAGCTCGAGCGTCTGGTCGACACGCGCACGCGTGCGCCCGCCGGCGATGCCGCGGTCGATCGCGAGCTCCAGATCGCGATCCTCGCCGCGTATCCCGATCACGTCGGCCGCCGCCGCGCACCGCGCTCGAACGAGATCCTGTTCGCGGGCGGTGGCAGCGGCACGCTCGCCGCGAGCTCTGCCGTCCTCGATCCCGAGCTGCTCGTCACCGTCGATGTCGCCGAGACCGGCCTGCGCGGCCAGAGCTCGCGCGTCCAGATCCGCCGCGCCAGCGGCATCGAAGCGAGCTGGTTGCTCGACCTCTACCTCGATCGCATCGAGGAGCGCGACGAGCTGGTGTGGAACGCCGAGCGCCAGCGCGTCGAGCGCGTCGTGCAGATGGTCTACGACGGCCTCGTGATCGACGAGCAGCGCGACGTCGAAGGTGCCCGCCGCGCCGGTCCCGCCGCAGCCGCGCTGCTCGCGAAGCAAGCGCTCGCCGCCGGCCTCGACCGCTTCGTCGACAAAGACGCACTCACCGAGTGGCGCGCGCGGATCGCGTTCGTGGCGAAGATCGCGCCCGAATCCGGGCTCGTCGCGCCGACCGACGACGCGCTCGCCGGCGTGGTCGCGCGCGCGGCCGAAGGCTGCATTTCCTTCGCCGAGTTGCGCGACGCGAACCTCCTCGACTTGCTCGACGCCGGGCTCGGCGACAAGCGCGCGCTCGTCCAGCGCATGGCGCCGACCCATCTCGCCCTGCCCCGCCGCGCGCGCGTTCAGATCCACTACGAGCTCGATCAACCGCCGTGGCTCGCGTCGCGCATGCAGGACTTCTTCGGCCTCGCGCGCGCACCCACCGTCGGCGACGGCCGCGTCCCGCTCGTGCTCCACCTGCTCGCGCCGAACCAACGGCCCGTGCAAGTGACCACCGATCTGCCCGGCTTCTGGGTCAAGCACTACCCCGCGCTGCGCAAGCAGCTCGCGCGGCGCTATCCGCGCCACCCGTGGCCCGAGGATCCGACGCAGCTCGTGCGCGACACGTGAACATCGCGTGAACCTACGCCCGCGCCGATCGGCGCTTGGTTAGATCAGATCGTGCGGGCGCCTGGGTGTCTTGGAGCGGCGCGGTAGGAGCGATGGCGCCCGCACACTCATCGCTCGCGTGAACAACGCGTGAGCCGAACACCGCGGCCAAGCCGGCGCGGTGACGATGCATGAATGAAGACGATCGTCCTGTTCGGGCTCCTCGCATCCACGGCGGCGCACGCCGAGCCTCGCTTTGACGAGGTCGAGGACTTCGATCCGCCGGCGACACCGTCGGCGCCGGCGCCACAGCGCGAGCTGCCCCGCGGCGACCACAAGGATCCGTGGACCGCGGTCGAGCTATCGGCCGGCGTCACGCTCGGTGGCGTCGCGACCGCGGCGCTCGTCGCGCCGATCGCGTGGAGCGAGGGCGCACCGGCCAGCGTCGTCGGCGGCCTGGTCGCGGTCGGCGTCACGGGATTTCTCGCCGGCCCGACCATCGGTCATCTCTACGCCGGCGACGGCTGGAACGTCTGGACGACGGTACGCGCGAGCGCATTCGCCGCACCGCTGGTCGGGCTCGCCGCCGATGCGATGCTCGGTAACCACGGCGGCCGCGACTTCGCGCCGGCAGCCGGCATCGCGATCGGGGTCGTCGGCGGAGCGCTGCTCTACACGGTCGGCATGATCGGCGAGACGGCGAGCGCGCCGTTTGCAGCGAACGACTACAACGCCAGCCACGTGACGCTGTCGATCGCGCCGATCCAGACGCGCACCGGCATGACGACCGGGCTCGGGCTCGCCGGCACGTTCTAGAGCTTGGCGAGCCCGAAGATCCGACGCAGCTCGTCCGCGACGACGTCACGCTCGCGAGCTGTGTCGACACGTCGCGAGGTTGTGACGCTCGATCACGCTTCAACCCACCGAAGTCTCGCGCGTCGCCGCTGGTACCACGCTTGCTTGGTCGCGCCCCAAAGGAGCCGATCATGAAACGTTCGAGATCAGTGGTCCTGCTTGCACTGCTTTGTGCGCAGACCGTGGGATGCGTGAGCCAAGACGAGACCGTTACTTCGTCTGCCGAAGGGCTGACGTTGATCACGAACTACGCGCTTGGAAAACCGACCACGCAATCGACCACTGCATTCGGCGGTGACTCGAGCCGTGCCGTCGACGGCAACACCAGCGGCGTGTGGGCCAACAACTCGGTCACGCACACGGATCTGCAGTCGCATTCGTGGTGGCAGGTCGACCTCCTGCAGGCCCGCTTCATCGATACGATCAACGTCTTCGGCCGCACCGATCCATGCTGCACGAGTCGCCTGGCGAACTACTGGGTGCTGGCCTCGCCGAGTCCATTTGCATCGACCGATCTCAGCACCACGCTCGCGGACCCGAAAGTCACCAAGCGGTACGTGCTCGGGGGAAGCCAGCTGCCCGCTCAGAGCATCACCGTCGGGGTCGTCGCCCGGTACGTGCGCGTCCAACTCTCCGGCGAGGACTATCTGTCATTGGCCGAGGTTCAGGTCCTCGACCAACCCAACGTGATTCCGGGACCCGACCAAATCGCAGGCAAGACGTCGTGGACACCGACGGGCGTCGTGACGAGCTCGAATGCATTCGCCCTCGCAGAGGTAGGCGACAGCCTGCGCTCGTATCAGCGAGGCGCGGATGGCCTGCTCCAGGAGTCGATCGACTTCGGCACACCGCACGACGTAGCGGGGTCACCGCAGATCACGAGCGATGGCGTCTCGGCGGTGACCGATCCTGCCAGCGGCGGGCACACATTCGTGGTCGCGCGCGCGGCAGATGGTGACGTCGTGGTCGTCGACCTGGATCCAGTGACGGGAAGCTCGACCTGGCGCGAGTTGTGGGCGACCGATGGTCCACCTTCGGTTGCCGTCGCGTGCGGCAAGGTCTATGTCGCGATTCGCAATCGGCAGGCCCTGAACGTCTTCACCCGCCCGCTCGGAACCCTCGACTGGAGCGTTCCCAACTACTACCAGTTCGCCCGAACGCCGCCGATGCTCGCGGCGGGCGCCGGAGGTGACATCGGCCTGGCGTGGATCGGCACCGACAACTGGATTCGCTTTGCGCGCGGCACCTGCGCGACCGGCGGGACCCTCGGCGGTGCGGTGACGCCGGGCGGCACCAGCTTCAGCTCGACCCGCGTGGGCTTGGCGAGTTACGGCAACCTGTTCGGGCTGGCGGTTCAGGGCACCGACAACCTGCCGTACTTCGCCCTGCAGAGGCGCGATGCGTCCGGCAATCCCGTGTGGGCTGGCTTCGAGTCGATCGATAGCGCCGTCGCGATGATCGAGTCGCCTACCGTCGTGATCTATCGCGGGCTCATCTTCATGGCCGGCCGCGATTCGCTGAATCAGCTGCGCTACTGGGTGCGCGATCCGAACTTCCTCGCGCGGATCAGCGGACAGGTCGGGTGGACCGGCGGCCGCATCGTGAGTGGATGGGGTACCGGCGCGACTCCGCCGGCGTTGTCTCTGCGCGGCACGCGGCAACTTTGTGACAACTACGGCTACTGCGAG
>Ga0193728_1001172_pt1 | contig 13270 bp, 15 predicted proteins | sample U1c1metaG_FD_143037 | JGI IMG/M metagenome (GOLD analysis project Ga0193728, IMG submission 143037) | Soil microbial communities from a riparian zone of the East river system, Colorado, United States - U1c1 | ecosystem: Environmental > Terrestrial > Soil > Riparian zone | place: USA: East River...
TGACTCTCGGCAAAGTCCAACTTCTCGACGTTGCAACTCCCTTATGGCTGCCTAAGGAAGTAAAGGTCGACCTCAAATTTAGAGAGTTTGACCCCGCCCATGCGAATTCCTTGGCAGTGGAGTTCCGCAATGCGCATCAGTATGTGGACTATCGGCGCTATCGGGTGTCCGTAAAATAAATCCCCAACACGAACCCTGAATCAAACTTCGATTCCCCGCCACCTTCGAATCTGCCAACACGACAGACGTTTCTCTCTGGCGTTCTGATATCTTCCAGTACTTTTTGAGCAGCCGGTCCTTCTCCGCGACTCCCACCATCCGGAAGCCACGCTTTTCATAAAAGCGTATCGCCCACAACGCCTCCGCCCAGGTCCCAATCAGTATCCTATCCTCCGTCAACGCGCACGGATGAGCCAGCAACCGCGCCCCGCGTTTCTGCCAGTCACTTCTCACATTGGCGTGCCGAATGAGAGTCACATCCCGAACCTTCTGAATCCCCATAACGCCCACTAACTCCCTATCTTCGAATCCCCAGAACACCACGCCATCCTCAATTTCGTGCTGCATCTCTTCCCGTGACATGTACGGTTCTGCCCATTGATCCGCCGGGATAACGCCTTTATAAGCTTGCGCCCCATCACTTGTGACTGCGTCTTTACATCACTACCCTTGATTAAATCGCCTGTTCAATTGTCCCGCGCCGTTGGCGCTTAGTAGCCAGCTACCGCCTTAGATTGCCGAACACACTACCTCCCGACGACACGAAATATGAATGAATTATAAATTTAGGTCGCCGGAGCAATGGGCAATATTAAAATTCACTAATATATCGGTTTTTTGTGTAATTACTTGATTGTACATATGCACAACTATGTACATACTCCGCGCACAAGTCTTACCGGAATCTCGGGCTGCTCGGGGCCTCCTCTTGAGAAAACTTGTAGCGGCTGTCTATGTCTTGAGCTTGTCTGCCCTTTCCCTGCTGATTCCTTGTCCCATATCAGCACAGGGCACCACCCTACAGATCAAAGCCGGTGGCTCCGCGGCCCCGCCATTTCAAGGTGACCGGGGCTTCACACCGAGTAGCACGATCGCTCACTCCAACGCCATCGACACCACCAAAGTACTCAATCCTGCGCCCGTATCTGTTTATCAGACCGGCCGCATCGGCAACTTTACCTACACCCTTGGTGGATTCGTTCCCGGAGCGGACTGCAACAGTGCGGCTGCACTTTGCGGAAACCTACTGGACCGCTGCCGGCCAGCGAACTTTCAACGTAAGCATCCTCCGGCCTTCGTGTTATCTTCAGTGTTCCGCATGACGCGATTTACTGAAATTGTGCGGGCCACATGAGCCCGCATCCGCCACATGAAATCGCATTGGGCGTGCTGCGCTTGGGCCCTGGCAATCCGCTCTTCTTGATCGCTGGGCCCTGCGTGATTGAGAGCGAGTCGCACGCTTGCGGCACGGCCGAGAAAATCGCGCGCATCGCCGCCGATTGCGCTGTGCCTTACATTTTCAAAGCCTCCTATGACAAAGCCAATCGCTCGTCGCTGAAATCGTTTCGCGGCCCAGGACTCAAGGAAGGCTTGCGCATTCTGGGAAAAATAAAAAAGGATTTCGCCGTCCCAGTCCTAACCGATATTCATGAAAGCGCCCAAGCTGCGCCGGCTGCGGAAGTGTGCGACATATTGCAAATTCCCGCATTCTTGTCGCGCCAAACCGATTTGCTGGTAGCCGCCGCAAAAACCGGACGAATCATCAACGTAAAGAAAGCACAGTTTCTTTCGCCGTGGGACATGAGCAATGTGGTGGAGAAGATTGTTGGCGCCGGAAATGAACAAATTATTTTGACCGAACGCGGCGCATCATTTGGCTACAACAATTTAGTCGTGGATATGCGCGCCTTTCCCGTGATGCAAAAACTTGGCTACCCCGTAGTGTATGACGTGACTCATTCGGTCCAGTTGCCCGGCGGTCAAGGCCACGCCAGCGGTGGACAACCAGAGTTCATCGAGACATTGGCACGCGCCGGAGTGGCCGCGGGCGTGGACGGAATTTTTCTGGAGACGCACGACAATCCAAGCGCCGCACTTTCGGATGGCCCGAACGCTCTTCCACTTGCGCAGCTGCCTTCCCTGCTGCGGCGCTTGAAGCAGGTCGCGGAACTGGCGCGCACCTGGAGTGCGCGATGAGTCTCGATTGCGCGCGCCGCGTACTCCGGATCGAGGCGCAAGCAATTCAGGATGTGCTCGCGCGCCTCGATGGCAGCTTTGAGCGCGCCGTCGATGTGTTATTTGCGTGCAAGGGCCGCGTGGTGGTCAGCGGCATGGGTAAGTCCGGCTTGATCGGACGGAAAATTTCCGCAACGTTCTCGAGCACCGGCACGCCGTCGTTTTTTTTGCATCCCGCGGAAGCGCTTCACGGAGATTTGGGGATGCTGGCGCGCGGCGACGCGCTGCTGGCGGTTTCCTATGGCGGAGAAACAGAAGAAATTGTGCGGCTGCTCGAAGCTTTGAAACGCCTGGAAATTTCTCTGGTCACGTTGACGGGAAAAACGGACTCAACCATCGCGCAAGCAAGCGACGTGGTCCTGGACGTCAGCGTGAAAGAAGAAGCCTGTTCTCTGAATCTCGCGCCGACGGCGAGCACTACCGTGGCAATGGCCGTGGGCGATGCGCTCGCGGTTGCGCTTTTGGAGCGGCGCGGATTTCAGCCTGATGATTTTGCAGCATTGCATCCCGCCGGCCGATTGGGCAACAAGCTCCTCCGCGTGGAACATTTGATGCACGCGGGCGATGCGTTGCCGCGCGTTTCTCCTGAAACCATGATGCCCGACGTGTTTCATGAGATGAGCAAGAAGGGCTTGGGCATGACTACCGTAACGGAGCCGGATGGAAGGTTAGCGGGGATTTTGACTGATGGCGATTTGCGGCGATTGATGGAAAAGCATCGCGGAGCCACGCTGGAGATGCGCGCGGGGGACTGCATGACCCGCGGAGCACAAACAATTGGCCCGCATGTGTTGGCCGGCGAGGCCCTGAATTTGATGGAGAAGCGCAAGATTACTTCGATTGTGGTGGTGGATGAAGTAAAAGCAGTTTTGGGTGTCGTGCATTTGCATGATTTGTGGACTTTGGAACTGATGTAAATAGTTGGTCGCACAATGGGTGGGCCAACGATGGCGGAGGAAATTTTAATTGGTAAAAGCGGCGAAAAAAATTGGCGCGGGGATAACATCACAGGTGGCAACACGCGCGAAGCAGATTACCGTGTTTCTGATGGATGTGGATGGCACGATCACGGCTGGCGGAGTGACGCTGCTCTCGCTGCCGGATGGCTCAGCCCAAGAAATCAAAACGTTTGACGCGCATGATGGACAGGGGCTGAGTCTGGCGCATACGGCGGGGATTCGTACCGGCGTGATTACCGGGCGCGGAAGTGCTGCATTACAGCGCCGCGCGCAAGAACTGAAAATCGAATTTGTCTATGAACATCAGGCGCAGAAGATTGCAGCCTATGAAGAAATCCTGAAGAAGACCGGCGCAAAGGAAGCAATGGTCGCCTATCTCGGTGATGACTTGCCCGATATTACAATCATGCGCCGAGTCGGCTTGGCGGTGGCGGTAGGCGACGCAGCTCCAGAAGTAAAACGCGTAGCGCATCACGTAACGCGCGCGATCGGCGGAAAAGGCGCGGCACGCGAAGTAGTAGAGTTAATTTTGAAGAGCAAAGGCATCTGGGAAGAAATGATCGACAAAGCCCGCGCCTAAATAGTCGCGCCAAATGTTACTCTCCGCCGCAGAAATCACGCTAACGCGGAGGGTGGCCCAGGCTCGATTTTCAGCCTGGGTCTTGGGGTTGCGGTTGGTTGTAATTAGGAAGAAATGAATTTGTGAGAAAAGAGAGCGTTTTATGCTACACGCATGGCATGATGTTTCACCTGGAGACGATCTCCCCCGGGATTTTCAGGCAGTAATCGAAATCCCGCTGGGCTCAAATGTGAAGTACGAACTGGACAAAACCAGTGGCATGCTGCGCGTCGATCGCATTATCCATTCCGCAGTGTATTATCCCGCCAACTACGGTTTCATACCGCAGACTTATGCCGAAGATGACGATCCTCTGGATGTGCTGGTGCTTTGCCAGGAAGCGGTACAGCCGCTGGCGTTGATTCAAGCGCGTGCGATCGGATTAATGACCATGGTGGATTCTGGCGCGAGCGACGACAAGGTGATCGCGGTAGCCACTGGCGACCCGGAGTTCAACAGTTACGTGGAAGCGCGGGACTTGCCTCCGCATCGCTTGCTGGTGCTGAAGAGATTTTTCTCGGATTACAAACAACTCGAAGGCAAGACTGTGCAGGTGGAGGATATTCGCCCGGCGTATGCGGCGATTACGGTGATCGAGAAAGCGCTGGCGCGATATAAAAAAGTTCGCGAGAAATTACTCGACGATGATGGGCGCGGGCCAATTAAATTTCCAGTGCCGAAATTCAGCGATAAGTGAAGCGGGAGGAAGGAAATTGTTGAAGTGGGTTGGCGCTGCTGTTGTGCTTTTAATTCTGGGCGCGGTAATCGGGCTTTCGGTGATGGCCGGCGGCCTCCGAGGCGCGTACGGAATGGTGCGTTACGCGCTGCCGCACATGCATCGCGGCACGCTCCGCGTGGGCGACGATGCCCCTGACGCTGCCCTGCTGGCGCTGGACGGCAGCAGCCGCTTTCATATTCGAGGGCGCACCGGCGCGCGGCCGTTGGTGATTGTTTTTGGCAGCTACACCTGACCGCCTTTCCGCCGCCAGGTTGGCGACGTCGTGCAAATTTACAAAGACTATAAAGATCACGCTGACTTTCTGACGGTATATGTGCGCGAAGCGCATCCTACAGACGAATGGCAGATGAAATCGAACGTGAAGGAAGATGTTTGTTACGCGCAGCCGAAAACGCTGGAGCAGCGCGTGGCGATTGCCAATGATTTTGTGAAACGTTTTAACTATCCAACTCAGTTTGGGATCGACGATATGAGTAATGCCGCGAATGATGCTTATGCGGCGTGGCCAGAGCGCATTTACATTATTGAACAGGGCCGAATCGCGTATCGCGGTGGCATGGGGCCGTTTAATTATCATCCTGAAGAGGCACGCACCTGGCTCGCGGCCCGATATGGTGAAGTGAAGCACGAAGCGTCTACAGCGACGCCCGACAAAAAAAGCAACTGAGTGGGCACGCAATTCCGTTTTTAAAAGCCGCGTTTGACTCCTTTGCCGCCAAATGATGAAACACAGAAATCGCCGCCCTAAAAAAACACCGGCAGGGCGCGAACATTCTGCGGCTTCTAGAAATACTGCTTTGAATTCCGATGGGCTGCCTCGGCAACAACGCAACGTTGGATTGGCGAGGGCGATTTCGAAGATGGGCTATTGTTCCCGGAGCCGCGCGGAAGATGCCATTCGAGCGGGGCGCGTGCGTGTTAACGGTGTAGTGCGAAGGAATGTGGAAGCGCCGGTACATTTGGGCAACGACCGGTTGGAGATTGATGGCCGCGAAATTAAGAAGGCGGAGAAAATTTATTTAATGTTGAACAAGCCACGCGGGATAGTAACCACCGCCAGTGACGAGCATGGACGCGAAACGACTTATTCTTTTCTAGAAAAATACAACGATGGTTCTTTGAATTGGGTGGCGCCCGTGGGGAGACTCGACAAGGCCAGCGAAGGCCTTTTGCTGGTCACCAACGATTCCGAGTGGGCGGCGAAGATTACCGCACCGGAAACGCATGTGGACAAAACCTATCATGTCCAAATTGCGGAGCAAGCAACGCCGGATATGATGGAAAAGTTGCAACAGGGATTTACTGTGAAGGACAGCGAGTTTTTGCGCTTGAAGAGCGCTAAGGTAATACGTTCAGGTGCGCGCAATTGTTGGGTGGAGATTGTTTTGGATGAAGGACGCAATAGGCATATTCGCCGGATGTTTGAGACAATAGGTGTAGAAGTGTTGAGATTGATTCGGGTGGCGATCGGCGAGCTGAAGTTGGGGGATCTTCCGAAGGGCGAAGTTCGAGCGTTGAGTGAACCGGAAAGACTGTTGGTATCTAGGAAAACCAACGGGGATTAAGAAGCGTCTCGTTTACTGTTGAGTGCATCACAATAAACACAGCTTTGAGCGCCGCGCGTCCAGCCCGGTGTCAAAATCGACAAACTAAAACGCACTGAACTTCGGGCGTGGAGTAAGGTTGAGGTATCGCCCATTTATTCTATTGCGGGAGCTTAATGTTAATGAAGATTGCAAGGATGATGTGTCGTGACAGGAAGAATCGAGGCAGGCGGCGGGCTGTGAGCGGCGCATTGGTGATGGTGCTGACCGTGACTGCAGCGACGACATTTTTCGTGGCGCGCAGCGTGCGGGCGGAGGGAGCGCCGGCGTTTGATTTGTCCGGGCCACGCGTGGAGATGAAGGTGATGCGCGCGGGAAAGACGCTACCGATCGCCAACGTGCCAAATTTGCAAGCTGGAGACCGACTGTGGATTCATCCTGATTTTCCCGATTCTCAATCCGTACACTTTTTGGTGGTGGTAGCTTTTTTGCGTGGGGCTACTAATCCGCCGCCGGAGAATTGGTTTACTAAAGCGGAAGCGTGGAACAAGCAAGTTCGCGAAGAAGGGTTTTTTGTGACTGTGCCGCAAGGTGCGCAGCAAGCTTTATTGTTTCTCGCGCCGGAAACCGGCGGAGATTATGGATCGCTGCGAGCGACCGTGCGCGGTAAGCCGGGGCTTTTCGTGCGCGCGTCGCAGGATCTGAATCAGGCGAGTTTAGATCGTTCGCGGCTGGATCGATATATGACCGAAGTGCGCGAGAGCGAGGGAATGGACGCGAAAGAATTGCATGATCGCTCAGTGCTGTTGGCGCGGACGCTGAATATCAAGTTGGAAATGCAGTGCTTCGATAAGCCGCTTGAGCAGCAGCCGTCGTGCCTGATGCAAAACAGCGACCAAAAAGTTTTGGATGATGGACATAGTCAATCGATGGTGGCAGCGCTTACCTCCGGGCCATCCACCGATTTGATTGGCGCAGTGAGCACCACATCTTTGGCTGGGGGCGGAACTTACAGCCCGTACGTTGGGGCGATTGTGGATCTAGCAAAACTCCTGGAGAGTTTTCACACTCCCGATTATCAATATTTTCCGTCACTGGCGCTGCCGAAGCTGGAGCAATTAAATTTGCGGCTGAATAATCCGCCGTCATTTCGCAAACCGAAATCGGTGCTGGTGGTGGGATTGCCTGCGGTAGAGGCGGTGCAATTGCCACCGCTGCGGCCAGTGCATGCGGGAGAAGCCTTGTGCCTGGAGAAACCTTCGCTGGTATTGGCGGTGGAAGGGGCGCCGCTGGTTTTTTCGACGGATATTGGCCATCACTTCGTACTGGAGTTTAAGGATAAGGCCGGCGCAGAGGTGAGGTTGCCGGCCTGGGCGGATGCGGTGCATGGCGGATTTTTGGTTGATACGAAGGAACTGGAAGGGCGAGCGTTGGAGCCGGAAGTTACCGGGACGTTGCGCGGGTGGTGGGGATTTGAGACTTACGAAGGGCCGCGATTTGATTTGAAGGCATCGCGAAACGCTAAGTGGAATGTCGCGCCCGCGGAACAGAGCGCATTGGTTGTTGGGCGCGATGATGTGCTGCATGTGCAGTCAAGTTGCGCGGTGTGCGTCGAGAAGGTCAGTTTCAAAAACGACAAAGGGGCGGAATTGAAAACGAGTTTTAAGGTTTTGCGGGCGGATACCCTGGAAGTCGGCGTGGGATTGAAAGACGAGATGCCAGGCACGGTAACGATGTCCGTGAAACAATTTGGGTTGGCAAAAACCGATGATGTGGCGCTGCACACATATTCGGAAGCGGCGCATCTGGAGCGCTTCACGATTAATTCCGGAGACCAGCAAGGAGTGTTGCGCGGGACGCGACTGGATGAAGTGGACAGCGTGGAGTTGAAGGGCGTGAAATTTTCGCCGGCGACATTGTCACGTGCCAATGAGAAGGACGAATTACGCCTGACCACTGCGACTGCGCCAGCGGCGAATGCGTTGCTACCGGAGGAAAAAGTGGTGGCGCATGTGGCGTTGAAAGATGCGCGGGTACTGGACTTGCAGACTACCGTGGAGGCCGCGCGGCCGAAGGTGACGCTGCTGAGTAAAAATGTGCAACCGGGGCCGACGCCGACTGCGCTGCGTTTCGGAAGTGCGGATGAGTTGCCGCAGGATGCGCGGTTGGCTTTCTTTTTGAAGGCGGTGATTCCGGAAAAATTTTCACATGCGGAAAAGATTGAGGTAGCGACGGCGGATGAAGCGTTTCATGTTTCGCTGAGCGTGAGCGACGGGAACCTAGTTATGCAGGATTCGGAAAATGTGCTGGCTACACTCGATCCGTTAAAGAGTTTTGGGGCCTCGGCGTTTGGTCCGTTGCGGTTTCGTCCAGTGGATGCCGATGGGACGAAGGGCGATTGGCAGCCACTGGCGAATCTGGTGCGATTGCCAATGCTAAAGGAAATTCGCTGCCCGGATAGTCCTGACAAGCAGTGCAAGTTGAGCGGGACGAATTTATTTTTGATTGATTCGGTGGCGTCGGATCCGCAATTTACGCATACGAGTCCAGTGCCAGCGGGATTTATGGAGTCGACGATGAGCGTCCCGCGGCCGAATGGGACGCTGCTTTATATCAAGTTGCGGGATGATCCCGCGACGGTGAATACGCTAGTGCTGCCGGTGTTTCCGGACGAGAGATGATCATCGCCTTGTCGCGTGTCGTAAGTTAAGTGATTGTCGAACCACGGTTTTTCGCTCAGAGTGGCGCTATGGACTATTCAGGGATTATTACCTTGGAGCCGGGAAAACGCAGCGAAAAGAACTATGTTCACGGGCTGAGAATCACCGTCTACGATGTACTGGAACAGCTGGCATCCGGAATGACTCACAAAGAAATCTTGCAAGCCTTTACGTATTTAACCGAACGAGATATACGCGCTTGCCTGGCGTTTGCCGCTGACCGCGAACGCAGGGTCGAGATTCTGAACGCGTGAAGCCGCTGCGACCGCAACTACAAGACCCCGGCTAAAAAGCGAGCCTGGGGCACCCTCCGTGTGATTTTCATCTGCGAAGACGAGTAAAGTGAGCAGCGGATTATGAGGATTTACGGCCAGCCATGACGGCGATGGCGTTGCCCGCATAGTGAACGCTCGCGTCGGCGCTCGGGCTGGCAGGCGAAGCCGCTCCGGTGATGGCGCGGCGGATGGCCGCTTCGGGAGCGTCATCGCGTAAGTGAACGGCGGAACCATCCCACTCAATACCTAATTGCTTCCATTTTTCCTGGAGGTCGACGCTGATGGGGTGGTCCTTCATTTGATTGTACAAATCGGCGAGGACTGTCGTTCCTGTCGCCTGGTCTCCGATTTTTAGAGCTTTCGTGACTTCCCAATCCTGCGTGATGTTGCCACTAGCGTCGAGGATGCCGCGCAAAGCGTCCTGCAAGCCTTTTTTGTTTTGGGTTTGCCGGCGGATTTCGACGTCGGCGTCGAAACAAAATAGCGCGCCGCCCCAGTAGGTGCGGCCCCAGGTGTGTGTGCGGTCGAGGCCTTCGTCACCGGCTTGCGGCTGGCCTTTGGGCATATCGCGGATGAGGTCGGCCCACATTTGTTCTTCTTTCATGTGGCTGGCGCGAATACGCGCGATGGGCTCGACGTAGGTGGAGATGCCTTCCTCGATCCAGTGATGCTCATCGGCGACGGAGGGAAAAGCCAGGTGGATCATTTCGTGGGTCAACATCCAGTCGTTCATTAATTCAGCTTTGGTGGTGTCGCTGCCGAGACCAATTTTTATGAAGCCGCCGCGCATGCCGAAAGTCATGCCGTGGCGAACGCCGTGGCCGGAGAAAGGCATGATGCGCAAGGTCAGATGAGGGACGGGAAAACGGCCATAGTAACCGGCGACGGACTCCGCGGCAGCTTGCACCCAAGCGATGAGGTCAGCTTGAGGAACGTTGAGCTTGGCGTCATCGACAGTGATGTCGATGTGCGAACCGCCGACGATAAGAGTAGAAGTCATTTGAGGCGCGCGGGCACCAAGGGAGCAAGATGTCGCGAGCAAGGCCAAGAGTACAACGAAGATTTGGAAACGCGACAGTCTGGCCAGCAGCATGCGGACCCCAAGGAGCTTTTTCCGGCGAAGGCTTGGTCACCAAGCCAGAGGAGGTTTTTTTTCTCCGGGCGAGGTTGGAAACCAGCGATTCAGCAAAGTGTCCACTGCGAATTTTCCCGGGCCGAACAGTAATACGATGACAGATGCGCCTAGAAAGGTGTATGGGGCCGCGGCATAAAATTTGTCGGGGTCGGAGAAAATGGAGAAGAGCGCTTCGCGATCGGCGGTGATGTAGGCCACGATCAGGTTGATGGTGAGGGCGAGCGAAGTGAGGCGGGAGAGCAGGCCGATGGCTAAAAAGATGCCGCCGAAAAATTCGAGGCAGGAAATGGCTACCGCAGTTTGCGCGGGCATGGGTAGATTCAGGCTGGTGAAAAATTCGGTGACTTTGTCTAGATGATGGAGCTTGCCCCAGCCGCTTTGGATGAGTTGATAGCCCCAATAGAGGCGGACGAAAAGAAGAAAGGGCGATTGACCGAAGGCTACGTAGTAGAAATATGAGTTGTAGAGTTTTTTGAGGCGAAGAAGGAGATCGTTCATGGTTGGCTGGACGCTCCTTTCAGCTGGGGCTAAACGATTTTTCGTTTTCGCCCCGCGCCAATGGGTTTTCGTTCTATACGACTCTTAGAGCGGATAGAAGTTTCAGTTTTAGTTTCAGGTTGGCAAAACCAACCTAGGGCGGCCCAGTTGTGGAACCACCCTTGAACGAGAGCGGGCAGTTCTTGTGGCGGGATTTCAGTTTCGATGAAGGCGTGAGCGACGGCTTTCTGGAGCGTTCTTCCCTGCTTTAATTCATTCAAGAGCGCGAATTCTTCTGGCTCCAGGCGGCGGAAATAGACGCTGTTGTCGAGGCGATGGACGGCGAGCGCAATGGCGGCGGGTTTTAGTTTTGCCACGGTTTGCACGCGCTTGCGTTTGCGGCGTTCCTGGAAGGCGTTACTGGCGACTTCGCTGTCGTCGCTGGTATTTTTTATTTCGAGCAGAAGATCGTCGACTGGGTAGCGAAGACTCAATAATTGGATGTAGGGCTGAAGACGGAGGCGGAGATTTGCGCCTGCGTTGGCTACTAAGTCTTCAGGGCGCAGAGGCGGCTCGGCCTTGCCGTCGAAGGCTTCGATTTCGGCCCATTCGAGTTTGACGATGTCGAGAGCCAAGGCTTGCTTCTTCCCCGCCCAACGCGGATTTTTGTGCAGCCAGGATTCGAGTTGTGAGCCGAGATTGCGAAGGGTAAATGAGCGCGAAGGGCAAGCGGTGATGTAGGCCTTGGACATGGCTTCAAAGCGTGCGGCGCCTAGAACAGCGCGCAGGCCGGGAAAATCTTCGACCATGCTGGAAAGCAGGCGAAACCAATATTGGCGATTGTAAATTTCGAGGCGATCGAAGGAAGTGAGGCGATCGTTGGGCTTGATGAAACGCGCGGCATAAGCGCGCATGGGCTGGCCATCGGGAGCGGTGCGCTGCATACGCTCGGTGAAGGTGAGCGGCTGCATCACCGCGCGAGCCATGGTGCGCTGGAGTTCGAGAAGCTTCATACGGCGGTGGCCAGCGCGGTGGCGGCCAGGAAACGGTTGGCCTTGAGGGCTTCGTTGTGGACTTCTTTGAAACTGGGGATGCTGTCATCCCATTCGAGCAACGTGGCGGTGTGACCAGCGCGTTGAATAGCACGCTCGTACAACTTCCAGACCGGATCAATGACCGGGTGATCGTGAGTGTCGAGAATATATTTGCGATATTTGGAATGGCCGGCGATGTGGATTTGCGCGACGCGCTCGGCGGAGACACTGTTCACGTAGATAAAAGGATCGAAGCTGTGATTTTGCGATGAGACGTAGATGTTATTTACATCAAGCAAGATGCCGCAATCGGCGCGCTCGACCACTTCGTTCAGGAATTCCCACTCGGACATTTCGGAGACGTGATATTCGGCGTAACTGCTGACGTTTTCCACGGCGATTGGCACTTCGAGATAATCGCGGACTTCGCGTACTTTCTGCGCGGTGAGCTTGGCGGCTTCGAAGGTGTATGGCATGGGTAGGAGGTCGTGAGTGTAGCGGCCGTCCACGCTGCCCCAGCAGAGATGATCGGAGAGCCAGGGAGTTTTGGTGCGCTTGACCAGTTCTTTTAAGCGGCGAAGATGTTCGCGATTAGCTTTTTCCGCGGAGCCGAAATACATGGAGACTCCGTGCTGGACAACTTTGTATTGCTCGAGGATCTGATCGAGGATTTGCAGAGGACGGCCGCCATCGATCATGAAATTTTCGGAGATGATCTCGAACCAATCGACGACCGGTTTGCGCGATAAAATGTGATCGTAGTGCGGCTGGCGCAGGCCGATGCCGATGCCGTACGCGGTGAAATTATTAAAGCGGTTGGTGCCCATACGAAACTCCAGGATAAATCAGATTCACGAAGGCAGATTTAGACACAGAGATAGGAAAAAGCGGATAAAGGGCCGGTGAAGATGGACCGGCCCTCTATCACGCGGAAGAATGTCGGTAGTGGTTTAGGGCTTCTCGTCCGGCATCTTGGAGCCGTCGGTGGCGCAGCCGCCCTTGCCCTTGCAGGAGTTCTTGCCTTTGCAGCCGTTGTCACTGGACTTGCAACCGCCCTTACCCTTGCAGGAGTTTTGGCCTTTACAGGCGTGCTTTTCTTTTACCTTCTTGCTGGAGGCCTTGTCCGCGCTGTCGTCCTGGGCGGTCATAGCAGACTTGACGCCAGGCAGCAGATTGGACGCCTTGATGCTTGCGCTGGTGCCTGCGAGCAAGCCCGCGACAGCCGCGCCAGTGATGAGAAACTTATTGGACTTAGTCATATGCTGAAGAACCCCCATCGATTTGAAATTTAACTGCATCCCTCAGGCAGAACTGACTGCCATGAAGATCTGTGAGCCGAGTGCGAGCGAGCGGACGTCGGCTGAAATTTGTGCGCTACTTGAGCGGCGCGCAGCTGGGGGAGGCGCGGATATGCCTGCCAAACTGAGGGATACGTTACCCCGATAAAGGTTACGTTGCCACTGAAAATTTGATGAGGCGAATTTGATTCTTGAATGAGTGGCGGGAGGGTGGGAGGAGCGGCACAGGAGGAGA
>Ga0193728_1001173_pt1 | contig 13270 bp, 14 predicted proteins | sample U1c1metaG_FD_143037 | JGI IMG/M metagenome (GOLD analysis project Ga0193728, IMG submission 143037) | Soil microbial communities from a riparian zone of the East river system, Colorado, United States - U1c1 | ecosystem: Environmental > Terrestrial > Soil > Riparian zone | place: USA: East River...
CGCACGAATCTGCCCATATTGCGCGTTCTACAAAGATCTGCTCGATCGTTCCCAAACACAGCGATTTTGCGAAGCGATTCTGCGTGAACTCGAGCAATACATTCAAGGACCTCCGTCGACAATTTATTTTGGCGGCGGGACGCCGACCGCCCTAACGACTTCGCAATTGGAATTTTTGCTTGGAGGTTTTCATCAGCGGCTTGATCTCTCAGCATTGGAAGAATGGACGATCGAAGCAAATCCAGGGAGCGTTTCGGCGCGTAAGGCGGCTCTATTATACAAACTTAGAGTAAATCGAATTAGTCTTGGTGTTCAATCTTGGGACAATACCTTGCTCAAAATCCTCGGGCGGGAACATAACGCAGACCAAGCCGAGCAATCGTTTCATGTTCTGCGCGACGCGGGATTCTCAAACATCAATGTCGATCTTATGTTCGGTCTCCCGGGCCAGACGATCCAGCAGTGGCAGAGTACGCTGGAGAAAACGATTTCGCTGCGCCCTGATCATATTTCTGCCTACTGCCTGACGTACGAGGAGGACACGGAATTTTTCCTGCGCCAGTCGCGCGGTGAACTAAAAGCGAATCCCGACAGCGACGCAGATTTCTTCCAGGTGGCGATGTCGGTCCTGGAGAACGCTGGCTACGAACATTATGAAATCTCAAACTATGCGCGCCCCGGTTTTTCGTCAGTTCACAATCGCGCCTATTGGTCGGGCGAAGATTATCTCGGCATCGGTCCAAGCGCATTTTCCACTGTTGGTATGCAACGCTGGCAAAATCTTGCCGATTACCGCGCCTATGCCGCTCGCGTTCTTTCAGGCCAATCACCGCTTGGATCGAGAGAAAATCTGACTAAAGAGATGAAGCGCGCGGAGAGAATCGCGCTTTGTCTGCGAACCCGCGAAGGAATTCCGGCTCAGGAACTGAAGCACTTTGCGCGGGAAACAAATGAATTTATTGCGCTTGGGTTGCTGCGACGATCGAATGGCAACCTCGTGCTAACGCGAACAGGCAAATCTCTCACCGACTCCGTTGTGGAAGCGTTTCTGTAGCGGTCGCCCTGTGGGCGACCCGATGCGCAGCTAGACGCAGCGCCGCGCTTCGCACCGGGCGAAGGCGGCTACAAGCCAGCAGGCTATTCCACGCCTCCGTAGCGACGTTGCCGGCGTCCATATTCTTCTACTGCTGCGATCAAATCCTTCTTTGTGAAATCGGGCCACAGTTTCGGCGTGACGTATATTTCCGTGTAAGAGAGCTGCCAGAGAAGAAAGTTCGACAAGCGCATTTCGCCCGAAGTGCGAATGAGCAGGTCGGGGTCGGGATAATACCGCGTGTAAAGGTGTTTGCTGAACATCTCGACGTCGATCATTCCTTTGTCGATGTGACCCAGCTCAACCGCGCGGAGCAAACTTTTGATGCCGTCGATGATCTCCAGTCGCCCACCGTAGCTCAGCGCCAAGATGAGCGTGAGCCCGTTATTACCCGCAGTTTGTTCAATTGTCTTGTGAAGTTGTTCCTGCGAACTTTCCGGGAGATCGGTCAGCCGGCCAATCGCTTGAAGCCGAACATTTTTCTCCACCAGCTCCGGCGTCTTCTCCTTCAAAAACCTGTCGAGCAAACGCATCAACGAGAAGACTTCGCTTTTGGGCCGCTGCCAGTTTTCCGCCGAGAATGCGTAAAGGGTGAGATAGTCGACCTTTAATTCGCCGCAGCCTTCCACGCATTCACGAACGGCTTGGGCTCCTGCTTCGTGGCCTTTGATTCGCGGGAGACCGCGCGCCTTTGCCCAGCGACCATTGCCATCCATGATAATGGCGATGTGACGCGGAACCGTTTTCGCGGCCAGCGGCATGACTACAGAATGATGGTCTGGCCGCGCTCTGGGCCCACGCTAACCATGGATAATTTTGCTCCCGTTAATTCAGAAATATATTTAACGTATTGCCTTGCTGCCAAGGGAAGTTGCGAAAATTTCTTTGCCAAATGCGTAACTGTATTCCAGCCGTGCATTTCTTTGTAGATCGGTTCGCAATTAGCCAGCTGGGTCGCGTCGGATGGTGGGACGTTTAAACGTTTTCCATTCAACCGGTACGCCACGCAGACCCGAATTGGATCGACGTGGTCCAGCCCATCAAGGTTTGTGATGGCGAGTTCGTCGATCCCATTGATCATGGTCGCATAGCGGGTTGCTACTGCGTCGAACCAGCCGCAGCGTCGCTTGCGGCCAGTCGTAGCTCCAAATTCGCGTCCCAAGCCATGAAGTCTTGCAGTGAATTGTCGATCTTCGGTGGGCAATGCCCCCTCGCCTACGCGTGTTGTGTAGGCTTTCATTACTCCTACCACACGATCCATCCGATGTGGCGGCACGCCCGTGCCTGTGCACGCGCCACCGGCGGTCGTATTTGAGGAAGTGACATAGGGATACGTGCCATGATCGATGTCCAGAAATGTGCCTTGCGCGCCTTCAAAGAGGATTTCTTTCCCGCGCTGAAGGGCGCGATGAAGATACACGACTGTGTTGCCGACAAATGGGCGCAGCCTTTCTCCCGCGGCAAGATAACTCTCGTTAACTTCGCGAAAACTGATCGGTTTTGCGCCAAGCGCCTGGAGGATTCTGTTGTTCTCTCGCACCTTGGCTTGCAATTTTTTTGAGAAAACAATCGGCTGCATCAAATCGGACATGCGCAGCCCTGTGCGGGCCGCTTTGTCTCCGTATGCCGGGCCAATCCCGCGTTTCGTCGTCCCAATTTTCGCCTGGCCCTGACGCAACTCGCGTTGTTCATCGAGTAACCGGTGGTAAGGCAAAACTAAATGAGCGCAATCGCTAATCAGTAAATTCTTGCCGATTGTGATTCCTAATTTGCGCAGACCATCGATCTCCGCGACGAGCGCGATCGGATCAATGACTACGCCGTTGCCAATCACGCAAATTTTCCCGCGCCGCAGGATTCCCGACGGAATCAGGTGAAGAATGTATTTGGCACCCCGATGGATAACCGTGTGTCCGGCATTGTTGCCGCCCTGGCTGCGGACAACAATGTCGGCCTTGGAGGTGAGCACGTCGATGATCTTCCCCTTTCCTTCATCGCCCCACTGCGCCCCAATTAGGATTGTATTGGCCATCGAAATCAGAAAATGGGCAAAAAATTTTCCCGATGCATCCGGCAGGACACAGTCGGGACTGCGGACGAATAATATGTTGGCTGTGCGTGCCTGCAAGAGATTTTACAGCGCCGCGGCGAAACCACAAAATCGCGCAAACACGCGTATCCGAGCGGCGGAATTTGTTACACCGTCACAAGATTACCGGCGTTAAACCGTCTTAACGTTTGTAACGATGTAACTTTTCAACGTGCGTCAGCGCTTTCCGACGCGAGCGCCTTCTTCAGAGCCGCAGCCGATTCGTGGGCTCCACCGCGATGATGCGAGTAATTCCGCGCCGCGTCCCAATTAATCAGCGCATCATGAGTAAACGTGTTCATCGCGATCCGATATTTGCCCCGGCTGCTTTGAAGATGTCGATGCGTCAGGATGAACTGCGACGGATCGTAGTAATTGCTGAAGTCGCGCGCAAACGCTGCCCGGCTCATTCCAATTTCGATGTTTTTCCGGATCTCCAGGTGTAAGTGCGCGTCGTACAATCCGTGCGCCGTGCCGACGGTTCCTATTTTCTGCCCGCGGGAAACCGCCTGACCAGGACGCACAAGAATGCTGTCCAAGTGTCCATAAAGCGAGTCGATGCTTTTAATTGTGCCATCCTCGCGATAGGCATGGCGCACGATGATCACATTTCCCCAGCCCATGTGACAGTCGCGCGCAAAGACTACCACTCCATCACCAATGCCATAGACTGGATCGCCCAGATCGGTGTCTCCGCCGCGAATTCCATCCCAATCTTCTCCCAGATGCCCATGTGGCCGAAAGCCGCGCGCCTTGTAGTAGCCCTGGGCGTCCGGTATCCCAACGGGAAAATCAAAGCCGGTCGCTAATTTCGTAAACGCGGTTTCCGTTCGCAGGCTGATGGATTGAGCAGGAATCGTGTCCTCCTCGCGCGATGGCTTATTCGGCAGTTGAGACAGTATTGTTTGTTGCTTGCGCAGCGACCGGTTCGCCGATTGCGGCGCAGGTGTTTGCTGGCCGCGAGCCTCTGTTTTTGCCGCAGGAGAAGCGGATGGCTCCGGCTTTCCCGATTCGATCATCGTCGGTCGAATGGGGCCGACCGCTTCTGATTTCGTGGTTCGCGAATTCGACCCCCGTGATGCATCGGTTTGTTCAACGCGAGTTTCCTTTTTCACTTGCTCAACAGCCCCAGACGCGTTCCGGGTTTCCGCTGCGGGAGCTTGCGAACTGGACCCGCCCGCTGCGCCCCCTTCTTGAAGAGTTCGACCCTTCAGTCGCTCCGCAGCAAGCGCTCCCGCCATTCGCATTTGTTCGACCGTAAGCGCAGCGGAAGGCGACTTCTTTTTGCGAACTTGAGATTTAGCTTCTGTCGACGTCCCCGATTCCACATCCGTCCGTTCAGAGGGCGGCGCTGCTTGCTCTGAAGCATTTGGTTTTGTTTCACGCGCGACCATCACTTCTTGCGCGCGCATTCGTCCCGCGATCGCAAAGCCACAGAGCGATACGATGAGAATTTTTCTCAGCATGAAAGCGCCCTGATAAACAAATTCGTTGCCATTGGCAAGCGCTTAATTATGCAGTCCGCATTATTGGAATTGCAATCAGATGATGCCGCGAATTAGCAGCACCAATAATCCGATCCCGAGCACAATCCGATAAAGAGCAAACGGGACAAAGCCGCGGGAGCGCACCCAATGCATAAACCAGGCGACCACTCCCAGCGCCACAAAGAATGAAACCACAAATCCAATTACTAGCACGACCCATTCGTGACCGTTCATCGTCAGCGGCGCGATATTCGGCTCGTGGTGATGGGGCATCACCGTTTTTGCAAAATCATATCCGGTGGCCACGAACATCGTGGGCATCGACAAAAAAAAGGAAAATTCGAGCGCGGCCGGACGCGACATGCCCGCGATCTGCCCGGCTGCGATCGTGGACATTGATCGGGATGTGCCCGGGAAAATAGCGGAAAGGATTTGCGCGGCGCCTATCCAAACTGCTTGCGGCAGGGTCATTTCTTCCATGTGCGTGGTGCGGGGACGCCTGAAAATGACGTCAACGATCCACATGATGATTCCACCAATGAGGAGCGCCCAGGCCATAACCCAGAGGTTTTCCAGGTTTTTGCCGATCTGTTTGGTTAAGGCCCACGCGGGAATTGCAGTAACAACAAAGGCGATCAGCGTGAGGCTCAATGGATGCGTGAAAACCGTGCGATCGCCGCGTTCGCCTCTTGGGAAAGTGCGAAGAAATGTCAGGATGCGCTCGCGAAAATAGACTGGTAGCGCCAGAATCGCGCCAAGCTGGATGACGATCGTATACATTTTCCAGAAACCGTCATGAAGATCGATACGCAGCAGCGCTTCGCAGATGCGCAGATGCGCGGTTGAGCTTACAGGAAGAAATTCGGTCAGCCCTTCGACAATTCCGAGAAAGATCGACAAAAAATATTCGTACATGGGTTCAATCGTTAAAAGTTACATCGTTACATGGTTATAACGGCGTCGCTTGTGCACTTACTGGTTTTGATGGCAAATGGGCTGTCTCTTGTAACTTTGTAACTCTTTTAACCATTTAACGGCATGAGCGCTTCGCGCTCACAGCGCCTCCATCCCGCGTTCATCCGTTCGGATACGCACCGCCTCTTCCACTTGCGCAACGAATATCTTTCCATCCCCGATCTTCCCCGTCTTCGCCGCGCGCAAGATCGCTTCGACCGCGCGCTGCGCGCGGTCGTCCGGAACAACCATCTCGAATTTTATTTTCGGCAGAAAATCGACCGTGTACTCGGTGCCGCGATAAATTTCGCTGTGACCCTTTTGGCGGCCAAAGCCTTTTACTTCACTGAGAGTCATTCCTTCCACGCCCGCTGCCATGAGCGCTTCTTTGACCGGTTCAGTTTTAAAAGGCTTGACGATCGCCTCGATTTTTTTCACCGCGCCAAACTAGCTGCGCGCTCGAAAACGTAAACGGATAATTCGTTCAATCGCCAATTGCCGCGACTGCGGAATTCTGTATTTTTTATTTTATGACAGGCGAGCAAATCCGCAGACATTTCGAGGCGACTCCATTTGTGCCATTTCGGGTTCATATGGCAAGCGGCAAATCTGCTGAAGTGCCGCACCCTGATTTCATGCATCTATCACCAAGCGGTCGCTGGTTAGTGGTGGACCGTCCGGATGATACCGTCGAAATGATCGACGTTTTGCTTGTCACCAGCCTCGAAACGCTTCCGCGAAATGGCAGCCGGGCTCGCCGAGGGAAAAAGCGTAGCTCGTAAGCAAACGTCAGATTTTGCGTCCGAATTTTTTCTCCAGCTCGGCGAGCGAAATCTGGATCATCGTCGGCCGCCCATGCGGGCAGCAGTAAGGCAGATCGCAATCGAGCAAATCCCGAATCAATTTTTCAACTTCGGCATAACGCAGCGGATCATTAGCTTTGACTGCATGCCGGCAAACGGTCTTGGCGATCATCTCCTCGCCCAATCGCATTGGCGAACTGCTGTTGCTGGCGCTCTTGAGATCGTCGATCACTTTGCGCATAAACTGCGCCGGATCTGACACGTTCAAAAAAGCCGGAAGACTGTCGATCTTGAATGTACTTGGGCCGAAGCTCTCAATTCCTATTCCCATTTTTTGCAAGATCGACATGTTGCGTTCGATCCAATCCGCATCGCGCGGTGGCAGATCGAAAGTGTGAGGAAGCAGCAACTTTTGCGCTAGAACTCCCTGCTCTTCCATTCTTCGCCGCAATTCTTCGAAGAGGATTCGCTCGTGCGCCGCGTGCTGATCAACGAGGACGAGCCCGTCCGCATTTTCCATCAAAACATAAAGCTTGTTCAGCACGCCGATGATTTGGAATTGCTGAGGCGCGGCTTTGGCAGGCGGAATTGTTTGCAGTGCATGGTCAGGATCACCTTGCGCCTGCGGAGCTAGAGAGCTCGGGATGACAGACGGCGCGGGAGCAAACTCAGCACGTCTGTGGCTGCCATCGCCAAAGCCGGCTGCGAAGTGGGAAAGCTCACGATGGGGAGCTTCAGGAATCTTTGCTTCCGTTCCGATCGGCTCCGGCTCGATGTGTGGTGCGCGAAATTTTTGCTGCCACTCCGCCCGGCCGCGTTCCAACGTTTGCTGAACACAGCGAACGATCGCTTCACGCACTCCGGTTGGATCGCGGAAGCGCACCTCGCGTTTTGCCGGGTGAACGTTTACATCCACCGCCGCGGGATCGAGATCGAGGAAAAGGAATGTGACGGGATACCGCCCTTTCATGAGGGCCGTGTGATAGCCCTCGCGGATTGCGACGGTAATGAGGCCGCTTTCGATTGCACGGCCATTCACAAAAACGAGCTGTTGCGCGCGGGTCTGCCTGCTCAGACCCGCTTGCCCGATGAACCCGCTGATTTGAATTTTCCGCGAAGCGGCACCATTCAACTGAATAAGACGCTCCAGCAGTTCGACGCCGTATAAATCACGAATTCGCTCATGAAGCGTTGTCGCCGCCGGTAATTGGAACATCAGACGGTCGTCTCGCAGAAGCGTAAAAGCAATTTGAGGATGGCCAATCGCCTGCAGATGAATCTGGTGTTCGATGTTGCGGCTCTCCGTGTTTTCGGAGCGGAGAAATTTTCGGCGCGCGGGCAGATTATAAAAAAGCGAGCGCACCTCGACTTGCGTTCCCGGCGCTTCGCCGCCATCGCGCACGATGTCGATCTTGCCGCCATTCACGATGATTTCCGTTCCGGCGATCGCTTTTGGCTCGCGTGTAGTTAATCGAAACCGCGAAACACTGGCGATGCTCGGTAATGCTTCGCCGCGAAATCCCAGCGTGCTGATAGCTTGAAGATCGGAGGCAGAACGAATCTTGCTCGTGGCATGACGCTCCAGTGAAAGCAGCGCGTCATCACGATCCATTCCGCATCCGTCATCGCTCACGCGAGCGAGCGAAATTCCGCCACGGCGAATCATGATCTCGATCTTGCGAGCCCCGGCGTCGATGCTGTTCTCGATTAGCTCCTTCACGACCGAAGCCGGCCGCTCCACCACTTCGCCCGCCGCCACTTGGCTGGCGACGGTGTCTGGCAGCAATCGAATCCGGCTCATGCTATTCTGAACTTTAGTTTTCGGCTCACGAATTGCGACGAAAAATACCAACGGCGACAGCGACCGCCGGCTTTTGACTTGAGGTAGCCACCGCCGTATTCTGCGGCAGGATGATTAACGTCACCGACAACGCTGTTCGCCAGCTCCGAAGTTTGCTTGCGGCGGAAGCGAAAAATTCCCGGAAAGGCCTGCGCGTGCAGATTGCAAAAGGCGGGTGTTCGGGTCTGCAATACGAGATGGCGCTGGATGAAAAAAAAGACGGAGACGCTGTGGTGGAGCGCGATGGAATGCAATTTCTCGTCGATGACGAGAGTATCCCATACTTGCGCGGCGCTACCCTGGATTTTCGCGATGGTTTAACCGGCGCCGGTTTTCACATCGTCAATCCAAATGCGTCGCGAACGTGCGGATGCGGTTCGTCGTTTGAAACGCCGCGGCCAGCTTGAAACCGGAGAATTTTCTCGCGTTCACGTGATGGACTATGGTGCTTTCCCGTACGAAGAGCCGTACGCTCGTCCGCGGCACCGGGTGAATTATTTTGTCTGGACGGTTGCCATTCTCCTCTTAACCGGCTTCGCTCTGGCAGCGTGGCTCGGCAGTTTTTACATTTTCGATCAACCAGAGCGCCCGGATAGCTACCGAATCTTACAGAGACTGCACAAAATCGATCCGCTGAAGCGCTTCGAGCTGACCGCCGCGCCGGCCGGCGAATTCTTGACCGCAAAGCAGCTATACGATCGCTATGTCGGGATGGGCAGCGCAGAATTGGCCAGAACCAATGCTGAATTGATGCGCAACTACATTCGAAATTATCAGCAGGTCCGCGGTTTGGTGCCGTACGTGGTGGGCAGATATACGATCGTGGCGGAGCGTGAACTGGGACCTGAGGATGTGTTTAGCTCGGGGATGGTCGCCCTAACGACCGCCGTAGATAGCGGCGAATTGCTCATGGAGCACCTCTACCCGGCCAACCCCGAGGTCCTGTCGCTGATGAAGCAGACACTTAAAGCCGGTTTGGAAGTGAAACTAGAGCGCACGCATGATATTTCCGCCGTGATTCATGCAGAGCGATTGGCGGATGGCCGCATCATGATTACAGCTGTCCCATTGCTATACGGAAGTTACACGGTCACACGCGGCCTTGGAACTTTCCGCCTTGAGCCACCGCCTGGTCTCAACCTTGCCGCAGGCTGGCCGCTATTTAAGACAGAAGAACGCACCACAATTGAACAAAAGATTGCAACGGCGCAGGGCGGTTCGGTTCCAATACCTGGATTAAACTCCAGCGCTACACCTCCACCCGCGGACAATCAGCTCGTGCGCGTCGAACAAGCCAGGCCTGTTGAGCCGCCGGCGATGACACCCATTCGGACAAAAGGTGAAAAGCTCGCAAAGGCTACGCCATTGCCCAAAGGCCATAGAGGAGCCAAGAAACAGAAGCTCGAATCTCCGGTCCCTGCAGTTAGCCCAGCGCAGCCGGCCATCGCTCAAAAACCGAGCGCGCCAACTTCTACTCCGATTACAGTTGCCTCCGCGGCGACACCGCCAAAAGTTCCTGCTGCCACACCGGCGCCGGTGGCCGCTGCTGCACCTACAGTCGCCGCCACCCAGACCACCCAAGCCGCATCGATGACAACCACAACGCCAGTTCCAGTTCTGCCCGCGCAGCCTGTGCCTGCTGATTCGCCCCAGGTAGCTCTGGCGTCAAACGCAGGCGGCGGCAGTTGGAAAACTTTTCCGTCCGGAAAGATGCCACTCGGGCGGCTTATTGGGACAGGTGATTTGCGAGATGTCGCTGAGCGCGGGCTTACGGGCGAACGCGTTTATTTGAAAGGACAATTCATGGTGAATTTTTCCGATGCCAATCGTGCCGTCCTACGTCCACGCACAAAGTTAACAGACAAAGTGCTTCATTTTGGTGCGGGCTCCTCCACCCGTATCATCGTTGAATTCCCAGCCGGGTACTCGCCACCGCGCCAAGGCACGGAAGTAAGCCGCGATGAGATGCGGCCTTACGAGATCACCGAAGTGCGCAAACAGGAAGACGGACAGCTCAACGTTTTCGTGCGCGAAATAATGCAGCCGCATTAGATGCTGTAGCCACGCCCCTGCGGGGCGTCACAACCAACGGACTCTACTCGGAGCGCGATCGGAGAATCAATTTACCGTCCCGGATTTCGATCGTGCCAAGATTGTAACCGTTCCGGTAGTCCGCGAGATAATCTCGCAGCCGCCTGGAATGATATTTCCAATTCAAAAGATCCTGCGGCACCAACTCACCGTTCACAACGATCCGGTTCAACTGCGGATTCTCCAGAGATTCCGCGCCCTTTAATTCGATCGTGACGTCGCCATTAAAATAATAACCGGAGCGGCCGATAAATTCTCCCAGCGAAACACTCGTCTGAAGACGCATGCGATTCTCCTCAATAGAAACAAAAATTTTGCCGCGCGCGTCCCGGTTAGTGGCGATTAAACTATTGATGTCATCCGCCGTCAGTTCGATTTCAGCTGGCTGACCCGCGCGCGCTTTCTGTTCGAACTCCTGACACCGTTCTTGGGTCAATTGAACTTGCTGATCTGAAGCGGTGAATTCAGGAACGGGTGCTGGCGCTTCGGCAATCGAATGCGTCTTCGCCAGCCAATAAGTACCGTGCATTATCGCGGAGTGCCGCTGAAATCCCCAATACACGCCGGCAAAACACGCGATCGCCAGCACAATCCCAAAGCCTACGAGGATAAGGCAGCCCCGGGCGAAACAGCCCAATCCTTTTCTTGGCGGCGGCGCCTCAACCCATCCGTTCATGTATTCCGGGGCGATTGCGCTTCAATCCTGGCTTGTGCTTCCATCAACTTGTCATAAAGCGCGCTCAACGCTTCCGAGAGCATTCGCGTGCCCGCCAAGATCGGCATAAAATTGGTGTCGCCACTCCAGCGCGGCACGATGTGGATGTGCAGATAATCAACGATGCCCGCTCCCGCGCATTCGCCAAGATTCAAACCGACATTGAAACCTTGCGCTTTTGTCGCGGCGCGCAGAAGCGCTTGCGCATGGGTTACTAAATTCCAAAGCTCGACGATTTCGTTTTCACCGAGCGCGGACATATCTGCCGTTTTGCGATATGGCACCGCCATCAAATGACCGACCGAATACGGATATCGGTTCATCATCAAGAACGCGTTTTTGCGCCGGGTGATCACCAAATGCGCGGCGTCATCGCTCGTTCGAGCTGCGGCCTCGAGAAAATCCGTGTTCGGTTTTTCCCGCTCGAAATACTCAACCCGCCACGGGCACCAAAGCGTTTCCACTTCTTTCTTTGGAAATTCCATCGACATGCCTCAACGCCAACGAGACTAGGATTACGAACAGGAAAGTCGAGCCAGCATTTCCGTCCGTTCTTTTGTCATTCCGAGCGCAGTCGAGGAATCTCTCGACATTCTCTTCAACTCAGCTTTGCGCTTTGCCCGAAATCGATAACCTGGTCGAGCAATTTCGGCTTGTTCGCTTCGCCCGGACCTAATATGAAGAACTCATGCTTTCTTTTTGTGAAGAGCCCTCCTGAGCAAAAGCCGAAATAGACGAACGGACTTTCGTCGAATTCTCGTTAGGCCCGCATAACACCATGACCGCCCTTTCACGTCACCTAGTAAGGAGATCCCAATGAATACCGTCCGCCGTGTGAGCTACGTCTTTCTCTGGATCGTCCCGTTTCTTAGTTTCGTTGTCGTCGGCGTGCGCGCGCTTCGCGTCCCAGGAGTCTATCAGGCCCTCGGACTAGCGTACTTTGCAGCGATCGCCGTTGCTGCGTGGACTGTGAGTGCGGGGGCGATCAGAGCCGATGTGCAGGGTCGGCGATTGCTCGGTCTGGCGGGAACACTCCTTGTAACACCATTTGCGCTCGTTGCGCTTCTCTGGGTGGGCCTGGGCGGGCCCTGGCAGGCAAACGCGGCGGAGAACCAGATGCGGTATCTTGTCCTCATTGTTATGGCTACAGCGATAGCGGGTGGATTCGTGGTGCTCAGAGAAGCACTTAGCGAAGCCGGTGAACGCTTTTATGCGACCCTCGGCTTCGCGGCGATCATGCTCAGTAGCCCGTTGTATCTCATCTGGAATACCTTCGCGTTCGGAGCATTCTTCGGGAAGGAACATGCGGGAGAGGTGCCTGCGGCGATCGTTTCGCTGGACGACACATTCGATGTTCTACTTTTTGTTGCGGGCTTTCTGACCTATCTCGCCACTGCGGCATTTGCGGCTTCTCTCGGAAAGGCAGAAGGCTGAATTATGAAGGATGAAGTGAAAGCGAAGCTCGCTCTCGCCAGCGTTGGCTAATCTTGTTCTCGTTAGGCCAACAGCTATGGCTGGATATTCCGACACTCCTCTTTGGAAGAAGCTCGGTTACAAGACCGGGCTTACGTGCTACGTCGATGGTGCACCGAGCCAATACCTTTCTATGCTGTCTTTGCCAGACGACGTGGAGGTCGCGTGGCTCACCAGTCCGGAGTCGGACATGAGATTCGTGCATCTCTTCGCGATCGATGCGTCTGCGCTCAGGAAGATGCTTCGCTTGTATCGAAGGCAGATTGCTCCAGATGGCGTGATTTGGGTCTCCTGGCCCAAGAAGAGCTCGAGCGTGGCAACTGACATTACCGAAAATGTGATTCGAGAGGCAGCGCTACCAATCGGCCTTGTTGATATAAAAGTTTGCGCAGTTGATGAAGTCTGGTCTGGACTGAAATTGATGATTCGGAAAGAGCAGCGATGAAGGGATCTTACTCGGTACGGACGATAAAACGTTTGCGCCGAACCAAGTCGCGAATCCGGTCGAGCAATTTGGCTTGTTCCGGGCTGACTGGACCGGTAAAACTCACTGCCATGTCCGGCATTTTTGCCAGCCTTCCGAATTTTCGTTAGGCCTATTCAAATCTATTCTTTGCACGTATGACTGCACAAGAAGTAGCACAACAATTCGTCACCGCGATTAACGCACACAATGTCGAATGTCTTGCCACCCTCATGACATCAGATCATCGTTTCATTGACTC
>Ga0193728_1001174_pt1 | contig 13268 bp, 14 predicted proteins | sample U1c1metaG_FD_143037 | JGI IMG/M metagenome (GOLD analysis project Ga0193728, IMG submission 143037) | Soil microbial communities from a riparian zone of the East river system, Colorado, United States - U1c1 | ecosystem: Environmental > Terrestrial > Soil > Riparian zone | place: USA: East River...
AACGTACGCATTCACCTTCGTCGTGCGGCGGCTCGCATCGGCGACGAGCACGTCGCTTACGGGAACGCCCGCCTGTTCCCCGAGCGCGCGCAGCTCGCCGGCGAGCTCCAGGTCCTCGAGCGGCCGAAACCGGTTGAAGAGCGGCTCCAGCACAACAGGCGCGACGAACGACGCAAGCAGCGCTGCCACGGCGAGCACGATCGCCGCCGGAAGCGGCCACCAGCCGCGGAACAGATGCGCCAGCCCGACAGCCGCTGTCCATGCAGCCGCCGTCAGCACGACCGATACGGCAAGCCCTTTCACGTGGTCGCGAAACCAGTCGAGCGCGGTCTGGTGCGAGAAGCCCCACTCCCGCTCCCGTACGAGGCCGCGCCAGTAGGCGATCGGCAGCAGCACGAGATCGGCGATCAGTACGACGATGCCGGCCCAGGCCGCGGCTGCGCCGGCCCACCCCAGTCCGTCGACGAGGCGCCAGAGCGCGCGCCCGACCGGTCCCCACCCGAGCACCGCGTAGACGGCGGCGGAGAGAACGGTGCCGAGCGCGAACGCGAGGTAGCGCGGACGGTGATAGCGCGCTGCCCGCGCGAGATCTTCGTGAGAGAAATCTAAGTCGGTCATTTCGGGGTACATATAGACGTCAATTCCCTGGATACACTCCGAGGCCCAATGGCGACCACTGCGGATCTGGCTGGCACTCTACGGTCGAGCGAGGAGTCCATCGCGCTGGCGAGCCAGCTGCGGAAGCTGACTCGGATCGCGACGTTTGTCGCGCTGCTCACCAGCCCGGCCGCCTATTTCTGGTTCCACCACCAGGTCGGCCTCGGCGTCGGCAAGTCGATCCTCATCACCGCGGTCTGCGTGATCGCCTTCCGCGGCCTCGTCGACCTGCTCATCCGACGGACGATCCCATGGCCGAGCCTCTTCGGCACCGAGGATGCACGGCTCCGCGAGGAAGACATCGTCAACCGCCGCCGCTCGTGGACGTGGCGCTTCTACTTCCGCGTCGCCCTCATCGTCAGCGGGTTTCTCACGCTCATTTTCCTGATCCGCTATGCCCAAGCCTCGCCCGGAACATCAGTGACGTGGTGGGGAAGTACGGCGGTCATCTTCACGAAGCTCAGCCATCTCGTCCATAGCGGCCAGTTCTGGATTTCCCTCGTCACGATCTTCTTTCTCTTCTTCGCGAACTTCCTCATCTTCATGGGCCCGATGCTGATGATGGGCATCTCTCAGATCCGCGGCTACGAGCCGGGCGATGCCGAGTGGGGCGTGAAGCTCGAGCACGTCCGCGGGCAAGCGGAGGCGAAGGAAGAGGTGCGGCGCATCGTGACGCTGTGGCAGTCGGGCGAGGCGTTCGAGAAAGCCGGCGGCAAGCGCGAGCGTGGCCTGCTCTTCCTCGGCGCCCCGGGCACCGGCAAGACGATGCTCGCGAAGGCGATCGCGACCGGGTTCAACTCGCCGTTCGTCTCGATCCCGGGCTCGGGCTTCGCGCAGACCTTCATCGGCCTCGATGCGATCATCGTGCGCTTCCTCGCCCGTAAGGCGAAGAAGCTCGCCCGCAAGTGGGGCGGCCAGTGCATCGTGTTCATCGATGAGATCGATGCCGTCGGCATGCGCCGTCAGGCGCTGGGCCAAGGGATGACGGTCGTCGAGCCGCAGCGGCCGCTCTACGGTCCGCAGGGTGCGATCAACCCCAGCGGAGACCTGATCATCGAGAGCCGCGCCTGGCGCGAGCAGATGTTCGAGCAGCGCGCACCGGAGCGAACGTCGCCGTATCCGCTGTGGATGCAGAAGGTCGGCAACATCGTCAACCAGGGAATCATGCCGGGAATGATGGGCGGCGGTCAGGGACAGCTCGCGCTGAACCAACTGCTCGTCGTGATGGACGGCATCGACAACCCGCCGTTCATGCGCCGGTTCGTCACCAACAAGATCAACTCGTTCCTCGACGCCGTGTATGTCGTCCCGCGTCGCCTCGGGCGCGTCACCTTCCGGCTCCCGCCGCCTCGGCCGCTCGGCGCCCAGATCTACTTCATCGGCGCGACGAACGTGCCGATGGAGCGACTCGATCCCGCGCTCACGCGACCGGGCCGCATGGGCCGGCACGTCTGGTTCCGAACGCCGACCAAGGAAGACCGCAAGGACATCTTCGATCTCTACCTCGACCGCGTCGCGCACGACCCCGAGCTCGACACGCCGGAGCGCCGCGACGAGATCGCGCGCATCACCAACGGCTACTCGCCGGCGATGATCGAGCAGATCTGCTCGATGGCGCTGACGAACGCGCATCACGAGGGGATGCTGGCGTTCACGTGGAAGCACCTCGTCGACGGCATGACCGCGATCGAGTCGGGAACGGCGATCGGCGTCCAGTACGTCGAGCACGAGAAGCGCGCGACAGCGATCCACGAAGCAGGCCATGCAGCCGCGGCACACATCTACCGCCCCGACCTCGAGTCGAGCCGCCTGTCGGTGCGCATGCGCGGCCGCTCGCTCGGCCACCACCAGTCGTTCCAGCGCGAGGAGCGGTTCAGTGAGTGGCAGAACGAGGCGATGGGCAACCTCGTGCACATCCTCGGCGCGATGGCGGCCGAGCGCGTGTTCTACAAGGAGAACACGAACGGCGTCGGCGGCGATCTCCAGAGCGCGACGCAGGACGCCGCCTGGATGGTCGGCACGTCGGGCATGGGGCCGCAGTACATCGACCTGAAGGGCGCCAAGTTCGACGACGAGACCGAAGAGCAGACGCGCGCCCGCCTCATGAAACGCTTCGAGAAGATCGGATTGACGTTGATGAACCGCACGCGTGGCAGCGCCGACTTCGGCGGCGACCCGGTCGCCGCGGTGCTGCAGGATCCGTACAAGCGCACGGCGGCGGCACAGATCCTCGGCCAGGCCTATGTGACGGCGGAGAACTTCATCGCCGCGAACCGCAAGGCCGTGGAGGACATCGCGGAGGCGGTGATCGAGAAGGGCGAGCTGTACGGCGACGACCTCGTCGGCCTCCTCGATCGGCAGAATCTGAAGAAGCCCGAGCTCGATTGGACGAAGGAGGAAACGTGGCCTCGGATCTGACGGGCGGCGACACCGCTCCGGCGTCGGAGGCTGCACCCGAGCCCGCGCATCCCGCGGCCACCACGGCGGCGTCTGCAGCGCCGCGTCCACACATGTTCCGCTTCGGCTTGATCTATGGCGGGCTCGGACTCGTGCTCGCCCTGGCGATCGTCGGTGTTGCGATCTTCGGGAGCCGTTCGATCAATCCCGATCCGAAATGGTCTGTGTGGAAGCCCAAGGGCGGCGGACAGGGCGCCGCCATGGAGATCGCGCACCACGTCGCGGGCGCGTACCGATTGCCGAACGGTGAGCAGCTCGTAGATGTCCTGTCGAAGGCCCCGTCGGTCTCCGCCCCAAAACCCGTCCCAATCAGCTACGTCGCGGTCAAGGGTGCGAAAGGGTCGTACGGCCTGGTGCAACCCGTTACTCCGATGAACAGCGTCATGTACTCGCTCTGCGGACTCGGCGTCGCGTGCAGCATCCCTACCGGCACGCCGTCGGCAGAGCGCGGCCGCCTTGTGCGTCGCGAGATTCTGGAGCTCGCCCTGTACACCTTCAAATATGTGCACGGAATGGACAACGTCATCGCGTTCATGCCTCCCACGGCAGGGAAGCCAAAACTCGTCGTTTACCTGCGTCACGACGATCTCGCACCGCAGCTGAAACGACCACTCTTGACGACGCTGCGGGCGCATGTCCCGCTGGCGGCGACGATTCCCGCGGACGAGACGCGAGTGATCGAGGCGACGACCAGGCTGCACGTCTATCGGTTCGGCGGACTCGCACAAGCACCCCAGGGCGACCTCGTCTTCGTGCTCGCGCCGCTTCCCAAGTCCTGATCCGACAGCCGTAACTCCGCGGGGCATTCAGCCGTTCTCTGAATGACCACCAACCCGCTTCGCGCGGGCGGAGAAGGAGGCTGGATAACCACATGTTGCTTCTCGTTGCACTTGCCATCCTGGCGCTCATCGCTTTCGGCGCCGGTTTCGTGATCCACTGGCTCTTCATCGTCGCTGCCGTGATCGCGCTGGTCTGGGTGATCAGCCTCTTCACGGGCGGCCTCGGACGCCGCGCGCGGCTGTAGCGCCCGCGCCAGCTCGAGGCGGGGCGGCTCCTCCGAGGGCCGCTCCGCCTCGTTTCGCCTGTTACGTGTAGGACCCGCGGCCGCCGAGGTTGGGCCGCGCGGCCCATTGCGAAGCCCCGAGATCCGCCGATACGTTGAGGGACGTGTCGCAGACGCAGACCCTCCTCTGGATCCTCGCCCTCTTCGTCCTCGAAGTGCAGCATCTCAAGTGGATCTGGTGGGAGCACTGGTCCTGCCGCAGCTGCAGCACGAAGCACAAGGACTGCGCCTGCGGATCGACCGCGCGCTGGGTCATGTACCTCTAGCTGAGGCTGGCCTCCCCGATCACGCGGGTATCCTGCGCTGCCGCCCCCCATCGACTAGCGGTCCAGGTCGCGGCCCTTTCAAGGCCGTCGCACGGGTTCGAATCCCGTTGGGGGGACTGACGTCACACGTTCGGGTACAGCTAGAGTGAGACCACGGTTCGTCGCAGACGGCGACCGGGTTTGGCTTCGAGGCCTCAGGCGTTTCTCTCGCCGGGGCCTTTTTTGTTGCCTGAAAACAGAAGGAGACCATATGACCAGCACAGCAGCAGCACGTGTCATGACCGCAGAGGATGATCCGATCGTCCGGGCCGACCTCCGGCTCGTGCTCGAGGAGGCCGGCTTCGGCGTCTGCGCAGGTGCACGCGACGGGATCGAGGCAGTCGAGCTCGCGCGCCTGCACGAGCCGGACGTGATCGTCCTCGACCTGGGACTGCCGCTCATGGGCGGAGTCGAAGCGACGCGTCAGATTCTGAGCGAGCGGAACGTGCCGATCATCGCCCTCACCGGCCGCTCGACCGCGCTTGCGCTCGAAGCTGTCGAGGCCGGCGCGGTGACGTTTCTCCGGAAGCCATTCGTCGAGCGCGAGCTCGTCGAGACCGTGACCAACGCCGTCGACGCGCACCGCCGTGCCGCACGCGACGAGTCGCGCGCCGCACTCGCCGCGGTGCTGGAGCTCGTCGGGTATCCGGAGTCGTGGGCCGAAGACCTCGAGCGGCGCGCGTGGGAGGCCGGCAAGCTCTGGAAGCGAACCGCCTAAGATCGGCTGATGGCCTACGGCGGCGTGGAGGCAGGCGGAACGAAGTGGGTCCTCGCGATCGGCGACGGCCCGGACGACGTGCGGGAGACGACGACGTTCCCTACGACGACGCCCGAGGAGACGCTCGCGCGGACGGCGGCCTTCTTCGGGCAGAACGGCGGCATCGCTGCGCTCGGCGTCGGGTCCTTCGGGCCGATCGACGCCCTCCGCTCGTCCCCGACTTGGGGGCACATCACGACGACGCCGAAGCCGGGCTGGGCGGACACCGACGTTGCCGGCGCACTCGCTGAAGCGCTCGACGTGCCGGTCGCGTTCGACACCGACGTGAACGCCGCGGCGCTGGGCGAACAGCGCTGGGGTGCCGCGATCGGCCTCGACACGTTCTGTTACATCACGATCGGCACCGGCATCGGCGGCGGCGGAATGTCGAACGGCCGGCTGATGCACGGCTTGCTGCACCCGGAGTACGGGCACATGCGCATCCCGCACGACCGCGACCTCGATCCCTTCGACGGCGTCTGCCCGTACCACGGCGACTGCTTCGAGGGACTCGCCGCAGGCGGGGCGATTCGCGAGCGCTGGGGGAAGAAGGCGGAGGACCTCACCGATTCGGCCGTGTGGGACCTCGAAGCGCACTACGTCGCGCTCGGACTCGTAAACGTGATCTGCACGCTGTCGCCGCAGCGGATCATTCTCGGCGGCGGCGTTCCCAAGCAGCCGACACTGCTACCGCTCGTGCGCGAGCAGGTGCGAACGCTGCTTGCCGGCTACATCGACGCGGAGGAGCTCGACAGCGGTCTCGACGAGTTCATCGTCGCGCCGGGGCTCGGCGACCGGTCCGGCGTGCTCGGCGCGATCGAGCTCGCGCGTACGGCTATTCGTTGAGCGTGTCGACGAGCTTCTGCGGCGCGACCGCGCAGTAGGCGTCCTCGACGATGCCGGCGAGCTCGTCCCAGTCGACGCCGTCGTTCAACCGGACGCCGAGCCAGCCACGGTGCCCCACGTAGGGTGGCACGAAGAACTTCGCCTCGTCCGCGCCGACGAGCAGCTGCTGGTCGCCCGCGGGAGCCGCGCACCAGATTGCAAAGCGGCCGTCGCCGTGGTGGTCGTCGAGCAGCATGAGGAAGCACTTCTTGTCACGCACGAAGAACGACGGCGCCCCGTGGCTCAGGCGCTCGCTCACCTCCGGCAGCGCGAGGCAGACGGCGCGGAGGCGCACGAAGACTGCCTTTCGCTTGGCAGCGGTCGGATAGCTCACGGGCGGATCGTGCCACGCGGCGCTACCGTTGCCGGGAAGGGCGGTTAGCTCAGTTGGTAGAGCGCCTGCTTTACACGCAGGATGTCGGCGGTTCGAGCCCGTCACCGCCCATATGGCAGTCGAGGCAGCCCAGGTGAGCCTGCTCCGCTGGCTGCGACGCCAGCTCGCGCAGCCGACCCCGTTGCGCGAGCACCTCGAGGCAGCTGTCGAGAACGACGACCCGGCCGAGGCGCGACGTCTCGTCGCGCGCTTCGACTTCTCCGACGAGCAGCGCCGCAACATCGAGCAGCTGCTCGCGGCGTGGGAGCGCGGAAGCTCCCACCCGTAGCTCCTATGCTTTGCCGCGGGGCCGGTAGCTCAGCTGGTAGAGCAGGGGACTTTTAATCCCAAGGTCGCAGGTTCGAGCCCTGCCCGGCCCACTGAACGTGTCGTCACAGCCGGAGCCGGAAGGTCCTCCGAAGCGCGCCGGCTCTCACCTGCGCGGTCACCCAACCGCGCACGCGGCCCCGATAGCGGAAGCGCTCGATCGCGCGCGAATGCGGCAGCAATGTCCGCCCGATTGGGCCGAGCCGGGCGATGATGCGTCCACCGCGCGAGAGGGAAACGCGCACGCGGGTGCGCTCGACGACGTTGCCTCGGTTCTCGACAGCGGCTTCAAGCACACGCCTTCGCACTCTGAGCGACTTGAGCTCGAGGCGATGCACGATTCGGCCGGCGACCCGGACGTAGACGACGACTCCGATCCGCATGCGAACTGCAATCGCAGCGTCGCGCTGGGGCTGGGTCACGAGTAACACGAGCGCGGGGTGATCACCAGGGTGCGCGCCGGCCGGTGCAATCGCCGAAACGGTGACCGTGGCCGTGCCCCCCGGCGCAAGGAGAAGCCGCGGGGGCCGCAGGCGGAGCCATGCCGCAGCACGATGCCCTCTCCGCGCGACGATCGGCTTGCCGCGCCGGTCGAGTACGTAGCTCGCCCGTTGTGCCTCCACGGTGGCGGCCTCACTGCCCGCATTGGTGATCGTGATCGCGCGGCTCGCCGCGCCGGTCAGCCGCAAGCGCACGGGCGAGACGGACAGCGCCGTCGCGGCGACACCCGTGGCCACGGCGATCATCGGCCGATCACCGTGAAGGTCAGCGTTGCCGTGTAGTGGCCTGGTGCGACCGCCGGCAGGGCAGTAGCGAAGCCGATGCTCGTCGGCCAGACGTCTCCAGCGGCGGCACTCGCCGTCGCCGAGCTCGCGATCAGCAGATCGACCGCCGGCGAGATCGGAATCGGGACGAGCGAGCCACCGGCAGGGGCTGCGATCCCGAGCGGCAGGTCGTTCGGCGCGAATGCAGAGCGGTGCACGGTCAACGCGTAGCCGGACGCGTTGTTGCTCACCACGGTCACCCGCTCGGAGAGCGGCTGGGGTGTGCTGCCCGAGGGGACGGTGCCAAAGCTCAGGCTCGACCGTTCGAGTGCGATCGACAGCACCGGCTGGAGGTCGACGTCCACGGCCGCGCTCGCCGAGAGGCCCGGCGCCGGTCCGCCCGAACAGGGAGCCGGCGACGAGAGAGCGTTGCGCGGGGCCGGTGCGACGGCGGAGAAGTCGGCCGCGTTCGCGTTCGTGTCGGTGCAGCCACCACCGGCGCGTGCTGCCGCGGTCGTACTGCTGAGAGCCGGAGCCGGGCCGGCACCTTCATAGTCGGTCGCAGAGCCGTAGCCGACGAGATCCTCGATGAGCGGAGCGCTCGCGCAGCTTCCTGGGGAGGCACCGCAGGTGAGTGCAGCCGTGTCGCGCACGAGCGCGACCTTGCCGCCGGTATTTGCGAGATTCGTCGTCCCCGTCGCGTCGGCCACCGGCAGCGGGGAGCCGACCGACGCTGTTGACGCAAGTTGGACGAGGTAGGAGCGGCCTGGACCGATCGAGCCTGCAAGCGCCGTCGTCTGCCAACTCGTCGAGGATGCCGATGCGTACTGGATCGTCCAGCCGGTGAGGTCGAGAGTTGTGCCTCCGCGGTTGAACAGCTCGACGAAGTCGTTCGTGTAGGTCGCGCCCGCGTTGCCGCCGCCGGCGAAGACTTGGCTGACGACGACGCTCGACGTGGCGCCGTGCGCAAGCGGAGCGAGCAACGCGCTGACGGCAAGGAGGGCGATGAGAATGCGAGTCCTGGACATGGGCAACTCCGAGGCGAGAGGGACGAAGGTGCCAGTCGTATCTGCTCGTCACGGCGCTCGAAAGTGTCCTTTTGAGAACTGCATGGGAGTTGACACAAAGCGGTGTGGGGCCGGGAGCCCGACCCCACACGCGACGTCCTTCGTTACTTACCGGCCGTTCAGCGAGTACGCGATGATCTCGTTGACCGGGTGCTTCGCGGCGCTGGGTGCGCCCGCACCGACGATGAACATCGTCTTCGTCACCGCCGGGAACGAGTTGATTCCCGTCGGCGCCTTCGCCGACCAGAGGACGGAGCCGTCCTTCGTCGAGAGGGCGTAGCTGATGCCGTCGTAGGTCGATGTGAAGACAACGTCGTTCGCGACGGTCGCCGCGCCGACATCGAGCTTCTTGAACGGGTGCTTCCAGATCACGGCGCCGGTGGCCGGGTTCACTGCGGCCATCCCGCCGGTGCCGCCGGCGAAGTCCAGAGCGCCGAGGCTGGTGGACGAGCTGAGCGCGCACATGTCGACCCACGGCACGTAGAGCGCCTTGCTGTCCTGCGCCATCGGCGTCTCGACGCCTCCGAGCGGGCCCGGGCAGACGAGGACCGGCTTCTTCGGCAGGAGACCGATGTCGTTCTGGTGCTTGCCGACGTTCAGCGTCCAGAGACGCTGGCCGTTGTCGGCGCGGAACGCGACGACTTTGCCGGACTTCCCTGCGCCGATGACGATCTCGGTCTGCGTGCCGTTGATGCTCTGCGTCGACACGATCGGCGATGCCTGGAAGTCGTAGTCGCGCACGTCGTGCGACGTGACCTGCTTGTACCAGACGACCTTCCCCGTGTCGCCGTTCAGCGCGACGAGCGAGTCGGTATAGAGATTCGCACCCGGCCTGCTCTTCGCATTCGCGTTACCGGGCGCATTCGGCCACGGAGCCGGGTTCGCCACACCGAGGAACACGCGGCCCTGGCTGTCGACCGAAGGCGGATACCAGAGGCCGCCGCCGCCGTTCAGCTTGGCGTTGCCCCAGATCTTGTTGCCGTCGATTACCGTCGAGAAGTGCCACACGGTTTTGCCGGTCTTGGCGTCGAGGGCGTAGACGATCCCGTAGGAGTTGCCCTTGTAGAACGCCTTCGAGTTGCCCGGGATCGTCGAGACGAGGACCTTGCCGCCGTACAGCTGCGGCGCCATGTCGATCCCTTCCTTGCTGTTTCGGATCAGGCTGTGAATCCACAGCTGCTTGCCGGTCTTCAGGTCGAGCGCGAACTCCGCCTTGGACGTCGCGCCGAAGAGCATGCCGTAGCCCGCTGCGACGCCGTTCGGTCCTCCGGAAGGCGTCGCCGAGTTGTACGTGTGCTTCCACACGACGGCGCCCGTGCTCTCGTTGAGAGCGTAGACGTTCGAGTCGGGATCCTGGATGTACACGATTCCGTCCAGGACGATCGGGTTCGACGTGAACGCGCCGAACTGTCCGGTGTACGGAAGCCTGAACGTCCACTTCTTCTTGAGCGTCGCGACGTTGCCGGAGTTGATGTCGGACTGTGTCGTCGCACGCGAGTTCGAGAGGTCGTAGTTGTGGGACGGCCAACCGGTGGCAGCGTTGGCGGCAATCTCAGGCGGCGCGGTGCCGTCGGCAGAGACCGCGCCGTAGGCGACGCCGGTCGCCACCGCGGCGGCTGCAAGTGCCAGCACCGCCGGGGCCACCGATGGCCTGCGCGACAGTCGGCGCAGAGCAGCGTTATACATGGTGTTACTCCTTTCCGGCACGGCGGCTCTAGGTGACCCTGAAGCTCTCGCGCATGATTTCCTTGTGCGGGTCGCACACGAAGGTGTACGTCCCCTTCTTGAGGGTGACGGTCCACGTGACGGTGTAGACCTTGGCGACCGAAGTCGTCTTGTTCACGCCGGGCCCGGTGAGGTGGAAGTTGTGGATCGACGACTTGTCGAGAACCCTCACCGTGTAGACGCCGGCCTTCAGCGTCTTCACCGCTCTGCCGTTCTGCTTCAGCGTGATCGTGAAGCCCGGTCCCGTCTGGCCAACGAGCAGCGGATGCGCGTTGGTTGCGGCCGGGGCGACCGTCGCGAGCCCGAGGGCTAATGTGCACGCGGCGAGTCCGGCGATGACAGCCGCTCGCAATGGGTGGTTCAACATTTGTACCGCCTCTGCACTAGACAACCAACCAGTTAGTTGGAATTATAGAGAAGGCATGCCAGGCGACGCGGAGGCCACCAAGCAGCGGATCCTCGAGGCCGCGATCGGCGAGTTCGCCGCGCGGGGAGCCGCCGGCGCGCGCATCGACCGGATCGCCCTGGCCGCCTGCGCCAACAAGCAGCTGATCTACGCCTACTTCGGGAACAAGGAGCAGCTCTTCGAGGCTGCGTTCGGGGACCAGGTCGAGCGGTTCCACCGCGACGTTCCGTTCGATGCGGACAACCTCCCCGACTTCGCCGTCGCCGCCTACGACTTTTTCGTGGCCCATCCGGAGCTCGCTCGGCTCGGAGCGTGGCACGCACTGGAAGAGGACCAGCAGGAGCACCCGATCCCGGCCATCGCCCAGCTATGGCGGAAGCGCGTGCGTGCGATCGCGCGCGCGCAGCGGGAGGGGTCGGTGAACGCGGCGATCCGTGCTCCCGATCTGCTCGCGCTCGTGTTCGCGGTCGCGCGCGCGTACATCATCACGACACCCGAAGTGAAAGCAACGGGACGCTCTGCCGACGCACACCAGCGGAAGGGCGTGCACGAGGCGGTTCGGCGCCTCGTCGACGTCCACTGACAACGTATTCTCGACCGCGTGAAGGTCAACCGCTCGATCCCGGCCGCCACCGTCGTCCCTGTCCTGATCTACCCGGACGTCCGCGACGCTGTGGCATGGCTGAGCGAGGCGTTCGGATTCGTCGAGCGGGTGCAGATCGGCGAGGGCCACCGCTCGCAGCTCAGCGTCGGTGACGGGGCTGTGATCGTCGCCGAGGCGCGCAACGAGCGTCGAGCACCGCGACCGGACGAGGTCACGCACCAGGTGCTCGTGCGCGTGGAGGACGCGAACGCCCACTGCGAACATGCGCGCACGCACGGTGCCTGCATCCTGATGGAGCCGACCGACTTCGAGTACGGCGAACGGCAGTACGCGGCCGAGGATCCGGCCGGCCACCAGTGGACGTTCTCCGAAACGATGGCCGACGTCGCTCCCGAGGAGTGGGGCGGCGTGTCCCGCGCTACGTGACGGCGAACGTGAGCGTGTAGTCCGAGGTGCGCACGCCTTGTGCCGGAGTGACCTGGACGAACGCCGTGCGCCCGGCCTTGGCGTTGCGATACGTGAGCATGGACTTCCCGGTCGACAGCGACGAGTGCGCAAGCTGGCCAGAGGTGGTCGTCGAGAGCGACAGCGCAACGTTCGACCCCGTCGCCCCCGTAACGGTCAGGCGTTTGCCCTTCGGCAGCCAGATGCGCAGGTCGTCGCGCGGATCGTCGAATGCCGCGACGCGTCCGCTCGCGCTCCCCGATGCCTTCAACTGCGTCGTCACCGTGCGCGCACTCGCGATGTCGTCGTTCGGCTCGCCCGGATCGGAGAGCGGTGTTGCGGTCGCGAGCGCGGCCGTCAGATCGAGGATGCCGTAGCCGCTCGCCACATCGAAGCCCGGTGTGCCGATGTCGCGTGCCGAGCGGCGCAGGATCTCGGCCACCTGGCTCGCGTCGAGCGTCGGCCGCACCGTCCACAGCCACGCAGCAGCTGCCGCCACCATCGGTGACGAGAAGCTCGTGCCCGACTCTGGCGCGTAGCTGTTGTCGAGCGCAGTTGCGACGGGGATGTCGACACCCGGCGCCGAGATGTCGACGAACGACGACTGGCTCGAGAACGACGCGACCTGGTCGTTCTGATCGGTGGCGGCCACCGTCAAGACGTGCGGGCTCGCGCCGGGGTAGCTCAGCGGGTTGCCCTCCTCGCCGGAGTTCCCGGAGGCGGCGACGACGAGGTCGCCGGCACGCACGGCCTGCGCGACCGCAGACTCGATCGACGGGTCGGGCGAGTTGCCGCCGAGGCTGAGGTTGATCACCGTGCGCCCACCCGAGGCCGCGGCCACGATTCCAGCCGCGATGTCGCTGGACGGCAGCCGCGTCCCGTCGCCGAGCGATGCGTCATACGTGCGGATCGCCGCCGTCGGATAGAGCCCGAGGAGGCCGATCCCGTTTGCAGACGCGCCGATGACCGATGCGACCGCGGTGCCGTGCACTCCCCCGATCGGCGCCGGCTCCTGATTGTTGAGCGCAGTCAAGTCGGGCCGTCCGACGAATTCCTGGTGCGCGAAGTCGACGCCGCTGTCGACGATCGTGACCGGCACGCCGGGAGCGGGCGGCGTGAGGCCGTCGACGCGCACATCGGCACGCCACCACTCGGTGCTCTGGAGCGGCTCGTCAGACGCCGCTGCAGCGCCGGTGTAGGCCAGCGTGTCGGCCGTCGAGCGCGTGGTCCGCGCTCGGAGCGTCACGAGTCCGGCAGGCCGGCTCGAGACGCGGGTCTCCGATACGAAGCCGCCGATCGCGGCCACGGCAGCGGTTACGACGAGCGTGCTGCCGGCGAGGGCGCGACGGGTCATGACCACATCAAGCACCACCAACATGAGAGGTACCTGAGACGAGGGTTAGGAAACTGCGACGCGCAACTCCCACCCGGCCC